>OGCL01001462.1_pt1 | contig 20075 bp, 25 predicted proteins | sample 1570041 | NCBI WGS metagenome assembly OGCL01 (sample SAMN06266162, study PRJEB24511) | hot springs metagenome | isolation source: Hot spring water | place: South Africa: Limpopo | collected 2015-06-22
ATACAAGAAGAAAAAGATATCATGCATAAAGCGGCATAGGGATATTTGAAGATGGGTGCACCAGGGAGCCACAGAAATTTTCAACTAAATGCTTGACAATCTCTAAAATACTCAAGGGTGACCCCAAACGACTTCCATAGCTAAATGGTAAAAGAACATAGATTCAGATTCAAGCCATTCTTTTTACTTGATTATTAGGTAGAGAGCATAATATAAATTGGTCAATTCTTTATGGAGGGTGTCGCCCGATAAAGATGAAAATTGTTCTTGGGTAAAAGCAAAGGTAAGGAAGCCAGTTTGGGTAAAAGGGAAAGGTTATGGCTATTGATAAAAACCCATAGTCCTGACCCACAGACTAAACCGGCATCCTTACCCTGACCTGAGCCCAGAAACTTTATTTCTTCGCATTTTATTACCACAGGAGGTCTGTATGGAGCAAAAGATTGTGGATGGATTCAGGTTCCTTCCGCCCGGGCTTAAGGCATGGGTAAAGACCTTTATTCCCGATGAGGAGTATAAGGGAACAATTCCCTGGACGCCCCTGTCAAGACCATTGAGTCAAACGACTCTTGCTCTGGTAACCAGTGCGGGGATCAGCCTGAAAACGGATCCTCCTTTTGATATGGAGAGGGAGAGAAGAGAGCCTCTCTGGGGGGATCGCTCCTATCGGAAAATTCCCCGAGGGACCACTGAGAAGGAGATTGATTGCAATCATCTCCATATCAACACCAACCTGGTCAAGCAGGATATCAATGTCATCCTTCCTTTAGTGAGGATGGCCGAGTTTGAACAGGAGAAGATCATTGGTCGCCTCGCTCCAACGGCTTACTCTTTTTATGGATTTCAATGGCAGAATAACGATTTTCTTAAGGAGGCCATCGAACCAATTTCAAAACACATGAAAGCCGAGAAGGTGGAAGCAGTTCTGCTCACCCCTGCCTGACCCTTCTGCTGTCAGTCCGTCGGGCTGGCCGCAAGGGTTTTGGAAGAGGCAGGATTCTCCACCGTGCTTCTCAGTCCGACCTGGGAGTTTACCCGGGCAGAGGGTATTCCGCGCATTGCTGCCATTGAATATCCTTATGGAAGACCTGTGGGTCAGATTGGAGATAAAGAAGGGCAGAGGAAGGTTCTTCTTGAAGCCCTTTCGGTCTTCGAGAAAGCCATAAGGCCGGGTGAGGTCATTCATCTTCCCTTTACCTGGCCCGAAGACCCCAAAAAGGCCGATTGGCAACCTCCCGAGATGTCTCCTCTAATCAAGTTCTATCTGGAGGATATTAAGAGGGCCCGCCAAGCCCAGGGTTGAAAAGGATTGAGCCTCTCTTTATCTTTTTAGGGTCGTCTATTTTGGAGTGGATTATAAACCGTATTGGTGGTTTTTTATTTCCATAAGGCGACAACTTTCCTACACGCGATTCCATCTTATTGTAGACATCAACGGCCTATCTCAGTTTTTAAGCCTCTCTTTTATTCTTTTTGATTAGTCACATCCCCAAAAGATTCCTTCATAAAACGGACATCGTCAACAAAGTCTATACATCTCCGAACCTCTCTTTTTCCTAAATAAGGAGCGGAGAAGATTTTTAGTATTAGAATGATTATATTTTTTAAAATAGGTGATTTGGAGGTGGTATGGGTGAATAGGTTCTTCATCATTGGAGCATGGATGTTCATTTTTGTCTTGAGTGGTTGTCAGAAAGTGGATTCGGGCCAGACGGAGGTAAAAGATATGTCTAAAGATATTAAAGGATTACAAGTGGCGACGTTTGCTGGAGGCTGTTTCTGGTGCATCGAGGCAGACCTTGAGAAACTTCCGGGTGTGGTTAAGGTTGTGTCGGGTTACACCGGTGGGGATGTGAAGCATCCTTCCTATGAGGAGGTCTGCTCTGGAAAGACAGGACATGTGGAAGCAATTCAGGTCCATTACGATCCAGCCAAGATCACTTATGAAGCATTGCTCGATTTTTTCTGGAAACACATTGATCCCACGGATTCCGGGGGGCAGTTTGTGGACCGGGGGCCTCAGTACCGGAGTGGTATCTTCTATCATGACGAAGAGCAGAGACGGTTGGCAGAGAAATCAAAGGAGGATCTCAAGCGGTCCGGGAAATTCACCAAACCGATTGTCACGGAGATCGTGAAATTCAAAACGTTTTATGAGGCCGAGGATTATCATCAAGGCTACCACCGGAAGAATCCTCTTCATTACCAATTCTATAGATTTAACTCGGGCCGTGATCAGTTCTTAAATCAGGTTTGGGGGAAGGAAAAAGGAGGAGAGAAAAAAGAAGATAAGAGGGAAAAGGCCTATGTAAAGCCTGACGAAGCCACCTTGAAGAAGAGACTGACCCCTTTACAATATGAAGTCACCCAGAAGGAAGGGACAGAGCCACCCTTTCAGAATGAGTACTGGAATAATAAGAGGGAGGGGATCTATGTGGATATTGTTTCAGGGGAACCTCTCTTCACCTCTCTTGATAAGTTTGATTCTAAGACCGGATGGCCAAGCTTCACAAAACCTCTTGAACCAGGAAATATTGTTACCAAAGAGGATCGAAGACTTTTGATGAAACGTGTTGAGGTGAGAAGCAAACATGGTGATTCTCATCTCGGCCATGTCTTTGATGATGGGCCGCCCCCTACCGGACTAAGATATTGTATCAATTCTGCCTCCTTGAGATTCATTCCAAAAGAGGATCTTGAAAAGGAAGGCTATGGAGAGTATCAGAAACTATTTATGAAGAAGTAAGATTTTCTCAGGTCGCCCGAGCCATGGCAGAAAATCCCTCTTTTAGATCGGCGATCAAGTCAGCTGGATCTTCTAATCCGATATGAAGGCGGATCAGTGGCCCACCCTGCCATGGGCTTACACTTCGAAGCGAACCGATCCGGGCAGGAAAAATCAGGCTTTCAAAACCGCCCCAGGAATAGCCAATACCAAAGAATCGGCGTCGCTCGCAGAAGGCAGCGATCTGTTTGGGGGTTGGGCTCTTTTTCTCGGGGTCGGTTTTAAGTTCGAAAGAGAAGAGGCCGCTTGAGCCTTTAAAATCGCGCTTCCATAGGCTATGTTGAGGATGGCTGGGCAAGGCAGGATGAAGCACGGTACCCACTTCCGGCCGCTGCTCAAGCCAGCGTGCTATCTCCAATCCATTTTGTTCGTGTCTCTGCATGCGCACATCCATGGTACGCATCCCACGCAGGATCAATGCCACATCGTCACCACCAACACTCACTCCAAGCTCACGAACGGTTCTCCATAGCGGTAACCAATACTCCTCGCGCACCACCACCGCTCCCATAAGCACATCCGCATGTCCGCTCCAGTATTTGGTTAGAGGTAAGACTGAAGCATCCACACCCCAGTCAAAGGGTTTGGCAAAGACAGGTGATCCCCAGGCATTATCAATCACGCTCATCACCTTGAGCCTTCGGGCCATGGCACAGATACCAGGCACATCTTGAATCTCAAAGGTATAGCTTCCTGGGCTTTCGAGAAAGATCATGCGTGTGGCAGGCTGAATCAGGGCCTCAAGTTTCTCAGGAGTAATGGTTGGGTCGTAATAGGTGGTGTTCACCCCCAACCTTGAGAGAATGCCATTACAAAAGACGCGAGTCGGTCCATAGACCGAGTCTGTCACCAGAAGATGGTCTCCTGGTTTCAGATAGGCCAACAGCAGTGTTGTAATGGCCATCAAACCTGAGGGCATCAGTGCCGCACGGCAGGCATGGCCTTTGCCTTCAATTCGTTCGAGGGCCTCTCTGAGTGCAAAGGTTGCAGGTGTTCCAATGGTACCATAATGGGAAGCCCCCATCTCCCCGCGATCCGCCGCCTCCACCTGGGCTTGAGCCTGTTTCAGCGTTTCAAATAGAACTGTGGATGCTCGATAAACCGGCAGATTGGCCGTTCGAATCTCCCGGTCAAATTTTCGTCCCAATTCAACAAAGGATGTGGCGTTTGAGGTTTGAATCTGATCGAACTCTTCTTTTTTCTTCTCCATAGGTTTTCCTTCTTGTTCAATTGGAACTGATTATAATTGAGAAGTACTTAAAGGAGCAAGGCGGGCGGAGGTCTTTTATAAAATCCATTGAAAAAAGGTAAGATTCCTGATAGGCTGAATTTAAAAAAGGAGGTGGAAAAAAGGAGATGATTCGATTCTTATTGGGTGTGGTTACGGGCATCCTCATCCTATTGCTCTTTATCTACTTCGGCGGTGGCAAGGCTGTGAAAAAAGTCGGCGAAGGTTTGACTGAGACTGGAAAGAGAATGGAGCACCTGGAAGAAGTCATTAAGAAGGAAGGGAGTGAAGTGGGTAAGGAGATCAGGAAAAAGATCCTAAAAGAGGAGAAGGAGGTTCCAAAGAAGGGTCAGTAGGTAATGGAAAAGTCATTAAACTCACCCGTGTAATCTTCCCAGACCACACGGACATCAGTCACTCTTGCGCCGGAGGGGCCTTGGTGGCACCATTGAATCATCTGATCCACTTTCACCTTCTCTCCTTCGAAGAGTGCCTCCACCCGCCCATCCCTTCTATTCTTGACCCAGCCTTTCACATTGAGGAGATAGGCCATCTCCTCGGTATGGGCACGAAAGAAGACCCCCTGGACCCTTCCCTCCACAATGACACGCGCCCTAACTTTTTCCATCTTCCTGTTCAATCAGACGAACCATTTCATCGAAATGACATGGACACCGGCAACCTTTAATTCCTGACGGATCTTTTTGACCATCTGGACGGCTGCGGGGTTGTCACCATGAACACAGAGGGTATCGGGTTGGAGATCAATCTCTGTCCCATCCATGGCGATCACCTTTCCATCAACGGCCATCTGAAGTGCCCTCTGGGCCACGACCTCATGGTCCTCAATGACCGCTCCTTTCTGCCTTCGAGAAACGAGGGAACCATCTTTATTGTAGGCTCGGTCTGGGAAAGCCTCAAAAGCGATCCGGATGCCATATTGCTTTCCCATTTCAAGAAGGGATTTATTGTTTGAAGAGGCAAGCACAACCAGAATGATCTCCTTATCCAGTCTTGATATTGCTTCTGCCATGACCTCCCAGATCTTTGGGTTGGACACCGCCATATTATAGAGGGCTCCATGAGCTTTCACATGTTGAAGCTTTAACCCCTGAGAGGCAGCAAAGGCCTGGAGGGCGCCGGCTTGATAGAGGATATAGTCTGAAATCTCTTCGAGCGTGGCATCGAGATTTCTCCTTCCAAAACCCATGAGATCGGGAAATCCAGGATGAGCTCCCACTTCAACCCCATATCGTTTGGCAAGGGCAACGGTCTTTCTCATCACAGACGGATCTCCTCCGTGAAATCCGCAGCCGATGTTGGCCGAGGTGAGATGGGGGATGACCTCTTCATCCAGTCCTATTTTATAGGCGCCAAAACTTTCCCCCACATCGGAGTTTAGATCAATCTGCTTTTTATGGCTCATTTCACATCCTCAAGGACCATCTCAATGGCTCCCTTCGGGCAGACCGCAGCACAGATGCCACATCCTTTGCAGTAATCGAGATCGATCCGGACCTCGCCAGTCCTCATGTCGCGGGTAATGCAGAGATCCGGGCAGAGCAGGCCACAGATCTCACAGTACTGACACTCCCTCAAACCCAGGCAGCGCCCTGCTTCTTTCATGGCCTCTTCCTTTGAGAGACCATATTCAACAAGAGCAAAACTCTTCTTTCTTGCCTTGATTGGCAGATTCTTATGTTTTCTTTTAGGTAAAACCTCTTTTTTACATTCTCGATTCATATTGAAAGTAAGGAGTTCGGAGTTGGGAGTTCGGAGAAACAATCTTAATGCTTGGGACTCCCTGCCTTCGCCGAAACGCTTTGTTCAGGCAGGCAAACTCCTTGCTCCGGACTATTTTTCAGGATAGATACCTTGCCATGGCCTCCGCGCCTCTTTTTCCCGCAGCAATGGCATCAATGGCCCAACCCGGACCCGTGACCATATCTCCGCCCGCAAAGACACCTTTCATGCTTGTCTCACCGGTCTCCGGATCGACATGAATCGTTCCGTCTGGATTCCTCTCCAGCCCCTTTAAGGGCTTTTGATCCACTCTCTGGCCAATGGCTGAGATGATCGTCTCGGCTTCGACCTTAAAATTGGACCCCTGAATCGGAATGGGTTTTCTTCTCCCCTTTTCATCGATTTCACCGAGACGCATCCGGATGCACTCCATTCCGATTACTTTTCCGCCCCTTCCGGTCATCCGGACCGGTGCAGTGAGAAGATGAATCTTCACTCCCTCACGGATCGCCTCCTCCACTTCTTCGGGAATGGCTGGCATCTCTTTTCTCGATCTCCGGTAATAGAGGTCAACCTGCTTCGAGCCGAGACGCAGAACTGAACGGGCTACATCAATGGCTACATTTCCACCACCAATTACAGCCACTCTTTTTCCCAGAGCCACTTTTCTTCCGAGATTGAGGTTTCTTAGAAATTCAACACCAGGAAAAACCCCTCGAAGAGATTCACCCGAGACTTCCAGTTTTAGACTCTGATGGGCCCCCATCGAAAGGAAGATGGCATCGAAGCCCGTTCTGTTGAAGTGCTTGCCATTTCCACGGAGAGAGAATGGATGATTGGTCTTCATCTCTACGCCCAGTGATCTGATCCCATCAATTTCCATCTGGAGGATTTCTCTGGGCAATCGAAATTCGGGGATGCCAACACGAAGCATTCCCCCAAGGACAGGAAGAGATTCAACGATCGTCACCCCAAAGCCAAGAAGAGCCAGATCATTAGCGCAGGCAAGGCCTGCAGGACCGGATCCGACAATTAGAACCTTCTTTTGCCTTTTTCGCAGGGGCGGTCTTAGGGTTTGGCCTGCTTGATGATGCTCTGCGATAAATCGTTTGAGCAGTCGGATAGGAATGGGATGATCCACATCTTCTCTGAGGCAGGCCGCTTCACAGGGATGATGGCAGATAAAGCCACAAACCGCAGGAAGAGGGTTGACCGCCCGGACCAGTTCGAGTGCTTCTTTGAATCTACCCTTTGCAATGAGGGCGACATAGCCCCTGGTATCCTGATGGATCGGGCAGGCCTGTTGACAGGGAGGGAGGGGTACTCTTCCTTTCGCTCTTTCCCCTTTTATCTTTCCGCGGTAGAGGGTTCCCCGAAGACTCTCCTCTTCGCTTCGGTACTCAGGAATGAGTTCGGCTGGGCAGCCATGAATGCAGACATCACAGCTCTGACATTGAGAAGACCGGATGAGTGGGCGATGGGTCCTTCCTTCAACCATGAACCTTCCTCCCTATTTCCATGCCGACTCGAAGGGCCTTCAGGTTGAGTGATTTGAAACGTGGGCTGACATGCATGGAAATTGCTTTCCGCATGGCTTTGAGCGAAACGATTTTTGTTACCTCAATCAACGCTCCGAGAAAAACGATATTCGACACCTGTTTATTTTTAAACCTCTTCATTGACATTTCGGTGGCAGGGATGCCCAGTTGTTTCACCTTCAGGTTCTCTCTCGGGGTCACAAAGTTCTGATCGTAAAGAATCAGACCGGATGGCTCTTTCACGTCGGTGCAGTGGGCATTGTAAGCCCCTTGTGACATGGCAATGAGGATGTCGGCTGTTGTGAGATGGGGAAAATCAACCGGGCCATCGGAAAAGACGATCTCTGATTTGCACCCCGAACCTCTTGCCTGAGCCCCGTAAGAGTTGGATCCAGAGATGTACTTTCCCTCCAATACTCCAGCCTGACCCAAGAGCAGGCCTGCGAGGACAACCCCCTGTCCTCCGAAACCGCTCAGGCGAACCTGTTTGATTTCGGTCATGATAAGAATTCTCCTGTGATGATTTTTTCAGCCAACTCCTCTTCTGTTAATCCCTCTGCCTCTTGCTTTAGGATACATCGTCCGACGAGATCCTTTATCATCTCATCGGGCCGGTCGAGACGGTTTCGTCTTCCGTATTGGGTCGGACAGGGGGAAAGAACTTCAATGAAAGAGAACCCCCGATGGAGAAGCGCCTGCTTGATGGATTGAATAAGCGAGACAGGTTGTGTGACAGAGAAGCGAGCAACATAAGTGGCTCCGGCTCCTTCGACCAATTTACACAGATCGAAGGGGCGGTAGGGGTTTCCCTCGCCAGAGGTTGCGGTCATGGAACCCTTGGGGGTCGTTGAGGCGACCTGACCTCCGGTCATGCCATAGATCATATTATTGGCACAGATGACTTTGAGGTCAATGTTCCTCCGTGCCGCATGGATCAGGTGGTTTCCACCGATGGAAGAAAGGTCGCCATCACCACTTATGACCATGACGCAGAGGTCCGGATTATAAAGCTTGGCCCCCGTGGCAAAAGCAAGCGCTCTTCCATGTAAGGTGTGGAGCGTATCTCCATTATAGTGGGGGCTCGGAATCCAAGCCGCACAACCAATCCCCGAGACAAAGAGCATCTTCTTCATATCCATCTTGAGATCATCAATGGCCCTCAGAATGAGACCCATCAGAATGCCATGGCCGCATCCCGGGCAGAAAGGGGTGGATTTCACTCCTGGACGAATATATTTCTCTAAGGCTCTTGCCATGATTGTACCCTTAATAAGTGCTCATTGAATATAAGTTGATGAAATTCCAATCTTCAAATCCCAAGCTCCAAATAAATTCCATTCACCAAATTCAAATAGCCAGGCTTGAATAAAAATAGTTTGGATATTGGTGATTGGTGGTTATTTGGTGATTGGTGCTTGACTATTGGAATTTCTATTATGGAGATGAAATCCTCCTTAACGTTTCAAAAATCCTTTCCGGTGCAATCACTTCTCCATTGGTCTGGTTCAAAGGAATAACCTCGCATGAGGCAAACTTTTTTACTTCTCCGGCTACCTGTCCGAGATTCATCTCCGGAACCAAGATCTTCTTCACCGCCTTTCCCACCTCCGTCACTGCCTCATCCGAGAAAGGCCAGAGCGTTTTGAGCCTCAACATTCCAACTTTCATTCCTTCTTTTCTTAGGCGTTTGACGACAAAGAGGGTGGTTCGGGCTGTAAATCCGTAGGCAACCAGAGCGATCTCTGCGTCCTCGAGAAGATAACTCTCTGTTTCGATGATGGCTCTCTTATGATCGAGGATCTTCCGATTGATGCGATGGACCAATCTGGCATGGACTTCTGGATCATCGGTCTTTCTAAATCCGTATCCATCATGGGTAGATCCGGTGACAGAGAGCCGCTCTCCTTCTCCAAAGGAAGGCATCGGCGGGACGCCATCTTCTCCCTCGATATCAAAAGGAGCGCCCCCTTTCCTTTTCTTTCTGTCCCATATCTCGACCTGAGAGGCGATTTGAATGGTCTCCCTTAGATGTCCTATTGCCTCATCGGCCATGACAAGGACCGGAACCCGGTACCGCTCACTGAGGTTGAAGGCACGTAACGTCAGGTCATACATCTCCTGTGAAGACCAAGGGGAAAGGGCAATGATCTGATAATCTCCATGGGATCCCCATTTCGCCTGCATGATGTCTCCGCTTCCAACCTTTGTGGCCTGCCCCGTACAGGGCCCTGCCCTCTGGACATCGACAATCACACAAGGGGTTTCGGTAAAGGCTCCATATCCAATCGCCTCCTGCATCAAGCTAAATCCAGGGCCGGAAGTAGCGGTCATGGCTTTGGCGCCGGCCCAGGAGGCTCCGAGCACGGCACAGATCGAGGCGATTTCATCCTCCATCTGAATAAAGACGCCTTTAACTTCTCTCAGACGTTCCGCCATGCGCTCCATTAGTTCGCTTGACGGAGTGATCGGATAACCCGCGTAGAACCGGCATCCTGCGGCGATTGCCCCTTCTGCAGCAGCTTCATTTCCGGAGAAATAATAAATCCCTTTTGGGAAGGGAGTTTTGGTTAATCTAAAAGGCATATTTTATTCCTCAATCAGCCTTCAACGGAAAAGACAAGGCAATCTAATATTTTGTATCCTTTTTAAAATTTTAAAGAAAATTCTTGACAAATAATAAATTAAAAGGGATAAATAAATCAATAGCCAAATGGAGGAGGTGATTGGGCCATGTCTTGCGGAACAAAGAGTTGTGGAAAGACAAAAAAGACCGCTAAGAAGCCGAAGTCAAAGAAGAAATAATTCCGAGAGGTTCATCGAGCCTGACACTCATTTTTTTCTTGACAACATTTAGAAATTCTGTTATTCGAATGTCCTAAATTTGCTTTCCGATGATTTTAAGTAATCCTTAAGGTGAGAATACTGAACGAAAGGAGGTGAAAGTAATGAAGAGAATGGTGTGTATCTTTTTGGCATTGGCGATGTTGGCAATTTTTTCTTTCGGATGCGGAACTGCGGGAGATACAAAGATTAAATGCCCGAAATGCGGTGCCGTATTCACAGTGGATGAGGGCTTAGCCGAAATCCAGAAGAAAGGCTTCTAATTCATTCAGAAGAAGCTCAATTATCCTCTAGAGGAAAGAGAAATAATTTAGAGGGAAGGGCATGTGCTCTTCCCTTTTTTTTAATCCGTTTTCAGAAAGGGAATTCCACCCAGGGATTTTCAATATTCAGGATGGCAGAGAAGATCGTTCCCCCTAAGTGCTTCGGAATCAATTCGGAGAGTTCTTGAATAACCTCATCAGCCTGTCCTTTTCCCACCTCGCCTAACACATCAATGGGAATAAAGATATTTCTCGTCCTTTCGGTGGCCTTGTCCTTTTCGCATTGACGCCAGACCCAGTTCCGGGTCAATACTTCAACCTCATCCCGATAAACCAGTTCCCCTTTTGGCACGGTAATTGTTTCTCCACCTCCCATAGGGATAAAGGGTTCCCATCCTTCTGCAAATCGGAGGTAGATATCTCCTTGAAGCATATCGAGATCGTGCCCACCCATGGGGATGAGGTGCTTCAAAGAGAGGCTGTTATAGAGATCAACCAGGGGATTGATCTTTGGGAAAGGATCTCCTTTGAGGACCCGCCTTGCCATCGATTCCACGGAACTTTGGAACTTGCTTCCTGAAATCCCCAGTCTTGCGAATGCAGTCCTCCAGGGTTTGATCCTGGGATGCTCCTGAGCCTTATCTCCGACAAAGTTCTTCTTCAACGTTTCGACAGCCTGTTCAAGGAGTCGGTCAATTTCGCCGGAGGGACGGGTGTTATCAAGGCCCGTTGCCACGACCATTCCGATTGTAAGATCTGGTAGGTGATCGAAGAGTTCTTTCTGTATGGAAAAATTCATCCCTCTTCTCCTTTTACTCCCCGAAACTCATAAGGAGCATAGTGGATTTTTGTTCCAACTAACATTCCTTTTATGGAAAGTCAATCTTCATCTATTTCTATTAACGATCGATTCATTTCGGACTTCCCCCTTTCTGTTCTTCAGACCTTGACGGGTCGGCATTGTTTCTATATAGTACTATAGATTCCAGTATCACAGATCGATGGACAATATGAGACCTGGATCATATCTCGCAGGCGTTTAACACACTTTTCAAGTAAAATGGGAGAAAAGAATTTGAGATGAATCGACGTGAATTTCTTCGTCATGCAGGGCTGTATGGTGTTTCATTTGGTTTGGGGAACCTTGTCAATCACCGGGAAGCCCCTGCTAAGACAGTAAAGACCGGAGCAGATATAAAGAATATCCGAATCATCGATGCCCATGCCCATCCCAACAGGCTCATCCCGCCTGGTCGGACCAGGGCATGGTTAGATGAAAGTTCATCACTTGAAAAGATCAAGACCCTGGGCATGGCGGCCAGTTCTTTTGCGGCGGTCGGGGATCAGGTCTTTTTTCGCCAGGGACGATTTCACGAGAGTGAGTTTCATAATACGAAGATACAGTTGGAGTGGTGGATTGAGGGAATGATCAAATCAGGGCAGGCCCGATTGGTATTGAAGGCATCGGATATCCCGGAGTATTCGGAGCCAAACAATACTCCCGGAGCCATTTTATCTATTGAAGGTGGCGACCCTCTGGAGGGAAATCCTGATCGAGTGAATGATTTTTATAACATGGGGGTCAGGGTCATCACCCTGATTCACTATCGCAACAATGAGTTGGGGGACGTCATGAAGCCATGGAGGAAACTCAATCCAGGGCCCCGAAATCAGGGGCTGACTCCGGCCGGACAAAAGATCATTGAGCGGATGCAGGAGCTTGGAATGGTGGTTGATGTAGCTCATGCCCATGTGGATACTTTGAAGCAGATCGTTGAGGTGAGTGGAAAACCTCTGTTAGATTCCCATACAAACCCGTGCTCTTTTGAAGACCCCACGAGATGCGGCCGACTCCGGACATGGAAAGAGATGGAGTGGGTGGCAAAGACCGGAGGCGTTGTCTGCACCTGGCCATTGGCCTACCAAAGAGAATCAATCAAAAGGGTAACCTATCTGGACTGGGCAAGAGAGATTCTTGAGATGAAGCGACGATTAGGCATGGAGCATGTCGGTTTGGGAACGGATGGCGGAGGTCATCTTTCAAAACTTATCCAAGGTTACCGGGATGTCCGGGATTTAGTCCATCTGGTCAAGGCCATGCAGGAAGTTGGTTTCACTCCGGATGAGATTGCCGCCTACATGGGAGGAAACTTCTATCGTGTGGTGAAAAGTTGCATCGGTTAGAACTGGATTTAAAAGAAAGGGACATGATGGATAGAACACTCTCTCCCAAAAGGATTCAGTACTTAAAGAAAGACTATTCGAGAGGGTTTATCGAAGATGTGGGCTATAAGGCGGTGAAATATCAAAAAGGCTATCTGGAATCACGGTTGAAGATATTGAATCGCCATCGTCAGCAGGACCATTACATCCATGCCGGCGTCATCGCCACCATGGCCGACCATACCGCAGGGTATGCCGCTTTCAGCCTTGTTCCGGAGGATCATCGCATCTTGACGATCGAATTTAAGATCAACTTTCTCCAGCCCGCTTACGGGAAAACCCTCATCTGCAAGTCCCGGATCCTTCGGGAGGGAGGACAGATTCTGGTGGGAGAGAGCGAGGTGTTTGATCAGAGGGCTGGCAAAGCGGAATTGGTGGCGAAAGCCATGGTGACATTAAGATCGATCCATCAGAGCAAAATCAAACCTATTATGTAAGAGCTGGTTCCAGGATGACTTTAGAAACAAAATATCCCTTTCAAACGGACTTTTTCTCCTTTGTGAAAAGATTCCTCTGGACAGCCCATTTTCATCAGTGGTAAGGTGAAGGCCCTGTCAGAAAAAAGGCCTTAAAGAGGGGTTCATGCGAGGCATCCGGTATCCCATCCTTATTCAGACCGCAGTCTTTCTGATATACTTATTTATTGCGGATCTTAGCAGGGGTTCTGAGCCTGAACTAACCCAGAGCCTTCAGGGATCTCTTTTAAGGAGTCGAGCGGTTCTTGAGAGGGTAGAGGGGAGGCTTCGGATGGGGGTATCCATAACCTCAGAAATGGCCTTGCTGAGATCTCTCATGGAAGAGGTCAAAGCCTCCCATCTTTTGTTTCAGGCGCGTTTCAGGGGAATGGAAGAAGAGATGAGGGCTGACGGGGAGATTGCCTTTAACAGACACCGAGTCATGGCAGAGGGCTATAGCCAGGCCCTATTGGATTACCTTTCTCTGATGGAGGGTCTTTCGTCGGGAGGAAGCATCCCCTCTCTTTCGAGGATCGAATCAGTTTTGGCCCTTCTTAGAAAGATTCTTCCCATTCAGAAAAAACCCATCTTTGGAAGCCTTCCATATAAACATCTGAGATATTCTGCAAGAGAGCCTAATACAGAGCCTCCGATCAGACCTGCCTACAGGGGAGGAGATAAGATTATCAGGCCGGATGATCTGAAAACCACTTCAGAAGCGCCTATCTCTTACGAGATAGCCATGCTTGCCCAATCCCTCAACTGGAATCCCGTTTCAATCTATGATCACACATGAATACACAGAGATCCCAGAGGAGTTAAAGCATCGGATAAGGTTTATTGCCCTCACCCATGAGGGAAAAGAGCTCTTTTCCATTACCCTCGATGCTTCAAGGCTTTCAAATCAGAAGCTTGTCCTGACCTATGAGCCTGAGACACGGGAGGATCAGCAGATCATCCATGCCTATGGAGGGCTCAACAACACGCCTGCCTACCTGGTGCGATTGAGGCTGGTTCTGAAAGTAAACGGAGAGAGAGTGATTGTAGGCAGAGACGGGCCTCCCATGGGGGAGGAGTATCGGCTCGCCCTTGAACTGATCTCGCCCAATGGGAAGGAGAAGATCATCAACCCCCATATTACAGGCAACCTCTCAGTCATAGGGATTGTGGCTCAAAAAACCTATCTTTCTCTGTTGGGAGAAGGTGGGGGTGAGGGGGAGAAAAATGCAGAACAACTCCTCTATGAAGAGGCCATCCGTTACATTGACCGCTGGAACCGGGCAGAAGATGAGATTGCCTCTTTGATGAAGCTTACTCTTACAAGACCCATACCCACCATAGTCACCCTTGGAGGGGTGATAGATCTTACCTACCTTCTTGATACGCCCCATGGCTTTCAGTGGAAAGGGGTCTATGTGGATGCCGACTTAAAAGCCATAGAGACCGTTTGGAATTCGGAGATCGGGGTTCAGAGTGAGGCAGAAAGGCTCTTCATGCAACTTTCAGCCCTTCAGGGTTAAGTGCTTGAGCACAGGCTCTTTGAAGATGACTTTCAGGTGGAGAGCATCTCCACGGCAAAACTCTTTAGATTGCTTCGTAACGGACAGCCCGAGACAGAAATTTTAACAATAGATAAGTCGAACATAGATACCATTCTTCCAACCCTTCCCTTTGACGAAAACATCAAGGAGGACATTCAGAATTCAGTGAATCAAAATCTCACCATCCGCATTTCTCAATCCGAAATCACCTATGAGGACTGGAGTGGGGTTGGCTACATCATCGAAAATCCTGAGACCGGAGAGGCGGGCTACATGCTTTCGATGATGATTGCTGGAGGGATGACGGCCTGGGAAAGAGGAAAGTGGCAATCCCTGGCCGATATCTTGATGTATCCTTATGTAGAATCTTCAAACAGGGATCCCCTATCTGCGAGACATATAAAAAAACTGCCCGGAGGGGATCTTCAGAATGGTCCCGTTGGACAGATCCTTCCCAGGCCTCTGCAAGTGATGGTAACGGATCGTGCCGGCAAGCGAGTACCCAATGTCGAGGTTGTCTTCAGGATAAAGGCGGGCGGTGGGAAACTGATAGCCCCGAATTCGAAAGATAAGAAGGAGGAGGGCTCGATTGTCATAAAAACGAATGGCAACGGCATCTCAGAAGTTCAGCTCCGGCTCGGGAGTAAAACAGCCGATAGCCCTGCATTTATGAAAATTGATCCGGAAGATAAACATTATACACAGGTTGGAGAGAATCTCGTTGAAGCCTCTCTCAAGAGCAGTGGGATTAAAACATTGAAGCCGTTTACGGCCTATGGCACCCCCAGGGAACCCAGAAAGATCGACTCCTATAACCTTGGCAACCCCAAAATGGATATTCTGTCTTATATAGGACCCATATCCATCATCCTATTTGATCAGGAGGGAAATCCGGTAGCCAACCAGCCGGGAGGATTCCGGCTGAAAGGTCAGGGGTTGGGACAACGGTCTTTAGCCAGGGATTTCCATTGAACCTGAATCGGAAATATGATATTCAGGTAGTTTTGAACCCTGGCACCGAAGGGGAGATGCGGCAAAGGATCTGGGTTGATAGCGGCAACAGGGCATTTTGGCGGAGACCATGAGGACATAACCTGTAGAAGAGGATATTACAATCTCCAGCAAGATCTTGCTGTTTCTATTCAAGTCACCCAGCATGCTGGTTCCGATTCAGACAAATGGTTGTTGCATGAGGTGGAGGATGGGTACCGGGATGGTGAAATGGAAAGGTTGGGTTTGTTAACCGAAGGGACTGTATTAATGAGAATTGGTCTTAATAGAGTTTTTTGGATAGGACTTGGGGGAGGGTCTTTTATGTGGTTAAGTGGAAATGTTGTAATTAAGGTTTCGTATGTAGACCTTAGAGGGGCTAAGCCAGAACCTCTGGAGGTTGTTAGGGCTTATCTTCAGAAGTTTCCTTCAACAATTTCATCCACCATGAAATTAGACAGAGCCCACGATGAGCAGTGGATCAAAAATGAGATGGAGCGGAGGTTGTGGTTATGTGAGAAGTGGTTTTTACATCTTCAGATGGGAAAAGTAACTCTGGATGAAACTCTCGAATCAGTGATCAAGTCGATGGTAATCTTTTTGGATTACCGGGAGAAATACTACGGGATCAAATCAAAGAATGAGAAGCTTGCTCTTGTAACCTATTTTGATAAAAAAGATGGGACCTCGATCAAGAATAAATTATCAACCTACAAGACCTGGTGGTCTGTGAACAAAGGCAAATCCATCAGTGTGCCGTGATTTTGGACTTAGAATTGAGGAAGATAAAGGGGAGCATGGGAGATCAGAGGCAAAGTCTATAATTTAGCTTTGACCCTGAGGACAGAGCAATGGGGGGCGAAGCCTTTCTTTGAAGAGATTAGGAAGATTGTCCGTATGAAATATAGCATTGCTCCCCATCAGGACGTTCGATGTGATCAGGCTCCATATGAGTGTCGGACCGCCTCATTAGCCCGCCAAATTTTTTACTTCTTTACAGCGATTTTAACAATTTCTTTCTTGGCTTCTTTTTCTTCCTGTCCCCTTCCATCATGGACAAGGTATCTCTCACTATTCCTTCATAATCAACTTCCTTGTCAGCAAGCCTCTTCTTCAGAGCATTAAATTTTACTTTTGCGGCAAGAATATCTTTGTCCATGTTACCTTCTCCTTTCAGGCAGACGGGTTATCTTGTCTGTCGTTCAGCCAGACCTTGTAAGAAGTCCAAAATTTTTCAAACTCCTCTGGTTTCGATGAAGCCTCCTTGATAATTTCCGACTTGTTGACTTTATAAATCCCTGCCAATTCATCCATAAATTTATCTACCATATCCGGGGAACATCATCCTTCATCTTAACGAGAGATTCGAAGGCGGACATTTCAGACATTTCCTTGTCGATTTTTTCGGATTCAGTTGTCTTAGACCAAGGATAACGACTCCCGGCATATTCTTCAGTTTTTGTTCGATGGTTGGGGTAATGATCCGCTTAATATATGTTTGCATATTGGAACGATACCTTCCAATTTACAATGTGTCAGGTTTTACCATATTCCTCTTTTAAGATCCCCCGGATGCACTTGGGCAGAGCCTCCCATTGCTCAAACATATCTCGGTAGGAAATCATTTCTGGATACTGACGGCAATAATATTCATGTTCTTTCCAGAACCAAGTTTCATTAAAACCCTCAAAGTCACGCGAAGCGAAATCTGCAAGGTTGTATAGCCAGTTGGCAATTGCACCAGCAAGACGCACTTGCCGAAGTTTGTCTGGCTCACAGGGGAAATCGAATCGCTCAATGTTTCGAATATCGAGCAATGCCTGATATAAAAGATATTGGTAGGCTTTCTTTCTACGTTTTTTCATAATGTCTTTATCACCTATGAGAAGTCTAACAATTGAATTGAAATACGCATTAGAAAATCTCCCCCCACCCCTCTTTGCCAAAGAGGGGTAATTCCTTATAAGCAAGGAAGGGCAGGGAGAATTTTAATGAATACCTTAACCTGTATCTCGGGATCGCTTAGTCTATAACGCAACTTTTCCCATTTTCTGTTTTTTGGTTTTCGGGAGCGCTTTGTAAAGTTTGGATTTTAATTCAATCACCTTCCAGGGGACCTTCAAATAATCTTGATACCCCAGGCTCGAAAGGTTTTGAGGAACACTCCCATTCCAGTTCAGCGATAAAAATATGGGAATGCTTTTCTTGTGCTTTTTAAGCAGGTTCCTGATAGGGTAATCCTTTGGCCCGTGCTGCCATTCAACTGCAAGATCAATAGGGTGTTTTGTTATATCCTTCTCCAGCGCTTCTGCCTGGGGACTGTGAACAACAGCAAAACCCATTGCATTGAAAAATGAGATGAAACCCTCATGCAAATAATAGGGCAGAAGAAGGGTTATTGTCTTTGACGATTTTCGACATTTTGGAAGATAAAGCATAAAAACCTCCACATATTATTACTGGTTTATTAAGAGTCTCAAAATAGTACATACATAGTAGCCAGCGACCCAAAGACTCATAACCCCACCTAACCTCCCCTTATTTTAAGGGGAGGAACAAACCCATGAGACTGTTAATAACTACCCCTCACCTCGGTTGCGAGTCGAAGCGACCCTCCCCTCTCGCCATCAAGGGGAGAGGGAGGTTGAGTTCGTTCATTTTTTTCTCCCTTTCTTATAGAGTAATGCCATGAGAAGGAACAAACCGAGGATGGGCGGTTTTATTTTATCATCGGGATCGTCGGTGTCATCTTCGATATTTTTCAGACATTCTTTCAATTCTTCATCATCCGGGAATTTCTTAACTCCATCTTTGAGTACTTCAATGGCTTCCTTTCGCCAGCCCATCTCGTAAAAGGTTGCTCCCACATTCTGGTAAAGGACCGGATCTTCATCCGGAAATTTCTTTAACCCCTCCAGAGCAATTTCCATCCCTTCTTTCTTCATTCCTAAATCCATATATGCAGAACAGAGCCCAGCATAAATAGAGATGCCGGTATGGGTGTCCGAAAATTCAGAAAAGAGAGCCATGGCTTTCCCGTAATATTGGAGCGCCTCATGGGGATATCCGGCTCCAAGTGCGCAGTTTCCCCTTTCTGCAAGATACTTCGGTTCTTCTGGATTTTCTTCAATGAGACGATCAATAATGGATACCGCATCCGTATAGGATTCCAGCTCCATCAGAGCCAGAGCCTTGTTATAAAGTGGCCCCGGACTTTGGGTAGGATTAAACTTTATGGCCGCTTCAAAACAGTTCAGCGCTTCGACATGATTGCCAAGGAGGTCAAGTAAAATTCCAAGATCTGTCCAAAGCGCACAGGATTCAGGGAATTCTCTTAACCCTTTCTCCAAAAGCCTCCTTGCTTCACCATAATGACCCATTTCAGTCAATGCTCTTGCAATCCCATTGCATTTTATCTCTCCGTGAGTCTTCCAGGAAAGAGTATGATAGAGAGCCAATCCTTTTTCATATTCTCCACAATCCAGGTAGATCCATCCCAGTTCCAATTTCAGTTCATCAATACGCTCTTTCAATCTTGGCCTTGGGAGGCAACCTTTGGACCGGGACAATTCTTTTGTCGCATTCATATATTCTTCTTCTAAGGCCTTTATCTCGGTAAATTTCCGGGTGGCATTCAGCCCTTCAGCGCTCATTATCCCTCCTGCTGATCGAATTTGGTGTTCCCCATTGCCATAAATATAATGAAAAGAACTTAAAATATCAGGTAACACTTTAGCGTTTTGAAAAAGCTTTTATAAAACCCCTCCTGATTTCCCTTTGCCAAAGGAAGATGAAACCTCTCATGTACGGGATCTTCGCCCCCTGTGGGCGTTTCTTGGAAACCATGGGCTCAGCCAGTGGTTTCCATTGAAATGGCATTTTCAGAAAAAGTTTAACAGAAGACCTACCCCAGGAAGTGTCCTATATCTAAGTGTTTGAAATTTAAATTGGGATTATTGAAAAACTTGAATTATTTGCTATAGTTGGATGTCAGGCTGCGGTTTTCTCTTAACACCTTCCGGAGCCATTACTTAAGGAAACCCCTTCGAGCACGATTTGCTTTGCGAGACGTATTTTTATTGGTATACCATTTTCTGCAACATCGGGGTTAAGCAACCGCTCTATCTTCTTTGAATTTTGAGACACCGCTTCTGCCTTGGATGAGTCCCTCCCCGATGAGATTGAAACCCATCACCGTGATCAGAATGGCCAAACCTGGAAAGAGCATCAGGTGAGGAGCGGTTGTGAAGAGAGGACGACCTTCGCTGAGCATGGCTCCCCATTCGGGAGTCGGAGGTTGAGCTCCGAGTCCGAGAAAGCTTAGCCCTGAAAGGGCAAAGATCACCCTTCCGATATCGAGTGGCGCGAGCACAAGAAGCGGGGAGAGTATGTTGGGAAGGTAATGACGGAGAATCATGTGCAGAGGACCTGCACCCAATGCACGGGCTGCCTCAATAAACTGTCTGCC
>OGCL01001463.1_pt1 | contig 20060 bp, 21 predicted proteins | sample 1570041 | NCBI WGS metagenome assembly OGCL01 (sample SAMN06266162, study PRJEB24511) | hot springs metagenome | isolation source: Hot spring water | place: South Africa: Limpopo | collected 2015-06-22
TAGCCGAGATCCTCAACTTTTTTAATCAACCTCAAAAGGTCTGTTTGGTCAGAATGAAAGACCACGGTTGCCTTCTCCGCAGCCAGATTAACTGTCGTCTGAGAGACCCCTTCAACGCTCCCAAGTCCTTTTTCAATCCTTGCCGCACAACTGGCACACGACATCCCGGTAATAGGAAGGTCAATGCGTTCCAGACCTTTATTTTGATCCTTGGAATCCATGAATTATCCTAAATTTAGAACAAACCAGGCCCAGTAAATTCCAATCACCAAATACCAAATAATCACCAATGACCAATTCCCCAAATTTTTAAATGGAAATTATGTTTAGATTCTTCCACAACAAATTTGAGAATTTAATTCTAACTTTTTAAGTCCAAGAATGTCATGCTGAACTTGGTTCAGCATTTCGATTTGTCCAGTGGGTGAGATCCTGAGACAAGTTCGGGATGACATGTCTCTGAAATTTCAAATATTTTTGCTCGATATTGATGACTGAAATTTATTTGGTAATTGGAATTCGGAGCTTGGTGTTTCTTATTTTACATCAAAATAAATTCCCTTAGTTTATTGATCCACGGTCTGTATTTCAAGGATGTTTACGAAAGAAGGGCTAATGACCTGTTCAATGAAGGGTAGGTCTGTTAGGACACTGCTTCCGCTTGTGTCCTGCTTTTTAAACCCTCAAGCTCCCTAAGCTGGCCATCCTTCATCTCGAACATCCGGTCTGCATGTCGGGCCAACTCCTGGTTGTGTGTGACCATGAGGATGGTCAGGCCCACAGTTCGATTAAGGCCTTCTAAGACCTGGATGATTTCTGCGGACCTTTTCGTATCAAGGTTTCCCGTCGGCTCATCAGCCATCAGTATTTCTGGCCTATTCACCATGGCCCTGGCAATGGCAACCCTCTGCATCTCCCCCCCGGAGATCTGGCTCGGAAGATGGTCTTTCCGGTGTTCCATCCCAAGGAGTTTCAAGAGGTTGATCCCTTCGTTCTCTAGGCCGGCCTTCTGGTAAAAGGTGAGTGGCAGCGTTACGTTTTCTATGACGGTCAGGGTGGGGATGAGATAGAAATTCTGGAAGATGTATCCGAAGGTCTCCCTCCGGATCTTCGTCAGTTCCCGTTCTGAAAGGCGTTTGCCATTGTTAAAGATCGGCCGTCCCCCCAGGCTAATTTCCCCGGAGGTTGGGTTGTCGAGACAGCCGAGAAGGTTAATCAGTGTGGTTTTACCAGAACCCGAGGGGCCGATGATGGAGATGAAGTCCCCTTTATAAATCCGCAGGGAAACATCCTTCACCGCCGGGATCTCTTCGCTTCCCCGGGTATATAGTTTTCTCAAATTCTTTGCTTCTATTGATATTTCATTCTGACTCATCTGCCGACCTCCCCTCTGATCGCCTCCAGGGGTCTGATCCTGCCAGCCTTCCAGGCCGGATAGATCCCACCAATAAGTCCAATGGAGAGGACCGTAACCAGTGTAATCAAGATAAGTTTCATGTCGATGAGCACGAGGCCTCCGCTTGGGGCATAGGGCAGTACATAGCGTATCACCAGGTCCGTTACCCGAGAAAGTCCCAGGGCCAGGAGAATTCCAAGGACGCCTCCGGTTGTGCAGAGAATCAGCGTCTCGATCCAGATCAGTTTGAAGATATCCCACGGCATGGCCCCGATGGTCTTAAGTATACCGATCTCCTGGAATCTTTCCCAGACCGACGTCAAGATCGTGTTGATGACTCCGACCATGGCGATCAGAATCGCAATGAGGGCAATCGAGAGAACCATGACCTTTGCCGTGGAAACAAGCTTCATGATCGTATCTTTGACCTGTGCCAGGCTCACGACCTGAACATCAGGAAGCTGGTATAGCTTTTCCTCAAAACGGGTGGCATCCACATCTTTCTTCACTTTAATCCCTAAGGTGGTAATCTCATCAGGCTTGCCGAAGATTTTCTGGGCAGTCTTGAGGGGTATAAAGATGGTCCCGTCATCCTGGGTCCCTGTTCTCGCAAGGATGCCGACTACCTTGAATTCAATATTCTTGTCTGGCATCAGGATCATATCACCTACCTCGCGCTGTTCAAGCTCAGCCGCCTCATAGCCCATCACCGCCTCGTAAGCGTTTTCGTCCTTAAACCATCCCCCCTGTCTGAATTTGAGAAAGGGTTTCATTTCGTTAAATGTCTTGGGTTCGACACCGAAGTATCCTGCAACTCCTCCGCTTTCCCCTTTATTCGGATCGAAGACAGCCGCCATGAAGATAGGCGTTGTCTTTTCAACCTCAGGCTCTTTTTTGACCTCATTGATAATAGACTCCTTCATATATTTGAGTCCTGTTCCTCCCTTGAGCATCATGGTGGCCGCCTCATACGGACATCCTTTGGCCATGATCATCATCTGAAAGCCCATGTTGTCAATATCTTTGTTGAGCGAAGCTTCATAGCCATGGTTGAACCCCAGCAGGCTTACCAGCACCCATGCGGAAAGGGAGATGCCAATAAGGGTTAGAAAGCTGCGCATCCTTTTTCTGTGCAGATTTTTGTAGGCGACTTGAAATGGAGTTATCATTTTAGGAACCTCCTCGATTCGATGGCGCTTGTGGCAGATAGATAAACTGATCCATAAGCACCAGGTTCTTTTTTGTGGCTCTGAGGGTAGCCCTGAAATCGCCTTCTGCTTCAGGGGCTGGATTTTTGATCGTTTCGACTTTCCCGGTTGCTTTCCCTGTAACCACATCATAAAGCTCAAAATCTTTGATCGTCAGGCCGTGAAACTGTCTCCCGAAGCCAATATCACGCAGTTTTCCTGCATACTTGCTGGTCATCTTCTGGATATAGAAGGCCTTGATTCTTCCTTCAAGGTCGAGGGATAGAAAGACCTGAATCCCACCGAACTGCCCTTTTTCGTTGACGCCATGGATGTAGCCGATCTTCTTCTTGTTGGCAAATACTTCGTAGATCGTATAAGGGACGTCAATTGTTTCATAGATGCCCCGGAACTTATCCCCCAGTCTCGTTTCAACCGTTTTCAGAAGAGATTCCCCGCCCTTCTGATCGATAGAGACGTAGTGAGTCTTATACCCTGTGGATTCCGGAAAGAGCCTTTTCACGTCCCGATCAGGGTCATTCAGATCACAACCCACGGCACCCCAGGCAGCAGTGTATCCTGTCAGGGCAAGGAGAAGCACCCAGAAAGCTTTGAGACCAATTGATATTGGCAGATTAGGAAATTTATGTTCTTTTTTAATAGCCTCCATCTCTCTTTTTCCTTGTCAGGAAGGGTTAAAGACCCTACGCCTCCGAAAGATCTCTAAGGATTCTATCCAATTAATCCCCTTCCCTATTTTTAAGTTTCTCGGCTAACTCTGAGAGCCATGCTACAGGCTTATAGTAATAAAGTTGAAAAACGACCCTGTTATCCTTTGCATCGCGATCATATGTATAGCCCAATCGGAAGGTCAAAGCAGAAGTTGCCCGCGCCGAAACGCCGAAAGAAAGTTGATAATTTCTCTCTTCGCCAAACTTCCAGTAGGTGGGCTGAGCTTCTATCTTCAGCCGTCCCTCCCGGTCCAGGTTCACGCCAAACCGGTAAAAGAGCGCATACGTCTCTTTGCCAAGCCACTTACCACCAAGCAGATCGAAACGGTGTTCAAAATTATTCCTGAGAAGTGTAAAGTCAGCCCCTGCAAGCGTCATCCTTCGGGGTTCGTGATCCATAAGCTTGTAACCCATGGTCTCAAGGGTCTTGCCGTAACCGAGAGAAACTCCCAGGTTCATATTATCCCGAGCAAGCACACCATAGGAGACCCTGACCGAAGTCATGAAACTCTTCTCAAAACGAATTGGCATCCCCGAACCCATTGTAGCACTTGCTGATAGATCTCCCCAGGAAAAGTCTTTATTCAACCCAACCCCCCAATCACGATCATAGCCAAAACCCTGCATGGCAAGGGTCCGAAGAAGGAGGGCATGGGTATCAAAATAGGATGAAAGTCCGAAGGCAGGGCGGTTATGACCGACCCACACGTAAGGCCCAGGAGTCTTCAATTTAAGATAGGCGTTATATATTTGCGGCTCTAACTTGGTGCTATTCTTTTTTTCAGCATCCACAGTGAGGGCCAGGCGGCCTTGAAGCGCAAAGGTGCCCCAATCTCCCGATTCACCTGAAAATCGCTTGATGTAATCAAAACCCAGGCTGGGTTTCTGCATCTCAGCGTGCGGGTCATGCGTATAGAAGATCGCCTTATTCAATTCAGAAGAATAACCAGCGATCCCCTGGGCCTCAAAATAGAGCAGATAATCCGCCCCCTGTGTCCTATCGGACAGGCACAGAGAGAAAAAGATCGGAACAATAATATAGAAGAAGAATGGGATGACAGGCGAAAAAGAAAAGCCACCCTTCTTATTCTTTTCAATATTTCGGTTGTTGTTATACATCAAATTGATACCTTCCCTTGAAAATGACCTTCCCCGCTTTTAAGAGGATCAGCCGTATTTCCCAATCGCCTGGCATAACAATGTTTATCGGCAGGAGATAGTCCCCTTTCTTGGAAATCTTAAAAGGTTGATCCCCTGTATCATGGGCCCCCTTCATAGAGGGCATTCCCGCATCTGCCTTGGCCTCGAAGGAGATATCTTTCTTGCCTTCCTTCGTAAAAATCTCAACCTTCATGATCACTGTCCCGAGCTTAGGCTTCTTATCAAAGCCATATATGAAGTAATAATCATTTCCAATCGAGACCTTTTTACCCGGCCCCGGCATCAAAGGATATTGCTCAATCCCGGAAGCAGCTGCTTTTCCTACAGCTGGTGGGCAACAGGTAGAGCCAGCTTCGACCTCGACATTAAAAAACAGACCCGCAAATAAAATGATCATCAAAAACAGGATATAAAACACCCACTCTTTCACAACTGACATAATTACCTCCTTTATTTTCAGGGAGACAGAGTCAACCCCTTTTGAAATGTAATTTAGTATAAGAATGGTCTGACATCAGTTTTAAAGAAACTCGAAACAAATAATTCTAAAAATAAAAAATTTTAAAGACTTATACAGAAGTATATTTTAAGACCCTTTCTGTTTAATTTTCAAACAAAAAGCTCCAGGCCAATTAGCTAAATCCTTAGGGGGTGAAGGCGTTAGCAGGTTGGACCTAATTTTAATTAGGTTCCGGCCAAGAGCTTTTCTTTTTAATTCCTATAACTTATAAATACAGGATTGATTTATTCTCTCTCAACCAGGATAAACTTATTTCAAATAATTTATTCTTTACATATTTTATAAGCAATCCGTATGCCATATCCCTTCATCCCTATCAATCAATTGAATTAAGCTTTGGGGGGGTGAAAGATGAAATTTGGTAATTCTTCTATCTTCGATATCTCTGGCATCCACTTCAACCAACCATTGATTGCCAAGGTTGATATTTCAGGCATGGCTGGATTGTAGATGATCGGGCAGTGAAAAACGCTTCCGCAATCCAATTTCATATTCCTTGAGTGTCCTGTTTCCAAACACTCATCCGCAGGCACAATAGGAATATAAGAAAAAAGAACTCCGATCATGATTAAAACTACCGTCATTTTCATTTGAACTTCCTTATAATTCAATTCTATTGAACATACTTCTTCAGTCAAATGGGTATGGACATCATCCGCCGTAAATCCTCTGGCCGGTCCACATCCCAGCGTTCCGGCAACTCCTGCCATTGCCATCCCAAACCACGCAGACGCATCCGGGTCTGTTCGAGGACGGACGCGGTCCCCCAAGAAATTCCGGAAAATAATGCTTTGGCATAACGACGTAACCCGAGAAGAACATACCCGCCGTCCTCCGCAGGAATGAGCACTGCATCATGGCCCTTCTCCAGGACGGTCTTTGTCGCCCTTATATCCTCACGCTTTAGAGAAGGGCAGTCTGCTCCCATCAGGAGGGCATAAGGAGTTATTTTCAATGTCTCCGAAAACGCATGGGCCATCCGTTGGCCAAGATCCCCTCCAACTTGATGGCGAAGGGTGATATCGAACTGTCTGGCACAGTCGACAAAAAAAGGGTGATCAGTAGTGGGCGTGCACCAAACATCTACCGGGCCCACGTCTGCTTCAATCGCCTCGTTCAGACAGTAAAGGGCCAACCTCTCATAGAGGGCTGAGGCAGCTTCCTCTCCCAAGAGGGGTATCAGGCGGGTTTTCACCCTTCCTGGGATAGGCGCTTTTGCAAAGACCATGAGACGGCAATCTATTCTTTCCATAGCTATCGTATCGGTCTGTATATGAGGGCAAGCTGATCTGGGTCTTTTCCCAGAAAATAAGCCAGTCGTAAATACCACATCTGTAAGATGGTTCGAATAATTCCATTCTTCTCCCACCTGCGACTCGAGGTGAGAACCCGCTCCCGAAGGCACAAGGGGGGATCACGGCGCTTCAGGATTTTGCTCAAAGCAATGTCCTCCATCAGAGAAATCTCTGGGAAACCACCAATGGATTCAAAGAGGTCCCGGCGAACGAAGATCGCTTGATCTCCAGTGGCAATGCCAGTGAGTCGAGAGCGCCAGTTCATGAACAACTCCACAGCTCGTAAGATGGGATGTTTCCCTGAAAGTCGAACGTCAAAATGTCCCCAACCTCTCCCTTTTTCCTCAATACCATGAATTATTCGCTGTGTAGCTTCTTTTGGCAAAAAAGTGTCCCCATGTAAAAAGAGGAAGATATCCCCCTTAGCCATCTCTGCTCCGGCATTCATCTGCCGTGAGCGACCCCTCTGGGCAGTGATGACTCGGTCTGCAAGCGGTGTGGATAATTGGACAGAATCATCCCTGCTGCCACCATCAACAATGATCACCTCATGGCCTTCGGCTCGAAAGGGCTGAAGTCCATAGAGGGTCTCCTCGATGCCATTGGCCTCATTAAGGATGGGCAAGATGATGGAGATCTTCGTAGTCTGTCTCCTCTTTTAACTAAGTGCTCCCTGGCAACTGCTCCCCTGCCCTGCAGTACAACCGAAGCAATGATCCGAAACCATGATCGGGCTTCCTTCTAAATTCACCCCTTTGAGTTCGGATAGTTTGACCCGGTGTCTGCCTTCGAATTGAAACGGCATCCCGAGCATCTGATTGAAATCGCAATCGTACACATAACCCTGCCAATCCACGCTCATCAGAAAGCGGCACATCACTGAATCCAGATTGGTCTTCTGATATCCATTTTGAAGAAGGCTCATATAATTCTGAAACTGTCCCTCAGCCATCAATCTTTTCCCAAACCGTCCGACAGGCATGTTATTGAGAATATAGAGCCGATTAAAAACAATGCCGTAACGCTCCCCAAGCTGTCTCCTAAACTCCTTCTCCAGGGAGGCCTGCGGAGGCGAGAGAAAAGGCCCATCGGGATTATAAATTAGGTTCAACAGAAGCGTTGAGCCTTCTTTTCCATAGCCCAGTTGGTTCAGTTTTTTAAGGACCTTGATGCTTCTATCATAGGCTCTTTCCCCTCGTTGTCGGTCCACGTTTTCCTTCAGATAACAGGGCAGGGAGGCAATGATCTCCACCTGATGGTCGGCAAGAAATTCAATGAGACCCTCTTGCCCTGGTTCTTCCAGAATGGTCAGATTACAGCGATCTATCACATGAATCCCCATCTTCCATGCGCTGTGAACGAGTTCCCTAAAATGGGGATTCAATTCAGGAGCTCCTCCGGTTAAGTCGAGTATCTTTATCTTTGAGCAGGCTAAAAAATCAATGACGTCAGCGATGATCGGTTGGCTCATCATCTCTGTTCGATGGGGACCAGCCTCGACATGACAATGGAGACACTGCTGATTGCAGCGATACCCCAGATTGACTTGCAGAGTGTTTGGCCGGGATCGTTGAATCTTAGGGAAAAGATCAACCGGTCCAGAAGATGATTCACTCGATAAAAGATGTTTCAACTTATAACACCTCATTCTCTTTTGGATACTTGATCATTTTAACAAAAACAGGGACCAGTGCAAAGACTCCGAGTAGCACCAAAGCGCCTAAGGTTTGGAGGGAAAACAATCCCTCTGTAGAATCGATCTGGGCAAGAGATTGTCCTAAGTTGACAAATACAAAACACCCAGGTGCAATCCCCATGGCTGTTGCAGTCACATAAGTTCGGGTCTTCATCGGTGTAAAGGCGGAGACCAGGTTAACAAGCCAGAAAGGAAAGAGAGGAACCAGTCTCAAAAAGAGGAGATAGTTAAAATCATTCTCGTGAAACCCTGCTATGATTTTTCTGGCCAACTTACTCATTCGCCTTTGGGCTGCCTCTGCGAAGACATAGCGGGCGCCAAGAAATACGAGTGTTGCCCCGAGGGTGGCGGAGAAAAGGATAACCGCCATTCCCATCCATCGACCGAACAGAAAGCCCACACTTAAGGATAATCCGGTTGCCAGAGGAATGCTTAACGCAGTGGTGACCGTATAGATCACAGCCGCTCCGAGGACCATGGCCCAATAGCGTTCTTCGGTATAAGCCATGAGCGCTTCCCGGTTCGCCTTCAGCGTTTCAAAGCTGAGATGGCGATGCCCCCCCAGGACAAAGAAAAGAGCAAACCCAACAATAAAAAACGATAGGATAATCAGTTTTTTTTGTAGCATAAGAGAATTTCAATTCAGTTTTTCTTGTCCCTCATATACGGATGATATACCCAATCCTTATAGAATAAAAGGAATGGCTCTCAGCCAAACGGCTAACCCTTTAGGGGGGTGAAGGCGTTAGCATCGGGGGTTTGACCGAGAGCCGATTCTTCTGTTTTTCACAGTCAGCACAATATTCAGGATATCTTGCCCCTCCATCCGGAAAGATGGTCACAACGATTCCCTTTTCGATCAACTCCGACAACCTTAGCGATGCTAAAAAAGCAGCGCCGGAGGAAGGACCCACCCAGAGTCCCTCTTCCCTGGCGAGGCGGCGGGCCATTTCGAATGCATCTTCCGTCTTGACAAAGAGCGTCCCATCTAAAATTGTATCATCATAAATGCCAGGCCGGATGGCAGTATCAATATGTTTTAAACCTTCGATTCCATGAAAACCACTGTCCGGCTGAACTCCGAACAGTTTTATCCGGGGGTTATGCTCTTTCAATCTTCTCCCCGTTCCGACCAATGTGCCACCTGTCCCAACCCCGGCAACAAAATGGGTAATCTCACCATCGGTCTGACGGATGATCTCAGGTCCTGTGGTCTCATAATGGGCCTGCCAATTTGCCGGGTTATTATACTGATCCCCTTTAAAATAAAGATGGGGATGGGCTTCATATATTTGTCGGGCTTCAATGAGAGCTCCGTCCGAACCGAGAATGGGGTCTGTGAAGATCAGTTTTACTCCGTAAGCCTCCAGGGCTTTCTTCCTCTCTTCGCTGATATTGGCTGGCACGACCAATTGAACTCTATATCCTTTGATCGCACTGATCATGGCATAGGCAATTCCTGTGTTTCCTGATGTTGAATCGAGGATGATCTTATCTCTGGTCAGTTTGCCTGAACGCTCGCCTTCTTCGATGATCCGTAAAGCTGCCCGGTCCTTTACAGAGCCCCCGGGATTGAGCCACTCCGCCTTGACAAAGATCCGGACCCCTCTGAGATGCTTTGCCATCTGTCGAATCTGAATCAATGGGGTATTGCCGATCAGGGTAAGAAGGGAATGATCGTCCTTTCTTGACGGAGACCAACTTAAATCTATACCATGTCTAACGGGCATCGCTTCCATACTGACCTCTATATGGGATCAATCAGCCGTAATGAACGACTTGACTAATACTTCACTTTTATCTTGTTTAATTCCTCTTTGGTGATCTCCGGCCACCGTTTAGTTGTCCAGTACCCCACCCATTCTTTAAAAAGTGTGAGGTTTTTGTGCCTCTCCTCTTCTGTGCTTCCAAGATATTGATACATGTTCCCGGGTTTTCCATCTTTTCGGTTTTTGCCATCATCCAGCCTTCTCATCAGGGAACCCGTATCAGGCCATGCCGTGTAAAAGATCAAATGACTATACGTGTCCATCCTCATCCCCTGTCCCTTCACAAGCCATTTTTCTTTCTCTGATTTAAAAGCCTCATATTCAGGGGCCGAATCCGGACCGTGACAGGCGATACACTTTGAATCAAATAAGGGCTTGATGTGTGTTCTATACGTTACTTCCCCTGCATAGACATCCAATGAAATAATCATAAGAGCCATCCAGATAAGAACCATTTTCCTCATGCTCGCCTCCTCTTTCTTTTTCAAAATCACTTTCAATTTTTTATTTAACTCTTCAACATTCCGCCTATTGTCCAGCCCCTGGAACTGACCCGCAAAAGATCCCATTAAAAAACGACTTCGACCTCTTCGGGGAGGATTGCTTCCTCCCTGATGCGAAAGGCTTTCACCACCGGCGTCTCTTCCATTAAGGAGATGATAACGGATACCACTTCAGGATAGAAAGCCAATCTCACATCAGTCTCGGAGGGATACGAAAGGGTATGGGTATGTGAATGATAGATAGCGACCATCTCCAGACCTTCCCTCTCCATCTCGTCGAAGACCTTCAACTGGTCCTGGGGAGACATCGAATACCGGACCGGGCTCTGCTCTTCGTTCCTCAATTCGAAAGCCTTCCGAACTGTTCCGTCCTTGCCCCCGAGAATCCCACAACATTCGAGGGGGGCTTCCCTTCGGGCATGTTCAACGATGTTTTCATAAATGGATTTTGGAATTCTTATCATCTTCGCTTCTACTTCTTTGGAGGTCCTGTTTCAATAGGTTCCTCACTACGGCTCCATTCGATCCAGGAACCATCATAATTTTTCAATTTTTCAAGCGGAAAACCGATCAGATAAAGACTTACCAAACTGTGAGTCGAGCGCACCCCGGATTGGCAATAAATATGGACCTCTTTGTCAGGAGTCACCCCAATATCAGCAAATAGTTTCCTTATCTCCTCAGCGGGCTTCCAGTATCCCTTATAGTGTCCTTCTTTGATGAGAACCTCTCTCCATTCAATCCAGGAAACACCCGGAATGCGGCCTGCCCTGACCGCATCCCTTAACATCTCCTCTCCTGTGTACTCTTTTGGTGCCCGGACATCGAGAACAACTTTTTTAGGTTCTTTCAAAGCCCTCTTGATCTCTGGTAGAGTGCAAAGCAGGGATTCTGTTGATTTCGACTTTCCTGGCAACTTGAATTGGGTCGGGTTGACCTGGGGAGGAATCATCTCGGTTGGGTAACCCTTTGCCTTCCAACCCTCAGGGCCGCCATCAAGAAGTTTCATCTGAGAAATCGGAAAGCCATAATAAGCCAGTATCCACCAGAGTCTTGCTCCATCTGGCCCGTCGGAGTAGAGGATGAGCGTATTTCGATGGCTGATTCCGAGCTTTCCCATTAGCTCTTCAATCTGGGCCTGGGGAGCCATCATCCCTGGGATAGGATGGTCCTTATCCACAATGTCGGGCCGCCAGATATTGACGGCTCCCGGAACGTGGCCGGCAAGATATTTGATTCTTTCTCTAACGTCGATAACCCGTATGTCAGGATCTTTACGGTCTATCAAAACTTTCAGATCTTCGGGTTGAATTAGAAGTTCTGGTCGCGCATATCCCCCATTGGGAACCGCCAATACCATCTGGTTTGATATCAATATCGGGAGAATAAAAATCGAGAGCATTGGCAAGATAAAACCTTCAATTAACTTTTTAAAGGGGTGATTGTCCCAAATCATCTTCTTTTCCTTTCTCCCCCCTGACCATTTAGAGTTTGTCCAGAAACTAAAGATTTTTCAAAAGGTCGTCATTCCGGCAAAGGCCGGAATCCGGTAATTTCAAGATCTTCTGGATGCCGGATCAAGTCCGACATGACACAAAAAGTGCATTTATAAACAGACTCTATTTAAACCGTAGCTTGATTGGGTGTTTCAACACCGCATACCTCATGATATTGTGTAAGTTTCTTAATCTTAGGTTTTTCATTACAGAGATTGCATGAGGGATCCTTTTTAACCGGAAAAAGTTTAAAATCGACTTCAAGCGAGTTATAGATCAGAAACTGTCCGATTAAAGGCTTTCCTTTCTTTAAAATGAGTTTAATCACTTCTGTGGCCTGTATCAGGCCGACTTGCCCGGGCACAACTCCCAGGACACCGGCTTCGTCTCAGCTGGGGACAAGGCCGGGCGGTGGAGGTTCCGGGAAGAGACAACGTAAACAAGGGCCTCCATGACCGGGAGAGAAGACGCTCGCCTGTCCTTCAAACTGAAATACCCCGCCAAAAACAAAAGGCTTCTTTGTAAAGAAGGCCGCATCATTGACCAGGAATTTCGTTGGAAAGTTATCCGATCCGTCCACAATGATGTCATAATCCTCAAATATCTTAATTGCATTTTCTGAGGTAAGACGCTCCTGGTAGGTAATCACCTTTACGTCTGGATTGATCCTCGCGATGGCCTCTTTTGCCGATTCGACCTTTGGCCTTCCCACATCAGACGTCCGATGCAGGATTTGCCGTTGGAGATTGGTTAAATCCACGCGGTCATCATCAATGATCCCTAAGGTTCCCACTCCTGCTGCTGCCAGATAGAGTGCGATCGGACAGCCCAAGCCGCCAGCCCCGACCAGCAAGACTTTTGCCTTCAGAAGCTGAACCTGTCCCTCCGCTCCAACCTCCTGCAGGAGAATATGGCGACTGTATCGAGACAACTGGTGTGAGGTAAGCCCGGTGTTGCTCGCTACCTCATAGCCTGCTTTTTTCCATCCTTCGATCCCTTCACGCATGGAAACAACATCCGTATAACCCATCCCCTTTAATGTCTTAGCCGCCAGGATGGAACGTACACCTGCTGCACAGTAAACGATAATGGGAGCGTTTTTATCCGGGAGGAGGCTGCTCACCCTCTCCGGCAGACTGGCCCGGGGAATGAAAATGGAGTCCTTCAAATATCCCAGATCCAATTCCTCTTTCTCGCGGACATCGAGAAGAATCCTTTCTTCTCCTCTTTTGAGAAGGCGATTGACTTCATGAATTGAGATTTCCGAAATGTCCTTATGTTTCTCTTTCAAAGCCCGCCTGAGCAAGGGACCGACTACTTTCCAGAAGGTTTTTTTGACTTTTTCTCTCATTTTGATCTCCGCATCTTCTTCTCAGATTAAAGGTTCTGAATCCTACACTCTGAAATCCGCACTCCGAAATTTATACAATCACATCCTTCTCCACCGGTTCGACCTTTACGCCGATCTCTTTTAAATAATGGAGAGCCTTTAAATATTCCTCTTCTTCCCCGTCGATCTCCAGAGTCACCCAGCCCACATTCTCTGTGACGTTGGCGCTTCTTATGTTGGTTACGATTTTAAAACGATGGCCGATATGGTAGATGACCGGTTCCTGAATCCGTTCAGGAGGAAATGTCAAAGTTACCCTTCTCCGAATTGAGGCCCCCCCTGCAATGGCTGGGATGATAGAGATTTGATCTCCCTCTTGAATAGGGGTTTCAAGGTTCTTAATAAACCGTATATCCTCATCGTTCACATATATATTGATGAACCGCCTAACCTCACCCTGTTCATCTTGAAGCCTCTCTTTAAGGCCAGGATAGGTCTCAGTCAACCACTGGATGACTTCACCTACTGTATTTCCGTTGGCTAAAAGGATATCCTGTTCTCCAGCAAGCTTTTTAAGTGGTGTCGGTATTCGTACTCGAACGTTCATCTTTTCCCCTCCCCATTTAAACTGAAGCCTGAAGGACCGTGTCCCTAAATCTCTTCTGGCTTACTGTCATGATTTTCTCGAATTCGGAAAACTTTGCCTCAATAATCCGGGGTTTTCCGATTTTATCCTGTACGGCCTCTTGGGTTTTTAAACCATTCCCTGTAATGGAAATGAGAATGGATTCATCTCTTGGAATGATTCCTTTATCGATTAATTTCTTTGTGACTCCAACAGTCACTCCTCCAGCGGTCTCTGTGAAGATTCCTTCGGTCCGGGCTAAGAGCTTCATGGCTTCCACAATCTCTTCGTCCGAAACATCTTCTGCTGATCCTCCGGACTCCCGGATCGTCTTCAGTGCATAAAAACCATCTGCAGGGTTCCCAATGGCAAGGGACTTAGCAATGGTCTTTGGTTTCTGGGGTTTGATCCAATCCACTCCGTCTTTAAAAGCAGCCACGATTGGATTGGATCCGGATGCTTGGGCGCCATAGATTTTACAATGGACTGTATCAAGCAGACCGATTTGTTCCAGCTCTTTAAAGCCTTTCCAAATCTTTGTGATCAGAGAACCTCCTGCCATAGGAACCACCACATGCTGGGGAATTTTCCAGCCCATCTGTTCAGCAATCTCAAATCCAAATGTCTTTGATCCTTCTGCATAAAAGGGCCGGATATTGATGTTGACAAATGCCCATCTGTAATTCTCGGCAATCTCACTGCAGAGCCGGTTGACCTCATCATAGCTTCCTGTGATCCCGATCAGATTTGTTCCATAGATCAATGTACCGAGGATCTTCCCCTGTTCCAGATCATGAGGGACAAAGATGAAGCTCTCCAATCCTCCCTCTGCAGCCAGGGCAGCCACTGAATTGGCAAGATTTCCGGTTGAGGCGCAGGAGACAACCTCAAATCCAAACTCTTTGGCTTTCGAAACCGCCACAGAGACGACCCTGTCCTTAAATGAGAGGGTGGGATGATTGACCGCATCATTCTTCAGGTAGAGTTCCTTCACGCCCAGGACTTCTGCCAGCCTCTCTGCTTTTATGAGCGGAGTAAATCCGACATTCCTTCCCACGGATGGATCCGAGTCCAGAGGCAGAAGCTCTCTGTATCGCCACATCGTCTTTGGTCTTCCCTCAATCCTCGAACGATTCAGACTCTTTCTGATCTCATCATAATCATAAACGACTTCTAAGGGACCGAAGCAGAATTCACAAACATGAACAGGCTTGATTGAATACTCCCTTTTACACTCCCTGCATTTAAGGCCTTTTGTATAGCTCATATTCCCACCTTTCGTTTGCATATTAAATTTAAATTAATGTTTATTAAATTTATCAAGTATATATTTAAAAAATAAGGGGAATCAGACACACCTGTCCTTATCCCCTTTTACATTATCATATTGTTAATTGATTGATAAAAAAGAATAAATTTCATTTTATACTCCTATTATCTGAAATATTAATATAGTTTATAGATTATGTCAAGATAAAAATTTAAATATAGTACATTAACTCCTTGTCAAGCTCTTTTTTCATCCCCATATCTTTTGCCATTTTACAGAGATCTTTGATCGTTATTGAATCAAAATATTCTTTGAGCCGATTGCCTGCTCCGTTCCAGACAATCTGAGTAACACATTCCCCTGATTTTTCACAGGGTTTACTAGAATCCTCTGGGCTGACGCAGAGCACAGGGCTGATACCTCCTTCTGTTATACGAACGATATCGCCAATAGTGATCTCTTCGGGTTTTTTGTTTAAAAAATAACCCCCAGATGGCCCCCTTTTACTTCTAAGAATGCCTCCTCTCTTTAGTTTTTGGAATATCTGTTCAATATATCTTGGTGATATTCCCTGACGTCTGGATATATCTTTTATCTGTGTTTCTAACCCTTCGGAATGATAGGCGATATCAAAAATAGCCCTAACTCCATAACGGCTTTGCGTTGTCAGTCTCATATATCCACCTGTAATAGGTGAGTTTAATATAATATACTTTATTGTTTTTGTCAATTATTTTTTTCAATTTTTCAATCCTCCAGGTTTATCATATTGTTGGGCTAACTCCATGCTTAGATTGGACAAGATTTATACTTTTTGGGCAATGAGTTGCTTTAGAATGAGAATGACCAGAACCACAAATCTCCCCTGACCTGGGTTTTTAGGTCCCACGGGGGTCTCTCCTTTACAAAAAAAGAGAGATCCTTTCTTGAATGGCTTTTCCTCGTCTTCTACGACCAAAGTCCCTTCGCCATCAACCCCATAAAGAATGACCTCCAGGGCGCCAGGATGGGGATGAGGCGGCATGGTCTGGCCGGGTTCAAAACAGATGAGGACGGCTGCACCTGCATCGCCGATATGAATCTGCTTGGGCACAAAATTCTCTTTAGAGAACTCGACTTTTTCAAACAAATGAATCGGTTCCATAAATCACTGCCTATTCCGATGAATTTGGCCACTTAATCCGAAGGAATCTGGCCGGCTGTTCTGATTGAACGTGGCCACCTATTCTGATCCATGTTGGACACCCTGTCGGAGTGAAGCGACGCTGGTATTTGATATTTTACTTATTCGTCAGATTCCGTCAAGTTTTTGTTTCTTTCGCATCGAGCCTCCTTTCAGTTGGATTCGGTGAGCGTTGTGGATCAATCGGTCCAGGATGGCGTCAGCAATCGTAGGATCACCGATATGATCATGCCAGTGTTCAATGGGGAGTTGGCTGGTGATCAAGGTGGATGCCGATCCGTTACGGTCTTCGATGACTTCGAGCAGGTCTCTTCTTTCGGTATCGGTGAGAGGGGCTAATCCCAGATCGTCCAAAACGAGGAGATGAGTTTTGGAGATCCTTTTTATCAGGGTGCCATAGCTGCCGTCGGCCCTGGCCAGAGCGATCTGATAGAAGAACTTAGGGGAGCGGATGTAGAAGGTTCGAAAGCCTTCACGACAGGCCTTCTGAGCGAAGGCGCAAGCAAGGAAGGTTTTGCCAACCCCAGTGGGGCCAGAGATGAGAAGGTTCTGGTGGTTGCGAATCCAGTTACAGGAGGCAAGACTCAGAATCACCGATTTTTCTAATCCACGGGGAGTCCTGTAATCGATATCCTCGGTACAGGCCTGGAGCTTCAGCTTAGCGTCCTTGAGGAGACGGCTGAGACGTTTGTTCTCCTTCCAGCTCCACTGACGCTCGACTAAAATCCCCAAACGCTCTTCGAAGGAGAGGTCCCGGAAGGAAGGTTGTTCAAGTTGTTCTTTGAAGCCCTCGGCCATTCCGATGAGCTTCATGGCGTAGAGTTTATCGAAAGTCTGTTCATTGAGCATGATCGTTCCTTTCGCGGTTGTTATCGGACCATGAGGGATTCATTTTGATGAAAGGACAAGGCCTTTCGCAAAAAATGGACAGTGATGGTCTTCTGACACCTAAAATGACTTCACCATTTGCTCTACAATCCATTTTTTTGACCTTGTCCATATCGGAAGCATCCCCCTTTTATTGGTAATATTCCCTTCCCCGGAGATTTTCATGCTCAAGCAGGGGGAGAGGGGTTTGGGTTGAAGAGGTAGCCAAAGGCTCTTGATCCAGTCCGTTCTTGAGGATGGATTCGACGTTTTTGTAGGAATAGGCCTTGCAGGCCAGGGCTCGGGCGCAGGCGGCCTCCAGACGTTGAGGCGTATATCGTTTCTGCAAGCGCAGGATGCCTAAACAAGACCGGTAACCCTGTTCCGGATGGGGACAATTCTCTAGGATGAAGGTGATAAGTTTTTGAGTCTGAGGGCCAATGGTCCCCGCCCATTGGATGAGACGGGAGGGAGTCCATTCGAGGTACCTCTGGTGAGATTTAGGCATGTGCTCGGGCAAGGTGGTGTGTTTGCCTGGAATGTAACTCCGGGGATGAGAGGCAACCCTACGGCCCTTTAAGAAGATCTCTACGGTAGTTCCTGTCAGACGGAGATCAACCTTTTCATGAATCAGTTGATAAGGGACACTGTAGTAGTGACGATCCACCTCGATATGGTAATCGATATTGACCCGGGCGGTCTTCCATTCCGCAAAGACGAATCGATGGATCGGAAGGGGTTTGAGGACGGGTTTTTCCAGGGTTTCAAAGAGGTTCTTTCGGGTGGCCTGGATTTTTTCAAAGGGCCGGTTATTGAGAAACCCCAATTGGACTCGGATTGCCTCATTGAGTTCTGATAGGCTGAAGAAGGTGCGATGTCTCAGGGGCGCCAGGATCCATCGTTCCACTTGCAAAACCCCCGACTCAACTTTGGCCTTATCCCTGGGCTTTGCGATCCGGGCAGGGATAATGACAGTGTCATAGTGCTCGGCCAGTTCTCGGTAAGTGGCATTGAGGTCGGGTTCATAGCGGCAGGACCGCGTCACGGCATCTCTTAGATTGTCGGGGACAAGGATCTGCGCCACCCCCTGGAAGAATTCAAAAGCATGCACATGGGACTGAATCCAAGAAGGGAGATCCTGAGAGAGGGTGGCCTCCGCGAAGGTATAATTGCTGGCTCCCAGGGTCGCCACGAAGATATGGGTCGGGTGGATCTCTCCGGTCTGAGGATCAGTGATCTCCATGGTCTGCCCGGCATAATCGACGAAGAGCTTCTCTCCAGCTCGGTATTCCTGGCGGAGGCAAGGATCGAGCTTTTCGGCCCATTGATGATAGAGGCGGCAGAATTGGCTGTATTGGTAGCCCTCGGGGAACTTCTCTTTATACTCATGCCAGAGGAGCTGGAGGGTGACGCCCTTCTTCTTTAACTCCTGGTGAAGATACTCCATCGGAGGCACTGGGCGCTTTTCTTGGAAAACAGGATGAAAGGGAGAAAAAAGTCGATGCTCCAGAGCGGCCTCATCCATTTCAGTAGGAAGGGGCCAATTTAACCCAGCTCGCTTAACACGGGCAAGGTAGTTTCTAATCGTCCCTCGCCCAATATCGAGGCTTCGAGCAATCTCACGGGCTGAGAGACCTTTTTCAAAATGAAGACGTAATACCTCTTTGATCTTGCGCATGGATAATCTCCTGGCTGCCATTTAGTCCTCCTAAAGCGTTTTTTAGAAGGGTAATGGCCTTAAAATGGATTATCCAGCGCCGCTTGGGTCACCCCTTCAGAGGTGCCCAGATTGGATCGGAATGGTCGGCCACAATGGATCGGAATAGGTGGCCATCTTGCTTCGGATTGGGTGGCCACTTTGGATCGGAATCAGTGGCCACATTGCGTCGGAATATGCACTGTTCGAGAAGCCTGCCAAACTAAAGGCTTTAAAAATCCAAGTCGCTGCATACATCTTTTGGGATTTGTGAAAACCCTAATGAATTCCATCAAACTCCAAATCCCCCATGAACACTTACTCTTGGTCTAACATCCATTATGAAGGTGCGATCTGCTTCAGTATTCGAGACAATTGCCTGACCAATATCCAATGATCTAAGGAGGTCATCGAACGAAAGTATACTATTGCCGTATTTCACTTCTTCTGGGAGAGCTGACTTAAGATTGCGCCTTATATATTCAATATCCCCTTGAACAGTCAGTTTATGGGCAAGGAGCGTGTCCACTTGGGCAAGAATTCGCTGGTCTATGGCGGATGGCTGTTGAGTAGTAAGCATAAATGAGAGACCGAAGTTTCGTCCTTCCCGAACAAGTTTTATAAGAACATCCGTGGCTGTAGTTTTACGCTCTGATGGAAGAAAATTTTGAGCTTCATCAGCAATGATCCAAGAAGATGGAACTCCTTGACTTATTTTTTCCTGGATCGCTCTTCTTTCCTCCACCATAAGGTTTGGTAATATCTGTAAGTTTTTCTCCATTTCGGAAGTTTCGATACGTGCTTGGATGATTTTGCGAATCAATGAAACGATAAGAACAAAACGTAATTCATCTGACATCTTGTGCAGAAGTAATATGCTCAACTTTCCTGGGATTAAAAGTTCATTAAGGGATACGCCTTCAAGAGACTCGTAAGCCCTAAGGTCGTGCTCGGAAACCTCACCCTTCTCCATCAACCACTTCAAAGCAGTTGGAATCTTTCGCTTTGGCTGAAATAGAGGGTTCCGCCGGTAAACGGAGAGTTGTTGAAGAACCGCTCTTCTTGTTTCACTATGATAGTTTGCTGAAATCTCAATATCGCTTTGAACACAATCCATCAAGTCTTCGATTGCGTATCGGGGTTTGGGGGGGTAAGTTGATGATCCATCAGACCAACCTTCGTTAACAACCTTTTCGTAAGCATCATTAAGAAGTTGACCCATACGATCCTGAAGAATATCAACACCGAAGAGATAACCCCAATCTGAGGCGCTAAAGTCCGCACAGTTTATAGTAAATTCCCTACTCTGTCGGGATGAAGATAGGGTTCCTCTTG
>OGCL01001468.1_pt1 | contig 20016 bp, 22 predicted proteins | sample 1570041 | NCBI WGS metagenome assembly OGCL01 (sample SAMN06266162, study PRJEB24511) | hot springs metagenome | isolation source: Hot spring water | place: South Africa: Limpopo | collected 2015-06-22
TTTGCAAAGGCATTGAGGCCGTAGACATCCGTATCGTCTGCCGCATAATCTTTATTCTCAATGGCCTTAAACCAGAAGGGAGAAATAGTTACTGGATCTACTTTGATACCAGCAGTAATTCCCATGCCATCGGTATAGACTAACATTTTAGGCCTGAGGGATAGTGGTTGAAGGCCCGCCCTCACTGTAACAGGGATCGGTATGCCGGGGACACCAAAATCGAGGTAAAGATTCTTGATCTCAAATGCGGCCCGGTCTCCAGACCAGTAACCCATGGTGTTTCTTTCACCGATGACGCCTGCATGCCCACCCAGTCTATCGCCCCAACGATGAGAGTCCATCTCGAAGATGAAGGTACCGCTCACTTCTTTGCCCATGAGGGCATCGAACCTGAGCCTTGCCCGGGAATCCATAAAGGACATTTTCCTGTTGAATGCCCTTGGATCTCCAGTGGTAGGCAGGAATGCTGCGCCTCCAGGTGGTCCAAATATAGGTACTGCTGACCAAAATGCAGCGCTGGTATTAGAGTCACATGGAATATTTTTGTAATAAAAAGATTGGATATCAATGAACCCCGATGCCCTAAAGTCCAGTTTTGGTGGTTCTGGCTTTTTCGCCTGGGCGAATGCCATGCTTCCAAAAGCAAGAACCAGTAACGCAATCAAACTTAGAACAACAAATTTTTTCATCTCTTTTCCTCCTCAATTGATTTGGTGATTCGTGAATCGTGAATCGTGAATCTAAAAATCACTACCAAAATTCACTACCACTTACTTGAACCAACCTCCTTAATTCGTGATTCGTGAATTGTGATTGGTGAATCGTGCAGACCAATTACAATCACTCCTCACGTACTGCCCAGATTCACCTCCTTTCATGTGGATTTTGTGAAAAAGAATTACAAGCAGATTAAATTTTTTTAATTCTATAGCACCCCCAAAAAGAGATGTCAAGAGTTTTTTTTGAGATTTTTTGAAATTTCTGAAAAAGTCCAGAAATCTCTGATAACACGGATTAGACCGATTACAACGATTAGAAATGGGATGAAAATAAAGGGAAAATCTATGTGATCATTTTTTGAAATCTTTATACCTAAATTGAGCGTTTTATTGTCCTAAATGTAGCCGCAACCTTTAGGTTGCGTGATTTTATCGGAAATGATCTCTCACTCAACGGGTGATTTGTAATGTCCCGAAGAAATCGGGACGGCTACAGGTTCCTTTCAAAAGAATCGCTCAATTTGGGTTATAATCAGGACATTTGGAAATTAGCGATTTGCTCTGAGGGTGTCAAAAGACAAACGACTCTGAAATTGTGGCTCCAATTTTATCTCTGCCATCCCATCAACTTTGTTGTTGAAAGGTTTCGACGGGTCGCACATGTGCGATCTCGCGACGGCCGATTGGACGCACTTGCGAGTGAAAGAGTGAAACAACCCCCACTGTTTCACCGTCAAGGGTTACAAACTCAACCTCATATCCTTTACTGTTATCGTGTACCAGCACAACCGTTCCGATGTCGCCACGCACAAGGCCATATTCCGGCAAATCGGTAGTGAGTACAATGGTGTCTAATTCTTTTATCATCAGGTTCTCCTTTGCAATGGGTAAGAGGTTACAAACCTCGGAATATGTTTTCCGGTTTCCACAAACCAGACAGAACGAATATTGGCTGTTTTACCTTTCGGACCAACAATTTCCCCCTCAATGATATAGCGAGTTCCGAACGGGGATTCTTCAGTCTTGACAACTTTATTGTCATCGGCATGTCTCAGCAGGGCTTTGGCGAGGTCCTACCAAGTATCAGTTGCAAATCCAAGTTTCGTAAAAAATTCTGCTTTGCTACGGCCATCACGATGCTTGAATGAAAGAAGGTATCCTACTATTTTCCCCTTTGGAATAATTGCCCTATCAATGTCGGGAAGTTTCAATTTTTAATCCTTCTCAATCTCCCCGCCATTCGAGGGCTTTTTTCTGAAGTTCAAGAGATGTATATTGGCTCCGGTAATCTTTTAGAGCACCTGCCCAATCCTGGCGTAGATTTCTTCCATGCCTCGTTGCCTTTTTCACCTCACCCACGCCGCTTCATGCCGGACAAGCAGAGAGAAATTTTTGAGAAAATATGTCTTTCTAATTAGAGTCTGTTTATAAATTCAGTTTGTTCGTCATACCCGCGAAGGCGGGTATCCAGAACGAATTGAAAACACTGGATTCCCGTTCCCCGATTAATGCCTTCGAGGACAAGTTTCACGGGAATGACAAAAAAAGATGATTACGCAATTTATGGACAGACACTAATTATATCCCCATTCTTAAGCAGATAGAGTTGTAATTTCTACAATATGATGTTTTTGGCGGGCGTCATTTACAATTTCTTCTAATTTTTCTGCAGTCTTTTCCCCGATCCAATCTGCACCACATTGCGAACATACCGTTGCAGGGACATCCCTTACGACTACAACTCCAAAGCCTAAATCTACTGTGAATGTGGTTTTCCCTGCTTTTTTACTTCCACCACATAGTGGGCACTTATCTGTCAATGTATCAGTTGCCATGTTTCCTCCTTGTTTTGTAATCTGATTTAAAATGCTCCGAATCAGGTCTATATGCAGTGATTACAAAACAACGAATATTGTGTGAATCAATCGCTGCAATAACGTGAAATGGCTTTTCTTCAAACCACCCCAAAAACAATGCGCTTGGATAAGGCTGATCATCTGGATAATCTTCAATTATTTCACCCGACAATAAAACCTCTTTAACAACTTCCCTGGAAATTATCCTTTCCATCATCCTCTCAAATGCATGCTTTTGCCATTCAATATTTCCGTTCTCAATGGCTATTTTTAGCTTATCCCTGTCCAACTGATAATTTATTCTCCTGGATACTGATTTTTTACCCAGTTAGAAAGCCCCGCAGCTCTGCTCTGGGTATGGTGGTTGTTTCTTTTTAAGCGTACCCCGTTAGAGATTTATCTCTAAACAGGGCGAACAACGGGGTTTAATCCCCCGTGTGATCTTTCCCGTTAGAATGTTGAAAATTTTCAAACGGGTTTGCTGCGGTTTTCATGATTTTGCTCTTTATAACTAATGTCCCATGCCCGGGTGCCCCCCCGGATGAGGAGAATAACAAATTTCACGAATGATAATGAATGGTTTCATATTCGTGTCATTCGCTGTAATTTGTGTTATTCGATTCAATTTTCAAATTAAAATAGCTTAAAGAACATAATATAGCTGGCGCCTTTGCCGCCTACAGCGCCTGAGGTATGGGATTCTACAATTGCCGCAACAAGATCGTCATTTCCGTCATTGTCGGCATCCTTCACCTGGTAGTCGGCAATATATCCATCTACTTCTCTTGTTTTCCATGTTGATAGTAACATGTCTTGCTCCCATACCAGATTGTGAATCTCACCGCTTGAAAAACTTTTTGCCCTTTCTAAGAGGCCAAAGCCTGATGATTGGTTTTTATTGATTGTGACTTCACTGAGACCATCTCCGTCAAGATCTTTTACAACGATTCTCCCCGGGATAAAGACCCGCCAGGCAGGGGATGACCCTGCCCTGTAAACGTCATCCCGTTTCTTAAGAGTTTCGTAAAAATTGTTTGTTCCACCCCAATCACCCTTTCCCCTCCAGATAAACTTGCCATCAGATGTAAACATCCTCAATTGACCAGCCTCGTCAACCTGAAGAATATCTATTTTGCCCAGCTCCCTGACCTCTCCTAATGCAAGGCCAAAGATTTTTGTATCTTTTGGAAAGGGCATTTTTGGGCCTTTTTCAAAAGCATTCTTTTTCCAGATAAATTTATAGATGGACCCGCTGATTAGACCATCGGCGCCCATCTGCTGTCCCATTAAAACAGGTCCCTCTTTTGGGTGTTCGAGCGCCCTGAAGAACCATCCCGCTTTACGGGTGATGGTTCTGAACTCTCCCCCTTCAAATTCGATGATCATGGACTGGAGGTTATCATCAACGACAGAGGATACGATGATTTCAGCAACCCCATTTCGGTTCACATCCGCTACATCAAGGGTGAGAAAATTATGCTGGTATCCTGCTTCAATTTTTCGAAAGAGACTCAACCGGTCTCCATCGTATTTGAAGACATAGAGGTTGTGGTGATCCATCACGACCACTTCGTTTTTCTTATCTCCATCCACATCGCCGATATCGAGACCCTTGATCTCAAAGGGGAAGGTCTGACTCTTTTTGAACCCCAATCCTTCCGGTCCGATTCTTCCAATCTCCTTGCCAGGTCGGATGAGGTGTGCTGATTTAGGATCGGACGGACGGGCTGTAGTAACCCTGCGCCCAAGGACTCTGAATCCGATATCCTGGGCGAAATCTCCGATCTTCAACATGACATCGTCAATGCCCTTGTGCTGGGTATAGGCGCCGAGCGGTGGCTTGTCGTCGGTAATGGGGATGAGCCTGGCATCGAGGCTGATGTAGTTGCCGATCTTGGTGACGCTTCCGAGAACGACATAATCTGCTCCAACCCTTCTGCCGGTCTCTTTTGCCACGGTTTCATCCAGGCGCATGGGCCTCATCTCCCAGAGGGTTCTCTCCACGACTGTCCGTTCAATGACGATGATTCTCCCTTCCACCGTAATCCGGGAAGTGAGAATGTCATTGATGCCTTCCCTCAGGTAGTCGAGATTCTCCTGGCTGTGGATGAGGAATGGGAGAATGGCCACTTTATAAATCCTACCGGTGTCTTTTGGCTGGGCAAAAGGGTGAGAGGGAAGAGTGAGGAGGGAGAGTATACATGAGATAAATATCAATTTAAGTTTCATGGAAGTTCCTTTCTTTTTTGACGTGCGTCAATAAAGGGGACAGTCCCTTTTTTTAGAGGGACTGTCCCCTTTTACTGTCTCTTAATATCTGAAAGCATAAGCATTATCTGGTCAAGTCGCGTATGGATTTGGTCTATTCGTGTATTTACTGCTTTTATATCTTCCCTCATTTCTTTCATCTGTTCTTTCAATTCCCGGGTTCGTTCGTCAACCACATCATAGATTAATTCGAGGGTAACCTTTTTTACAAGATGCTTAACAGTGGCTTTCATTCTATCCTCCACGTTGTGACTGTATTCAAATTTCGGTTTGACGGGCACGTGACACACCTGCCTGCGCCTGCCTGCCGGTAGGCAGGGTAGGCAGGGTTACAGACACGGTTAGGCAACCTCTAAAAATGTCATTCCGGTTTCCACCGGAGTGACGAATTTGGAATTATTAGAGGTTCCCATAATTATTCTAACCTGCTTGACCTGATAAGCTTTCGCCTTCCCATCTCTAAGCGGCTGCAGATTAATAATTTCTTCAATGCCTTCTTTATAAAAGATGTGATGATTACCTTTTATTCTTACAGAAAATCCAAGATCACCCAGTAGTTTTTTTTAATCCTGAAACCGGACATTCTTGTCAGCCAACCCGCCAAGAACTTTGTCTAACGTCTTCTTATCCAAAAATTTACCTGTGATTCATTGTCAGATATGTAGAGCGTTCATCTCTGGGATAGGATCTCCGTCTCTTATTTTAAGAAGCAGCCATTCCTCCAATACTTCCATCAATTCATGCCTGCATTCCTCAACGGTCGTGGCATTTGCCCAGATGCCCTGAAATTCAGGTATTTCGGCGAACCAAGTTCCATCTTCCAGTGTTTTATATTGAGCTTTTTCTAAGGCTTTTTGTATGTATTCAGATAACATAGATTGCCTCCGAATGTAAATTGAAAGGTTATGTCTGTTCAGGGCAGAACCCTCATCCGGATCCGTGAGTCCTCCACCACTGTGAAGTGACCTGACCAGTCTGTTCGGCTCTCAAGAACGGCTACGATTTTTTTTGCCGTATGCTCGGGAGAAGGAGTGGCGATTCGGAATAGACTCACTCCCTTGGACGCCGGCAACTTCAAACGAAATGCCAATTCACCGAATTCTTTATCGAAGGTCACAAGAATCCTATTTTCGTTTTTGGCCAATTGTAAAATGCTCTGATCTTTGCTGCCGGGTGCATCGGTTCGTATCCACATAACATCATGGCCTCGGGATCGAAGGGCTGTTATCGCTGTTAATGGCACATTTTCGTCAGCCAAGATTCTCATAGATTAAATCGCAATGGGATAGATATGCTCTTCACGCAATACCGCACTTGCATAGCTCAAACAAGCCAAAATATCTTCTTTATTTAACCCTGGATAATTCTGTGTAATATCGTTTTCAGACCAACCTTGTGCCAAAAGACTAACGATGAACTCGACAGCCAGTCGGGTACCCTTCACAACAGGTTTTCCTGTTAAGATTTCAGGATCAACAACAATTCGATCTTGCCAATCCATGGCTAACCTCCTGAGATTGAAAATAAAAAGAAAATCTAAAAATATGGCCGGTTTTGGTCAATATACGATTGATCATTTTTAGGACACAGATAGTGGACGTGTGTTTTATCCTCCCATTTTTATATCCGAAAGCATAAGCATCGTCTGGTTAAGTCGCGTATGAATCTGGTCTATTCGGGTATTTACCGCTTTTATATCTTCCCTCATTTCTTTCATCTGCTCTTTTAATTCCCGAGTCTGTTCATCCACGACATCATAAGATCAATTCCAGCGTTACTTTTTTGACGATATGCTTTACAGTTGCTTTTATTTTCCCCTCTATTTTAACCGATTTTAAGTGGATTTACAGTGTTTGTCAATTGTGAATTTTACAGAGCAAACAAGGATTCAGGTTGACACTTCTTGCCCTCTGTGGTAATCAATGGTTCAAATAATATTACATTTTGGATACGAATCACGGACACGGACACGGGGTTGCCATGTATCGAGACAAAACAGTTGCAGTGATTGTTCCCGCTTATAACGAAGAGAGGCTGATCGGAAAGGTTCTAAAGACCGTGCCCGCTTTTGTTGACCATATCGTTGTTGTGGATGATGCGAGTTCTGACCGGACCAGAGAGGTGGTCAATGAACATCAGGCAGAGGATCCCCGCATCTCCTACATTCGCCACCCGGTCAACGAGGGGGTGGGGGGAGCCATTGTCACCGGGTACAAGTGGGCAAGAGACCATGAGGTCCATGTCAGCGTGGTCATGGCAGGCGATGCCCAGATGGACCCCAAGGACCTTCCTGCCCTGCTGGACCCTGTGGTTGAAGGAAAGACCGACTATTCGAAGGGAAACCGCCTCTTCACGGGGAAAGCGTGGAAGATTATTCCGAAAACCAGATATTTTGGAAACGCCATTCTTTCCTTTTTAACCAAGATCGCTTCAGGATACTGGCATGTGGCTGATTCGCAATCGGGCTATGCCGCCATCACCCTTGAGGCGCTTAAAACCATTGACCTGGATGCGATCTATAAGCGCTACGGGATGCCCAATGATCTTCTGGTGAAATTGAATGTCTATCGTTTCAGGGTTCAGGATGTTCCGGTGGCTCCTGTTTATGGAATCGGAGAGCGTTCTGGAATCAGAATTTACAGAGTGGTCTTCACTCTTTCCTTTCTGCTGATGAAGCTTTTTCTCTGGAGGCTCAAGGAAAAATATATCATCCGTGACTTTCACCCGCTTGTGCTCTTTTACCTGTTAGGGTTTATTCTGGCTCCCATCGGAGTCGGCTTTGGCTTCTACCTTCTGATCTACCGGATCTTTATCGGAACCGTTGCAGCCACAAGCGCCCTGTTTGCCGCCTTCTTTGCGATCTCGGGACTTCAGTCCCTCTTTTTCGCCATGTGGTTCGACATGGAATATAATAAAGAGTTGAAATGATCGGACACGCCTCACGGACACGGGCACGTTAATAATGAATATCTGCATCCTCACCTCTTCCTTCCCCTCTCATCCTGATGATCACCTCCAGGCTCCTTTTGTGATCGACTTTATTGAAGGGTTGAAAAGAAGAGGCCATCAGGTCTTCGTATTCACACAAGACCGTGACGGAGAAAAGAAGGAATTCTTAAGCGGGGTCAGGGTGACCTGGTTTGGCTGGATGAAATCGAAAAAACCGATGGTGGCTCTGAATCCATACAACCCCATGGATCTGATGCGAATCATCAGTCTATTCCGGAAGGGCAAGGAGGCAGTGGTTCCATTTGTGAAGGAGAACAGGATCGATGTATGTCTTGCCCTCTGGGTGATTCCTGCAGGATATTTCGCAAATTATGTTTATCGAAGGGCAGGGATCCCATATTCCGTCTGGGCGCTTGGTTCGGATATCTACCGCTATGGGACAAATCCTTTTCTTTATCCCTTGATGAGAAGGATTGTTCAGGAGGCAAGGGGTGTTTTTGCCGACGGGTTTGACCTTTCCCATCGGGTGGAAGAGCGGTTTCAGAGAAGATGCGATTTTTTAGCGACCACACGGAAGCTTAAGACACCTGATAAACCAGACAGACCCGATAAACCGGACAGGCCTTACCATTTTCTTTTTGTGGGAAGGCTTGAAAAGGTGAAAGGAATAGATGTCCTCCTTCAGGCGTCAGCCCTATTAAAGGATGAACATCTTGATTTCCATCTGACCGCAGTGGGGGGCGGGGGCATGGCGGAATGGGCGAAAAACTTCTCAAGGGAGAAAGGGATTGAGGCCAAAGCCACCTTTGCCGGCGCTCTTCCGGATGCCGCGCTGGTTTCTCTTTACCAATCCTCAGATTGTGTCGTTATTCCCTCCCGGTCTGAATCCATCCCGCTGGTCTTTTCAGAGGCATTGAACTTCGGAAGGGATCTGATTGTTACGGATGTAGGCGATATGGGAGGACTTGGGCGTCAATATGGGGTGGCGGATGTGGTAAGGCCTGAAGATCCGGTTGCCCTTAAAGAGGCGATGAAAAGAAAGATCCAGAATCAGGGAAACCCTGGACAGGAGAACAAGCGGGAAGAGTTGCTGAAGCTGTTCGATATGGAAACCAGCGCGGAGCGGTTTTTGAAAGACTATGTATAAGGATCGTGTCCGTGACCGTGGCGCGTGTCCGGGAATTCAAAGCAAAATACGTGTCCGTGACCGTGACGCGTTCCAGTGAAGCGGCATTGAAATACGAACGGGTGAGTCAAATGTTAACCAAATTAGCCAAATCGTTAGAATGAAATTTATTAACGGACACGGGGCACGGACACGGTCTCGGTATTATGGAGGAACCAATGAAAGCAATCATTCTGGCAGGCGGAAAGGGAACGAGGCTCGCTCCTTACACCACTGTTTTCCCAAAGCCACTGATGCCCATTGACGGGATGCCGATCCTTGAGGTCATTGTAAGGCAGTTGGCCCATTTCAAAATAAAAGATTTAATCTTCACTGTAAGCCCCCAGTCCCAACCTCTGATTTCAGCCTATTTCGGCGATGGTGAAAAATATGGGGTGACCATTGCCTATTCGAAGGAGGAACAACCCCTTGGAACAGCCGGTCCCCTCTCCCTTCTCCCCAATCTTCCGGAGACCTTTCTGGTGATGAACGGAGATGTCCTGACCGCCCTCAATTATCAAACATTGATGCGTTATCACCGGAAAGAGAAAGCCCTGATCACCATTGCCATGAGTCGGAAAAACATCCAGGTCGAGCTGGGTGTGATGGAATGTGACGCCAAGAATCGGTTAATCCGATATATCGAGAAACCGAATCTCTCCTATTCCGTAAGTATGGGGATTTATGTGTTTGAGAAGAAGGCTCTGAGATATCTTCGTGAACGGAAACGCCTGGATTTCCCGGAGCTGATTCAGACCCTTCTCCAGGCAAAAGAGAAGGTGGCCTGTTATCCATCGAGAGACTTCTGGCTTGACATCGGAAGACATGAGGATTATGAGGAAGCACAGAAGAAATTTCAGGAGATGAGAAAAAAGTTATTATACGAAAAGTAGATACCGTGAATCGTGAGTCGTGACTCGTGAATCGCAAAAGATAGAGTAATTTTATTTTCCTCACCATTCACGAATCACCATTCACTATTCACGAATGTTGGCGAGGTTCATTATGAGCAAGGTTTTAGTGACGGGTGCAGGGGGATTTATTGGGAGTCATCTGTGTGAAGAACTAGTCAGGCAGGGAGAGGAAGTCAGAGCCTTTGTCCGCTACAATTCGAGAAATGAGAAAGGCCTGCTGGAAGATCTTCCTGCGGAGATTCAACATCAAATTGAGGTGATTCCCGGCGATTTGAAAGATCCGGATGCTGTAAAAAAGGTGGTCAAGGGATGTAAGAAGGTGTTTCATCTGGGCGCATTGATTGCGATCCCTTACTCCTATTTTCATCCCTTCAATTTTGTTCAGACCAATGTCGTAGGCACAGCCCACCTCCTCAATGCCTGCCTGGAAGAGGATTCCGTGGAACGCATCATTCATACCTCCACGAGCGAGGTCTATGGAACCGCACAGTATGTCCCCATTGACGAAAAACATCCCCTCCAAGCGCAATCTCCCTATGCGGCCAGCAAAATTTCTGCCGATAAACTCGCAGAAAGTTACTATCTTTCGTTTGGTCTGCCTGTTGTCACCCTCAGGCCCTTCAACACCTTTGGACCCCGGCAGTCGCTTCGTGCGATCATCCCGACCATTATCTCTCAGGCCCTTGAGGGCCAGAAGATAAGAATAGGGAATATGAAACCCAGAAGAGATTTCCTCTATGTCAGGGATACAGCCCGGGGGTTCATTCAAGTTGGAAAATGTGATGAAGCGGTTGGGAGGGTGGTCAACATCGGGACGGGTCAGGACGTCGCCATTGAGGAACTGGTGAAGATCATTTTGCATTTAATGGGAAAGAAGGCAGAGATTGAGACCGAGGAACGAAGGATCAGGCCTGATAAGAGCGAAGTCATGCAACTCCTTTCCGACACCGGTCTGGCACAGAAACTAATTAAGTGGTCGCCTCAATACTCCCTTGAAGAAGGGCTGAGGGAGACGATCGAATGGTATCGAAAGAACCTCTCGCGGTTCATGGTGGGATGTTATCCGTTATAAAGAACGTGTCCGTGACCGTGTCGCGTGTCCGGGAATTCAAAACAAAATACGTGTTCGTGACGCGTGTCCGTGTCTCGTGTCCGTAGATTTAAAACCGAAAGACCATGACTGTGCCTGGAAATACTATAATTATTTATCCATGGAAGGAGATACCCATGAGAAAAGTGGAGGATTTAGATGTATTCAAGCTATCTCACTCGCTGGCATTAGAAATATTTGAACTTACAAAAAATTTTCCTGAAGAAGAAAAATTTGGACTTATTTCACAAATGAGAAGAGCGGCCTATTCTGTGCCAATGAATCTAATGGAAGGGGCTCATCGGTTAAGTTCGAAGGAATATCGACAATTTGTTGGCATTGCCAAGGGTTCTGCAGGTGAGGTAAAATATCAACTGTTATTAACCAGAGATTTGAAATACATATCTGAGGGACAATATTCAAACCTAAATCCGAAATATGAAAGAGTCAGTCAGATGTTGACCAGATTAGCTAAATCTTTAGAATGAAATTTATTGACGGACACGTGACACGGACACGATAATTTAAACGGACACGGACACGTGACACGGACACGATAATAATGTGGAAATACCCCCTTTCTGACATTGATCTGGGTAAAGAGGAGGAACAGGAAGTCCTGAAGGTGCTTCGATCCAAGTGGCTCTCCTCGGGCTCGGTCACGGAGAGGTTCGAAAAGGCATTTTCAAAATATATGGGGGGAGGGGATGCGATTGCCGTTTCAAACGGCACAGCCGCCCTGCACCTTGCCCTTGCCTGCCTCGATTTGAAAGAGGGGGACGAAGTGATTCTTCCCTCTCTCACTTTTGTCGCAACCGCCAATGCCGTTTTATATGTAGGAGCAACCCCTGTTTTTGCAGACATCTCAGGAATGGATGATCTCAATATCTCCCCGGATGAAATCGTAAAAAAGGTGACTCGAAGAACAAAGGCGGTTGTTGTGATGCATTATGGCGGGTACCCGTGTGACATGGCATCCATCAAGAGAATAGCAAGAAAGCACGGCCTTTATGTGGTTGAAGACGCTGCCCATGCACCTGGCGCAGAATATCAGGGTAAGAAATGCGGGGCGATAGGCGATTTGGGCTGTTTCAGCTTCTTTTCTAACAAAAATATGGTTACAGGAGAAGGAGGACTCGTTTTCACCAGGAACAAAAGTTTGGCGGAAAAAGTAAGGACGATGAGATCACATGGCATGAAATCCCTTTCATGGGATAAGTATCGTGGCCGGCTTTCGTCCTATGACATCGAACAATTGGGCTATAATTATCGGACCACCGAGGTTCAATCTGCCCTGGGAATGGTTCAGCTGAAAAAATTGGATCGGAATAACAACAGGAGAAAGAAACTGGTTCAGGCTTATCGCAGTGCCCTGAAGGGGGTTTCAGGAATTTCAATTCCCTTTTTCAAATTTGAGGGGAGTCCTTCTTATCATATCTTTCCAATTTTACTTGAACCTACTCTTAGCAGAGATCGGGTCATGGAAAGACTAAAAAATTTTGGCATCCAGACGAGCGTTCACTATCCTCCGCTCCATCTCTTCTCTCTTTATAGGAAGAGGTTTGGATTTGAAGCGGGGATGTTCCCTAAGACCGAGGAGGTAGGGGGAAGGGAGCTCACCCTGCCACTTCACCCGCTCATGAAGACCGAAGATGTGAAGTGGATTGTCAAAAGACTGAAAGACGTGATTCGTGATGTGTGACTCGTGAGTCGAAAATAGAAATCAGAAGGTCTTTAATCTCTTGGTTTTTTACAATTCACGAATCACCATTTACGTATCACGGACACGAAACACGGTCACGGACACGATATTTAATATGGAACTCAATGTTTTCGAATCTCCGGGTCAGGAATGGGATGAATTTGCCTCCCGATATACGGATTTGATCTTTTACCAGTCCTTCTGGAGCGAAGTGCTCAGAAAGGGGTTGGGAGGGCAACCCCTTTATTTTTATCTGAAAGAGGGGAGGGAGATTGTTGCAGGACTGCCAGGAGTCCTCCTCAATTTTAAAATATTTAAGATTCTCTATGCGTCCATTCCCTATGGCCACTTCATTGGGGAACGGTCTTACTTTCCCGCTTTTTTGGAACTTTTAGAAAAGGAGTTTAGGCGAAGAGGAATTGACCAGGCGAGGATCGCCGAGTCCCCTTTTTCAGAGTCTTATCCACTCGAAACCTTCATTCCCTTGGCTGCAAGATGCACGCTGTTAGATTTAAACCGTTTTTCAAAAGAAAATGTTCGCGAAGGTTACCGGAGTGAAGTCCGGAGGGCAATTCGAAAGGCTGAGAAAAACGGGCTTTTTATAAAAAGGGCGGGCACCCGAGAGGAGGTGGAGACCTTCTATCGCTTATATCTTTCATCCATGGAACGGAATCGCGCCATGGCCAAGTATCCGGTCCAATGGTTTTATGGGTTATTTGAGGTATTGGTTCAACAACGGAAAGCCGATTTTCTTTTTGCCTTTAAGGATCCGGATCAATATGTAGCCGGTGTTTTTTTGATCTATTCGCCGACTTCGGTCCATTACCTTCATAATGGATCGGATGAAACCTACCTGGAGAGCCGTCCTAATGACCTGATTGTGGACCATATCATTCAGGAAGGTTTAAAAGAGGGGAAAGCCGTTCTGGATTTTATGGGGTCGGATCCGAAGGATCTTTCTTTGCTTCGGTTTAAAGAGAAGTGGGGAAGCCAATCGAAAGATATTTTTACCTATGTGAAAAATTACCATCCTCTTCGTTGTAAGGTTTGGGAGATGGGAAAGAGATTGGCAAGCTCGAGAATAGGAAATAGTTTACTCAGAGCGATTCAGAAATAAAAAACGGACACATGACACGGACACGGTCACGTGAGGAGAAGTAAATTGGTTGAGAATATGGATTGGAGTCAAAGAGCTCGAAAAGGATTTCTGGCTTCAGGGATTGATCCGGCGGATAAAAGAGGCCATAAGAATTATTATATTGACCTTCTTCAGAAGATGGCCTTAGACGAGGTTTTGGATTTAAAGGGAGACGAGATCGTCCTTGACTTTGGATGCGGGAGCGGAAGAATCTCTTACTGGATGGCACCGAGAGTGAAGAAAGTGATCGGGTTAGAAGTAACTCCGGAGATGATTGATCTTGCCAATCAGAACAGGACTGCAGAAAATGTGGAATTTTTTCTTTATGATGGAGTGAATTTCCCTGAGTTCTCTGCCAAGTTTGATCTTATCCTATCTGTCGGTGTCCTTCAGATCATGAGAGGGGAAGGATTAAGAAATACGCTTTCGCATCTGTCGGATTACTTGGAGAAAGAGGGCAAGGGATATTTTGTCGAACAGGTATCAGATAATCCCGAGATTGGAAGGCCAACCCTGCAAGAATATTTCCAGGCGTTTAAGGAGGCAGGATTGGATTGTCTTCAATCTTACCCCATCCGAAAAGGCCGCTGGTGGCTTCTCTATTTGATTAGATATGGCATCATCCCCCAAAGCCGTCTTCATCAGGTTGCCTCATGGGAATTGGGGAAAAGAAAAAGAATGAGGCAAAAGGAACTCTATTACCAGGACTACCTTTTCATCGTAAGAAAAAAATGAGCCAGAAGAGAGGGTATCAACTTCATCTATCCCACGGGGATACAGTTTTAAAGGATGTTGAAGGGCGAAGCCAGAAGTTTGAAAAAATCCTGAGTGTTCTTCAAGATTTTGATCCCGCAATCCAATCCCTCGCCTGCTTGGATATTGGAAGTTCGAGTGGTATTATTACGTCTTTGCTGGGGAATTATTTTTCTCTGGCGATTGGGATAGATATTGATCAGGAGGCCGTTCGCTACGCCAAAGAACACCATTCCTCAGACCGGAATCAATTTCTGATTGCTGATGCCATGAGGATGCCATTCAAAGACGGTTCTCTCGATGTCGTTGTTTGCAACCATATTTATGAGCATGTCCCAGAGGCAAGACGGCTGATGGACGAAATTCACCGTGTCATGAAAGATGAAGGTTTTTGCTATTTTTCTGCTGGAAACAAGCATATGATCATTGAAGGCCATTACAGCCTCCCATTCCTCTCATGGCTTCCCAAACCTCTGGCGAATATCTATTTGCGGTTGTCCCGAAAGGGAAAATTCTATTATGAAGAGCACCTTTCCCTCCGGAGTCTGAGACAACTGGTTCAAAAATTTAAGATCCATGATTACACCTTAGCGATCATTCAAGATCCGGAAAAGTATTCTGCTCTCGATCTCTTCAATCCCCAGTCCTTTCTGTACAGAGGTATCCGAAGAGCAGCGCCGTATTTGTATCGCTGGATCCCCACGTATGTCTGGGTGTTAACGAAAAAAAGGTGATCCGATTGCATTACAAGATATTATTGAAATGGGCCATCGTTACGGCCATCTTCTTTTTTTTGGGAAAGATGGTCTGGGAGAATTGGGTCCAGGTGAAGGAAGTTCCTTTTACCCTCAGATGGACTTCCCTTATGTTTTCGACGCTCATTTTCGCTTTTAGTTATTTCATTCAACTCTGGGCGTGGTATCTGATTACTCTGAGGCTGGGGATTGCCCTTTCGCTTAGGGAAACATTAGAGAGCTGGTTCTATTCACAATTGGGCAAATATCTGCCTGGGAAGGTCTGGCTTCTTCTGGGACGGTTCTATCTTTATGAATCGAAAGGAAAGTCGAAGAAAATAATTTCAGCGGCGCTCTATTATGAAATGGTGACTATCATCCTTGCTGGAGGAATTATTTTTGTAAGCTCCCTTGTTTTACTGAAAGAAGGGTTCCTCCTTTTTCGAGGGGAGCAACTCGGATGGATCATCTTTTCACTTCTGATCATTCTTGTCTTTCTCCATCCACGATTTCTCCAAAAAATAATGAACGGGTTTCTCGTTGCCTTCAAAAAGGAGACGATCACCCTCTCCCTGTCTTACCCAGATGTGCTGGGGATTTTATGCATCTGTATGTTGGCCTGGCTGATCGGGGGGGTAGGGTTTTATCTCTTCGTGGATTCGATCACTCCTGTTCCGTCAGAGCATTTTCTCTTTTTGACGGGGGCGTTAGCTGTATCAAGCATCCTGGGACTGATCGCTGTTTTTGCCCCGGCCGGCCTGGGAGTCCGTGAAGGGGCTCTGGTCTATCTGCTCACCCAACTCATTCCGGCTCCGTTAGCGGTCATCCTTTCCGTGAGCACCAGGCTCTGGATGACCCTAATTGAAATCGGGTTAATCGGGGTGATATATTTATCGGGCAGAGCCCAAAGAAAATTGGAGAAAAATGATTATGGCAAAACGTAAAAAAGTCAAAAAAACAGAAACCATGACGCCGATCTTAGCCCAATCAACCAGGAAGCGATTTTCCATTCCAATCCACCATCTGATCGCCATCGGATTGATCGCCGGAGTCGCCCTTCTGGCATATTCCAATAGCTTCAATGTTCCCTTCCATTTTGACGACCGACCGAATATCCTGCAAAACCCCCATATACAGATCAAAGTTTTTTCGTGGGATCGCATCGAACAGCTCATCCGTAACACATACAGCGAAACCATTCGCGTCTTTTCCTTATTCACCTTTGCGGTCAATTATTATTTCGGTGAGTTTAATGTTTTTGGGTATCATCTGGTGAACTTCATCGTTCATGTGGCAGCAGGTATCTTTTTGTACTGGTTTCTCATCTTAACCTTTAATCTTCCTTCTCTAAAAGAGAAGTATGGCGCTCTTTCTTATAAAATTGCTCTTTTCACCTCTTTAATTTTTATATCCCATCCCGTTCAGACCCAATCCGTCACCTACATCGTCCAGAGGATGAGCAGTATGGCGGGGATGTTCTACCTTCTGACCATGGTTTTCTATATTAAAGGAAGGGTGTCCTCCGGAAACCGGCGGGTTGTTTATTTTGCAGCGGCAGGGTTGACCTATCTTCTGGGGATTTTTTCTAAGGAGAATGTGGCCATTTTGCCCCTTTTTATCCTGCTCTATGAGTTCTATTTCTTTCAGAATTTATCGCTCAGCCAGAAGGGGAAGAAGATATTTCTAACCCTTGCTCTGATCGTGGGGCTGATTGCGATTGCGGGTTTGGTTGTCTGGGGGAAGAGGTATTATGAGCTGATCATCGAAGGTTATAAAATCAGAGACTTCACGCTGGGCGAGAGGGTTCTCACACAATTTCGGGTGGTTCTCTATTATCTAACCCTTTTAGCCTACCCCCATCCTTCTCGATTAAATTTAGATTATGATTTCCCTGTATCAAAAACCATTTTAGACCCTCCCACAACTCTTATTTCAATCGTAATTGTCGGGGGCCTCATCGGTTATTCTATTTGGAAGGCGAAGAAGATGGCCATGCTATCATTCTGCATTTTCTGGTATTTCGGTAATCTTATCATTGAGTCATCAATCTTCCCTCTTGAGATGGTGTATGAACATCGTCTCTACCTCCCGGCAGTTGGGCCATTTATCCTGTTCAGTATCTTATTATTAAGGGGAGTAGAGAGATTGAAACAATGGAGGGAGGGTCTGGCGGGCCAGGTTTCTATAAACAGACCTCAATCGTAGAGAATGGGCTGAACTAAACCGCTGGTTAGATGGATGAATCAGGTGCAAATAAAACCAAAGGAAGATGTAAGGAGATCCATGCCGGATTGGTTTGTTTTGTTGTGCGTGGTGATCCTTCTTGCCATCGGAACTCACAAAAGAAATACGTTATGGAATGATGAAGTCGAATTGTGGAAAGACGTTGTGAGAAAGTCCCCTAATAAATTTAGAACCTATCATAATTTAGGATATGCATACGCATTGCAGGGTCAATGGGAAAAAGCCATCATGGAATTCAATGAATCTCTTAGATTGAATTCCAACAGCGCTGCATCCATTTATTGTTTAGGATGGATTGCATACCATCGGGGTGAACTGGATCAGGCCCTCAAACAATTTGAGAAAGCTTTGCAGATTGATCCTTCTTTTTTTATGGCCATTTATTATGCTGGGGTTGTCTTTTTAGAAAAGGGGGATTATTTCAATGCGATTCGGCAATTTGAAAGAGGAGTTGAATTAAACCCCGATTTTCATAGACTCCATAATGATTTGGGCATAGCCTACACCAAAGCAAGGATGTTTGATAAGGCGGTTAAGGCTTTTAACAGAGAGTTGAGTTTAAACCCCAATAATCTGGGCACTCACCTTAATATTGCCAATACCTATATTCGCATGAAGGAGACTGACAAGGCCTTAGCCCATTATCGGTTGGCTCTGAAATCACCCGATCTTGCTCATCGTGAAAAGATAGAGAAATTAGTCGCTTTTTTGGAATCGGGGAATATGCTGCCTGATGTTGAAGAGATCTCAATTGAGACAAAAAAACCTTCGTTTTAATTTTTTAGGTTGGTTTTGAAGTTCTGATATCATATCTTCCTCTTGAAGAAAGGAAGATTTAATAAGAGGGCATTATAAGTTGACCTGGAAAGTTAGATTTTATTTTATTGAGATTTCAGTCTTTTCTACAATTATCCTTGCCCTTTTGGTATCAACCTATCTACGAAATGAAATTTGGCGAGATGAGGTTGCTCTTTGGAAGGATTGTATGAAGAAATCTCCAAGAAAGGCAAGAGTTTATTCCAATCTTGGTTTTGCTTATTTTCAAGAAAGTAATTATGGAAAAGCGCTTGAGATGAGCCAGAGGGCAATTGAAATTGATCCGAAATTTGCAAGAGCCTATCACAATATCGGGCTGGTATATCAGAAAACAGGGGATTTGGATGAGGCGGCAACGATGATAAGGAAATCTTTGGAAATTGATCCCGCTCTTCATATAGCCCACTATTCGCTTGGCGGGGTCTATTTTGAAAGTCGCCGTTACAAGGAAGCAGTTGATGCTTTTAACAGATTTTTAAAAATTTTCCCTAAGTTTCCTAATGTTCACCACTTGGTGGCAATTGCCTACGGGGCGCAGAAACAGTTTGATAGGGCAATCGAGGAATTTGAGTGGGAGCTTCGTATCAACCCCTATCACACTCTGGCCCACCTCAATTTAGGGCAAATTTACTGGTATGAATTTCAGGACAAAAAAAGGGCGCTCTATCATTTAAAGGCAGCACTGTCATTAGACCCTTTTTTACCGAACCGAAAGGAAATTCAGAGGCTGGTTCGAGTTTTAGAAGGTTTACAGCAGTAAGACGATGCAATAGGACATCGGAATTGGATTTCCTCTGATGAAGAATGGTTTTGCAATACCCTTTTAAAGCCCCTTTTAGCCATTCTGGTTCATTGTATCCGTTATGACTCGATTGCCTGAAAAACAGATAGCCATTCACCCGATTGAAATCATCTTATTTTTTTTCGTTACATTGACTCTTCTCATTGGGACCTATGTGAGGAACAATTTATGGAAGGATGAGATTGCATTGTGGACCGATTGCCTGAAAAAATCGCCGGGGAAAGACCGCTGCCATCTGAATCTGGGCTTTGCCTATCTTGAAGCCTCCCAGTATGACAAAGCCCTTGAGATGACCCAAGAGGCCATCCGGATCAATCCAAAGTATGCCACTGCCTACCATAACCTCGGGATCATTTATCAACGCCGTGGGGATGTGCGCCAGGCGATTCTTATGCTGAAAAAGTCGCTGGAATTCGATCCCAATCTCGATAAGTCTTATTTTGCCCTGGGAGGGGCTTATTTCGAAAACGGGCAGTATAAGGAGTCTGAGGAGGCTTTTAAGGAATTTATCAGGGCGAAGCCTCTCTATCCGGACGCCCACCATCTGTTAGGCATTGTTTTTTCCACCCAAAAAGAGTACCAAAAAGCCCTTCAGGCATTCGAAAAGGAGTTGCAAATCAATCCGGCCAATAGCCACACCCATGTGAACTTAGGGCAGATCTACTGGTTCATCTTTCACAATAGAGCGAAAGCCCTCTATCATTTTAAAACGGCATTAGGTTTAAATCCTTTTCTGCTTGACCGGGAAGAAATCCAGAAACTTACTGACCTGATTGAAAGAACTTCATAAATCCGGGCCGATGAGCTGGATTTCGGTGAGGCGTTGGAGTAGGGGCCCATTGGGGCCATCTTGGCCAAGGCTAAGA
>OGCL01001469.1_pt1 | contig 20005 bp, 20 predicted proteins | sample 1570041 | NCBI WGS metagenome assembly OGCL01 (sample SAMN06266162, study PRJEB24511) | hot springs metagenome | isolation source: Hot spring water | place: South Africa: Limpopo | collected 2015-06-22
AACTCCACGTACAGGGCCCGGGACCAGGAGAGCAGGCACACAAACGCCCACACCCAGCGCTCCTGTCCCTCTGGGGTTTGGACAACACCAATCTTATTTCAGAGCAGACCGGGCGATGGCCCAGAACTTGGCCGGGTCCAAGGAGGCCCCGCCCACAAGGGCTCCGTCGACGTCGGGAAGAGTGAGGAAGTCGCGGGCGTTCTCGGGGGTGACTGATCCCCCGTACTGAATGCGCACCTCCTCTCCCACTGGGCCGAACCGGCTGAGAAGCCAGCGGCGGATCCGCACCGCCATGTCCTCGGCATCGCCCGGGTGAGCGGGAAATCCTGTGCCGATGGCCCAAACCGGCTCGTAGGCGATGGCCAGGGGACCACCCAAGGTTCCTTGGGGCAGGGCCGAGGCAAGTTGCCGTTCCACCACCGGCCACGCCTGACCACCCTTGCGCTCTTCCAGGGTCTCCCCCACGCACAGGATCGGGACCAAACCAAACGACCAAGCTGCCTGGACCTTGGCCCCCACGAACTCGTCCGTCTCCCCAAAGAGCTTTCGGCGTTCGGAGTGGCCACAGATCACGTACGAGGCGCCCAGGTCCGCCACCTGGGCCATGGACACCTCGCCCGTGAACGCCCCCTTCTTTTCTGGGTGGGCGTTCTGGGCCCCGAACTTCACGGGCGAACCCTCAACGATCCGGGCGGCCACGTGCAAAGAAGTGAACGCGGGAAAAACCACGATCTCCAGGTTCAACGTGGGGTCCAGGAGCTCTACCAGGCGCCGGAAGTAGCGTTCGGCTTCGCCCACCGTGTAGTGCATCTTCCAGTTGGCAGCCAACAAGGGTGTTCGCATCGCTCCTCCTTGACCGAGCCCATCGTAAGGGCCTATCATGGGGCCGGCAAACGCCAAGGAGGCGAGGATGGAGTTCTTTTGGACAATCGCGATCCTGGGGTTGATCGTTTTGTTTCTGGGCAGTGCGATCAAGGTGGTGCGGGAGTACGAGCGAGGGGTGATCTTCCGTCTGGGGCGCCTGGTGGGGGCCAAAGGCCCCGGGCTGTTCCTCATCATCCCCTTGGTCGACAAGATGGTGAAGGTGGACCTGCGCACGGTGACCTTGGATGTCCCCCCTCAGGAAGTCATCACCCGGGACAACGTGCCCACCAACGTCAACGCCGTGGTGTATTTCCGGGTCATGGACCCCCAAGCGGCGGTGGTGGAGGTGGTGGACTTCATCGAAGCCACCCGCCAGATCTCCATGACCACGCTGCGTTCTGTGGTGGGAAAAGCTGAGTTGGACGACATCTTGGCCGAGCGGGAGAAGCTCAACCGGGAGCTGCAGCAGATCATCGATGAGCACACCGACCCCTGGGGTATCAAGGTCATCACCGTGGAAATCAAGGACGTCAAGATCCCTGCGGAGATGCAGCGGGCGATTGCCCGGCAGGCCGAGGCCGAGCGGGAGCGACGGGCCAAGGTCATCAACGCCGAAGGGGAGCTCCAAGCCGCCGAGAAGCTGCGGGAGGCCGCGGAAATCATGCAGCGCTCGGGGATGGCCCTCCAGCTCCGGTACCTCCAAACCTTGTCCGAGATCTCCACGGAGAACGCCACGACCATCGTGTTCCCTCTGCCCATCGAGCTCCTCCGGGCCTTGGGAGGCCGGTCCGAGTCGTGAGGGTTTGTGCCTTGGGGAGTGGCTCCACCGGCAACGCCCTCCTGGTGGAGGGTCCGGAGGGCCTCATCCTGGTGGATGCGGGGCTGTCCTGGCGGGAGCTCAAGGCTCGCGCCAGCCGAGGGGGCTTCTCCTTGGCCCACCTCAGGGCCGTTGTTCTCACCCACGAGCACGCGGACCACGTGCGGGGTTTGGATACCTTGGCCCGGCGGGGGATCCCAGTGTTGGCCACCGGCGGTACCCTGCGGGCTCTGGGTTTGGAGGGCACCGCGGTGGTGCCGGGGATGGAGTTGGCGGGGCTCCGGATTTTCCCGTTCTCAGTGAGCCACGATGCCGCCGAGCCCGTGGGGTACCGATTTGAATGCAATGGTCTGCGGTTGGGTCTGGCCACGGACCTGGGTCAGGTCACGCCCGAGGTGATGCGCCACCTCCACGGCTGCCAGACCGTGGTGTTGGAGGCCAACCACGACCTAGGAATGCTCCTGGCCGGCCCTTACCCTTGGCCCCTCAAGACCCGGATCATGGGCCCCTATGGCCACCTGGCCAACGACGACGCCGGCCAAGCGCTCCGGACGCTTCAAGGAGAGGCGCGGGCAGTGCTCCTGGCCCACCTTTCCCAGGAGAACAACACCCCGGCTTTGGCCTTGGAGACGGTGGCCCTGGCCCTGGATGGATGGAAGGGGCGCTTGTACCTGGCCTATCCCGATCGACCGAGCGCGGTCTTGTCGTAAGGGCGAATCACCCCCAGGGCGGCCAGCCTGCGCACGATGTTGCCCGCACTGGGGACGGCGTTCTGCCCACTCCAAAACTCGGGGTTGTTCGTGGTCTGGTACACCACGATCAAGACGTACTCCGGCTTATCCCAGGGAAAGAAGGCCGCCATGCCGGTGGTCACATGGTCCGGAACATATCCCCGGCCGGGCACGGCCATCTCCGCGGTGCCCGACTTGCCCCCTACCTTGTACCCCGGCACGTGGGCCAGCCAGCCAGTGGAGGCCTGCAAACCCACGATGTAGCCCAGCACCGCCCGGATGCGCTCGCAGGCCTGGGGGCTTGCCGCCCGGCCCCGCACCTCCGTGGGACCGGGCAACAGCCGGGGGCGGACGAGGTTCCCTCCGTTGGCCATGGCACAGAAAGCAGTTCCCAGTTGAATTCCCGTCACAGCAATGCCTTGGCCAAAGGAGGACACGGCCAGGTCCAACTCCGTCCACTTGTCATCGGGGCGGACGATCCCTTCCACCTCCCCGGGGAGTTCGATCCCCGTGCAGGCGCCAAACCCCAGCCGCCGAAGGTGCTCCACCATGCGGTCTTTCCCGACGCGAAGCGCAACTTGAACGAACACGGTGTTGATGGATTGGGCCATGCCCCGCTTGAAGTCCACCGTGCCGTAGCTTTGTCCCCGGGCGTTCTTGATGGGGACGCCCCTGACCACAAACGGGGAGTCCCCGGAGAACAGCTCCTCCTCCCCGGCCACCCCCAACTCGAAGGCGATCATCCCAGTGAGGGCTTTGAAGGTGGACCCAGGTTCGAACACCTGGGTGATGGCCCAGGGGTTGAGGAGGGCCGGGTCGGGTTTCTCCGGGTCGGGTCGGGGACCGTGGGCCAAAGCCAGAACCTCCCCGGTTCGGGGATCCATCATCAGAGCAAAACCCCGTTCAGCTCCCGCATACTTGGATAGCCCGTCCTCGATCTCCTCTTCGCAGGCCCACTGGATACGGCTATCGAGGGTGAGACGAAGGTCCTTTCCTGGCACCCCCTGGCTTTCCACCCACAAGTCCTGGACCTGGCCTCGGGCGTTACGCAAGACCCGGATGCGCTGGGGTTTTCCCCGCAGTTGGCTGTCGAACACCAATTCCAGGCCAGCCAACCCTTCGCCGTCCACACCCACGACACCCAAGACCGGCAGGGCCAAAGGGCCTTGGGGGTAGGCCCGCTTCCATGTTGGGAAGAACAGCAAACCCCGGACCCCCAGCTCCCTGGCCCGGTCCCGCAATCGCCGGCCCGCCTCGTAGTCCACCTTGCGATCAAGCCAGGTGAAGTAACCCTCGCGGTACACCTTAGTCAGCACTTCACTTCGCGGCAGGCCCAGCTCACGCACAGCCAGGTCCACCAGGAGCTCGGGTTTGGTGATGAGGGAGTTGTCCAGGGCGATGGCCCAAGCGGGGACGTCGTAGGCCAGGGCCGTGCCGTTTCGGTCGTAGATCGTCCCCCTTCGGGAGGGGAGCTCAATCAAGTCTTCCTGGACGGCTTGGGCAGCCCGTGCCCATCGGCTGTGTTCCACCACCTGGAGTTGCACCAAGCGGCCCAACACGGCCAGGCCCCCCACGGCCAGGACAAGGAACGCCACCGCCCCCCGCCTAACGGGAAGTTCCGTCCTCATCAAGGACCACAACCCGGGTGCGTTTGTCGTCGAACGGGACCATCCCCAGCTTCCGGGCCTTGTCCGCCAAGGCGTCCAGGGAGTAGGCCTGCTCCACTTGGTACTCCAGGTGCAACCGGGTCCGTTCCAAGTCCTGGAGGGAGAGCAGGGCCGAAGCGCGCTGACTGCGGAGCGAGGCCAGGACAGCCCCTTGCCAGAGGTAGAGGAGTACGAGCCCGGCGACGATCACGCCCAAGCCGATCAGGGCCATGACCTCAAGCCAACCTTGACCGCCGCGCTTCGGGCGGCGCCACCCTGGTGCTCTGGGGAACATCGGGCCAAGGCTAATCGCCACGTGGGGTGGCTCTCACGGACAGGTGGGCGTGGGGTGAGGGACCTCCAGCACCCGAGCCGCCCGGAGCTTGGCCGATCGGGCCCGAGGGTTGCGCCCGACCTCCTCGGGGGAGGGTTGGAGGGGCTTCTTGGTCAGGACCTGGAGCCTTCCGGCTCGGCCCTGCTCGCGGAAGAAACGTTTGGTGAGCCGGTCCTCCAGGGAATGAAAGCTGATCACCACCAGGGTCCCCCCGGGGCGGAGGACGCTCACCGCCTGGGGAAGGGCCTCCTCCAGGGCCCCAAGCTCGTCGTTCACCGCGATGCGCAGGGCTTGGAAAGTGCGGGTGGCAGGGTGCAAACGGTGACGGCCAGGAGGGTAGCAGGAGGCGACCAACCGGGCCAGCTTTTCGGTCGTGTCGATCGGACGGTTCTCCACGATCCTCCGGGCAATCCGCCGGGCGTACCGTTCTTCCCCGTACGTCCAAAGCAGGCGAGCAAGCTCTTCCTCGACCAGGCCGTTGACCAAGTCGGCGGCGGTGGTGGGGCCTTGAGGGTCCATGCGCATATCGAGCGGGCCGGGGGAGAGAAAGGAAAAACCCCGCTCGGACTGAGACAGCTGAAGAGAGGAAAGACCGAGGTCGAAAAGAGCGCCGTCCACCTCCAGGATGCCCACCTGGGCCAGAAGATCCCGGAGCTTTCGGAAGTTGCCGTGGAGGAGTACAAGCCGGTTGGAGAAGGGGGCCAGGCGCTCCCGAGCCCAGGCCAGGGCGTGGGGATCCTGGTCCAGTCCAATCACCCGAGCTCCTCGGCGGAGGATCGGTTCGCTGTGGCCCCCCAGGCCGAGGGTGGCGTCGAGGATGGTTTGGCCCGGGGCGGGGGCGAGGAGGTCCACGACCTCCTCCACCATCACCGGCTCGTGGAGCGGGACCTGGGATTGCATGGGAACCCTCTTCCTCCGGCAAGGATACCGTCATCGGGAAAGCCCGCGGAGCTTGCAGGAGTTTGTAGCTTGCTTATGATGCTTACGCTTGAGGTTGCTAAGACGACGGTCCTGGGGGCTGCTTGGGCAAGGGTCGGTCGGGCACGGCGCTGGGGCCTTGGGCAAGGAGGAAATCATGCTGATGGCGAGAAGTTTTGTGGCCTCGGTGGGCTTGGCCGGCCTCGGTTTCGCCCTGGCAGGCTGCTGCCTATTGAGGGGGAACCCTACGGTGACTTCGGTGGCGTACATGCCCCAGCCGGCCACGGCTGGCCAACCGGTGACCTTTACGGCCCAGGCGAGCGGGGGTTCAGCTCCTTACACCTACAACTGGAGCTTCGGAGGTTCGGGATCTACTGCTATGTGGACTTTCACTTCTCCTGGCACCTACCCTGTCGCGGTGACTGTGATCGACAACTGCGGCAAAGCCGCCGTGGGGAATGTCACGGTCAGCGTCACCGGAGACAGCCCAGGAGGAGGCGGCAACCTCAACGGTACCTGGAATGGGTCGCTGTACGATCGCCGGGGCGTTTCCTAGGAGCTGCGTTTGCGCCTGGACCAACAAGGAACCCAACTCATTGGGACGGTCTACCTGTTTGGGTACTCCTCTCCTGGGTCAGGATCGTTCATCGGCGGCCGGTTCATGTTTTCCTTCCAGTGGCCGGGAACGACCGTGCTGGCCAACTTGGTGGGGACGTACAACGCCGCCTTGAACGAGCTGCGGGCGGACCTCGTGGTAGGGGGCGACAGGTACGGGACCTGGGACGTGCGCCACTAGGTGCGGTCCTGCGAAGTTGAGGGCTGGACGGTCGGTCCCACCCTGAGTGCTTTCGGCCCTTCAGTTCAAGGGTAACGGGTAGACGCCGCTTCTTTTGCGGGGACGGCCAGCACCGGCTATAGTCCTATTCCGGATGGAAGACTCGCTGGATGTGGTGGTCCTCGCCGCGGGCAAAGGCACCCGCATGAAATCCCGCTTCCCCAAAGTCCTCCATCTCTTGGCCGGCCAGCCCTTGGTCTACCATGTCCTCCGCGCCGCCCTCGGCTTGAACCCCGGCATAGTGATCGTCGTCGTGGGCTACGGGGCGGACTCCGTCCGTGCCGCTTTGGCTCCTCAACCGGTGACGTTCGTGGACCAGGGCGACCCTTTGGGCACGGGCCACGCTCTCCTCGCCGCAGAAAACGAAGTCCGTGCGAGCACGGTGCTTGTTCTCCCTGGCGACGCACCCTTGGTTTCTCCCCAAGCCCTCCGGGCTTTGGTGGAGCGCCACCGCAGGACCCACGCTGGGGTGACCCTGCTCACGGCCGAGATGGCCGAACCGGGGAGCTACGGGCGGGTGATCCGTCGAGGGGGTCGCCCGGTCAGGATCGTGGAAGCAGCCGACGCCAGCCCTGCTGAGCTCCGCGTTCGGGAGGTGAACTCCGGGATCTACTGTTGGACGAACACCCCTGAGCTATGGGCGAGTCTGCGTCTCCTCTCCACCCAGAACGCCAAAGGGGAGTACTACCTCACCGACCTCGTGGCCCACTTCGCCCAGCGGGGGCAAGCCCAGGCTGTTGTTTGGCCTGATCCGGAGGACCTCCTGGGGGTGAACGACCGAGCAGACCTGGCACGGGCGGAAACCCTCCTCCGCCGGCGGATCCTGCAGAAGTGGATGGCCGAGGGCGTGACGGTTGTCGACCCTGCGGCGGTCTACCCCTCAGCCGAAGCCCGGGTAGGATCGGACACCGTGATCTACCCCGGCACGCACATCCTTGGGGCCAGCGAGATCGGCGAGGGCTGCACGATTGGCCCGAGCGCCTACCTCTGGAGCTCACGGGTGCTGGATGGGGCGAAGATCTGGTACTCCACAGTGGAGGAGGCATGGGTGGGGCCGGGGGCCCAGATTGGGCCTTATGCCCATCTCCGGCCGGGGGCTCGCATTGGCGCCCAGGCCAGGGTGGGCAACTTCGTGGAGGTCAAGAACGCCACGTTGGGGGAAGAAGTGCGCGCTGCCCATTTGGCCTACATCGGGGATGCCGAAGTGGGGGCCGGAGCGAACATCGGAGCTGGGGCCATCACCTGCAACTTCCAGCCCGGAAAGAAGGAGAAGTTCCGAACCGAGATCGGGGCGGGCGCGTTCATTGGCAGCAACGCCGCTCTGGTGGCCCCGGTCCGGATCGGAGAGGGGGCCGTTGTCGGGGCCGGCTCCGTGATCACATCGGACGTGCCCCCTTATGCTCTGGCCCTGGAACGGTCTCCCCAGGAAATCCGCCGGGATTGGGCCAAACCCAACAGGCCGGAAGGAGGCCACGGTGGTTGACAAGGAGAGGTTCGAGGAAGTCCGGCTCATTTCGGGCAACGCCAACCTCCCCTTGGCCCAGAGGATCGCCAAGCTCCTGGGTGTGGGTCTGTGCGAGGCGGACAAGCCCACCAAGAACGGGCCCAGTTACGGTCCGGGGCGATTCCTCGACGGGGAGGTGCGGGTCCAAGTCCAACAGACGGTGCGGGGCTGCTGCGTGTTCGTGATCCAGCCCCTTTCGCCTCCGGTGAACGACCACCTCATGGAGCTGTTGGTGATGGTCGATGCCCTTCACCGGGCTTCCGCCGAGCACATTTGTGCGGTCGTGCCCTACCTCGGCTACGCCCGCCAGGACCGGAAGATGACCGGCCGTGTCCCCATCTCCGCCCGGTTGGTGGCCGACCTTCTGGAGACTGCAGGGGCCGACCGGGTGCTCACCATGGACCTCCACGCCGGGCAGATCCAGGGTTTTTTCAAAATCCCCGTGGATCACTTGCGCAGCGATCGGTTGTTTGCCCAGTACATTTCTCGCAAGCACCCCGACTGGCTGGAGAACCTCACCGTGGTTTCCCCGGACCTGGGGGCGGTGTGGCGGGCCAACCGGATGGTGCACCGTCTGCAGGAACTCCGAACGGACAAGGAATTCAAGTTGGCTGTGGTCGTCATGCAGCGGGATGAGGTGAATAAAGAGATCGTGGTGGACGACGTGATTGGTACTGTGGCCGGCAAGGACGTGCTGATTGTGGACGACATCTTGGGGAGCGGGGGCACGCTCCTGGAGGCGGCCCGGGAGCTCAAGGAAGAAAAGGCGAAGAGGATCTTCGCCGCTTGCACCCACGGGGTGTTTTCCCCTGGGGCCGTGGAGAACCTGGGGCAGCGGCTGTTGCACAAGGTGTTGGTCACCGATACCATTCACCACCGCGACGAGGTCCGCCGTCACCCCAAGGTGGAGATCGTTTCTGTGGCGGAACTCTTCGCGGACGCAATCCGGCGCATCTCCAGCCACGAGTCCATGACCGATCTGTTGGTGCGCACGGACGAACTGAGGAGGGAAAAGCCATGATGGTGAAAGCGACACGGCGGCCTCTGACCGCCAAGGCCCATGCCTTGCGGCGTCAGAGGCTTGTGCCGGCTGTGGTGTATGGAGCGCACCTCGCGCCCATCCACGTCTCCATCCCCGAAAAGGACCTGGAGAACCTGTTTGCCCGCATCACCCGGTCCACTGCGGTGGAACTGGAGCTCGACGACGGCCAGACCTATCACGTGTTTGTGAAGGACATCCAGGTCCACCCCATCACCCAGCGCTTTCTCCATCTAGACTTTTACGTTCCCGAGCCGGGGCGCTCCCTCACCATGGAGGTCCCGGTGAAGCTTGTGGGAACGGCCCGAGGCCTCAAAGATGGGGGCATTGTCGATCAACTCCACAGCTACATCCCTGTGCAAGCCCTGCCGGAGAAAATCCCGGCCAAGGTCGAGGTGGACGTGACCGAGCTGGGGATCGGCGACTCCATCCTTGTCAAGGACCTACCCTGGCCTGAGGGGGTACAACCCCTGTTCCCGCCCGAGGACGCCGTGGTCACAGTCCTGGCCCGCCGGGTGGAGGTTGTGGCCCCTGTGGCGGCCGCAGCCCCGGAGGCTGCTGCTGAGGGCGAAGCTGCCCCCGCCGCAGCCCCGGAAGCTGAAGGAGAGAAAGAGACCGGTTGAGGGCGGTCATTGGGCTTGGGAACCCGGGCCCACGCTACGCCGCTACCCGTCATAACCTCGGTTTTTGGGTCCTGGAGCGGCTCCTGCGCCGGGGAACATGGGCCGGCCAGGCGTACCCCTGGGGGGTGGTGTATCGAAGTCCCCAAGGAAGCCTGGTCCGCCCCCTGACGTACGTCAACCGCAGCGGCGAGGCCGTCCAGGAGGCCCTGCAAGTCCTGGGGCTCCGGCCGGAAGATCTTCTCCTCGTGTTCGACGACGCGGACCTGGGCCTGGGGGAGCTGCGCCTGAGGATGCGGGGGGGGCCGGGAACCCACAACGGCATGCGCTCCATCCTCGCGGCCTTGGGCACGGAGGACGTCCCCCGTTTGCGGGTCGGCATTGGTCGGCCTCCCCAAGGAGACTGGGCGGGGTGGGTGCTTTCCCCGCCAAGCCCTGAAGAGATCAGGCCCTTGGAGGAGGCTGTGGACAAGGCGGCCGACCTGGCCTGGACTTTTCTCCAACAGGGGATGAGCCGGGCCCTGGACCGGTACGCCACCCTGGTCGCTCCGGGTGAGGACGAGGACCGGACCCGTATAATCTGAGCGGAGGTCTCGGGATGTACGAAAAGTTCTCGAAGGAGGCAATGAAGCTTCTTGCCGCTTCCCAGGAGGAAGCGGAGCAGTGGCGGCACCGCTACGTGGGCACCGAGCACCTCCTGTTGGCGGCGACCCGGATGGAAGGCTCCCGTGTGGCCCGGTTCTTGGAAGGCAAGGGCGTCACTTACGATCGGGTGGCGCGGTTCGTGGAGCGCCAGAAGGGCCGGGGCAAGCTGGCTGTTTCTCAGGAAGAGCTGGAGCCCACCACCCGCCTGAAGCGGGTGATGAAGCTGGCCTACGAGGAGGCTCGCCACGACGGGTCGGACACGATCGAGCCCGAACACCTGGTTTTGGCCATCCTGCGCGAAGGGGAGTGCACAGCCGCCGAGATCCTCAGGGCTCAAGGGATCGACCTCCGCTCGGCCCGGGAGTACTTCTCCCCCAGCCGGCGGGGCGGGGTGCGGGTGCGGCCGGGGCACGGGCGCCTGCCCGGAGAGCTGGCCGAGTTTGGCCGCAACCTCGTGGAACAGGCGGCCTCGGGCCTTCTTGACCCCGTGATCGGACGGGACAAAGAGCTGGAGAGGGTCATCGAGATCCTGTGTCGACGCAAGAAGAACAACCCCGTTCTCCTCGGGGAGTCGGGGGTGGGGAAAACAGCCATTGTGGAGGGCTTGGCCCAGCGCATCGCCTCGGGGGAGGTGCCCTCCGTGCTCGCCGACAAGGAAATCGTGGAACTGGACATGGCCGGGATCGTGGCAGGAACGAAGTACCGGGGGGAGTTCGAGCAGCGCCTGAAGACGATCCTCAACCAAGTCATGGCTGCGGAGAACATCATTCTGTTCATCGACGAAATTCAAACCGTGGTCGGGGCGGGAGGTGCCGAAGGGGCCATCGATGCCTCGGCCATCCTCAAGCCCCCGTTGGCCTCGGGGGCCCTGCAGTGCATCGGCACCGCCACCCCCGACGACTACCGCAAGTACGTGGAGAAGGACCCGGCCCTCAAGCGGCGGTTCAAGACCGTGTACGTGGAGGAGCCGTCCGTGGAGCTCACCGTGAAGATCCTTCACGGGCTGCGCCACCGGTACGAAGAACACCATGGGGTCAAGATCAGCGACGATGCCCTGTGGCAGGCCGCGCGTCTCTCCGACCGTTACCTCACCGATCAGTTCCTTCCGGACAAGGCCATTGATCTGATCGACGAAACCGCGGCCAAGGTCCGCCTGGCGGCCACGGAACTGTCCCCGGAGGCCCGGGAGCTGCTGGAGGAAATCACCCAGATCGAGGATGAGGAAGAGGCGGCGGTGGCCGATCAGAACTACGAGCTGGCCGCCAAACTGCGCGACCGCCGCACATCTCTTGTTCAGGAACTCAAGCGGTTCGAAGAAGAGGGGGGAGAACCCCAGGTCCCGGTGGTCACCGGGGAGCACGTGGCCACCACGGTGTCCGCCTGGACAGGAATTCCCATCCGCCACCTCCAAGAGGAGGACACGGCCCGGCTTGTGTACATGGAGGATCGGGTCCACGAGCGCCTTGTGGGCCAAGACGAGGCCGTGAAATCTGTTTCCAAGGCCATCCGTCGGGCCTACGCCGGCATCAAAGATCCCCGCCGGCCCATCGGCTCGTTCCTGTTCCTGGGCCCCACCGGGGTGGGCAAGACTTACTTGGCCCAAATCCTCGCGGAGTTCCTGTTCGGCGACCAGGATGCCCTCATTCGCATTGACATGTCCGAGTACATGGAACGGTTCGCGGTGTCCCGCTTGGTGGGGGCCCCTCCAGGGTACGTGGGGTACGAGGAAGCCGGCCAACTCACGGAAGCCGTGCGGCGGCGGCCGTACACGGTGATTTTGTTCGACGAGATTGAAAAGGCCCACCGCGACGTGTTCAACATCCTTCTGCAGGTGATGGACAACGGGATCCTCACCGACTCCCAGGGCCGTAAGGTCGACTTCCGAAACACCGTGCTCATCATGACCTCCAACGTGGGAAGCAAACTCATCACCGACATGAAGTCGGCCGGGTTCAGCCCCGCCAGCCTGGAGTCGGAAGAGACCTACCAGGACATGAAGAAGCGGGTGGAGGGCGAAGTGAAGAAGGTGTTCTCCCCCGAGTTCCTCAACCGCCTGGACGACATCATCGTCTTCCACGCCCTGAGCCAGGCTCAGGTCCGGCGCATCGCCGAGCTCATGGTGGGCAAACTGCAGACCCGGCTGCGCGAGGAGCACCAAATCGAGCTCCACATCACGCCCCATGCCTGGGACATCCTCGTCCGCCAGGGGTACGATGAAAAGTACGGGGCCCGTCCGATGAGCCGGATGATCGAGCGCCTTCTGGAAGACCCGATCGCGGAGAAGATCCTCTCCAAGGAGTTCCCTCCCGGGAGCAGGGTGGTCGCCGACGCGGACGGCGAGGCCATCGTGACCCACAGGGCGTAGATGGCCTTTCGCTGCCGGGCCTGCGGGTACCGCTCCCCCAAATGGCTCGGCCGCTGCCCCTCCTGCCAAGCCTGGGAAACGTTCGAGGAGGTGAGCGAGCAGGCTCCGGAGCCTCACCTCCCCGGGGAACCCCCCCGCTCCCTTGTGGAGATCCACCCCCCCACCCACCACCGCCTCAGCACAGGGATGCCCGAGGTGGACAGGGTCCTGAGCGGCCTGATCCCTGGGGCCGTGATCCTCTTTGGAGGGGAGCCGGGCGTGGGGAAGTCCACCCTCCTCCTGCAGGTGGCCGGTCATCTGGCTCGCCAGGGGAAGGTCCTGTACGTGTCCGGGGAGGAAGCCCCGTCCCAGGTCAAGCTCCGGGCCGATCGGCTGGGCATCTCCGAACCCCAACTCTTTCTCCTCTGTGAGCAGGACCTCCTCCGGATCGTTCAGGCCCTGCGGGACCTCGAGCCCCAGGTGCTGGTGGTGGACTCCCTCCAGACGGTGGTGGCTCGACCCGAGGGAGGGGAGGTGGGCAGCCTGGTTCAGGTGAGGGAAGCTGCGGCTCAGCTGGCCCGCCTGGCCAAGGCCCTGGACTTGGCCACATTTCTTGTCTCCCACATCACCAAGGAAGGCGGGTTCGCCGGTCCCAAGACCGTGGAGCACCTTGTGGATGTTGCCGTCTACCTGGAGGGGGTCGGGGATGGCGACCTCCGGCTTCTCCGTTGCATGAAGAACCGCTTTGGGTCCACAGCCGAGGTGGCGGTGCTGCAGATGGGCCCGGCAGGCCTGGTGGAGGTGCCCAACCCCTCGATGTTCTTCATCCCCAAAGACCGAGGGCCCCGCCCAGGCACGGCCGTCGTCCCTGTGCTGGAGGGAACACGGACTCTCCTCATGGAAGTCCAGGCGCTGGTGACCCCTGGGGGAGGCTACGGTCCGCCCCAGCGGCGGGTGGCTGGGCTTGATTTGAACCGGATGATTGTCCTCCTGGCCGTGATGGAAAAGCACCTGGGTGTGCAGGTGCGGGTGATGGACGTGTACCTGGCCGTGGCCGGGGGGTTGGAGGTGCGGGAGCCGGCCGCGGACCTGGGGGCCTGCGTGGCGGTGCTGTCCAGTCTGCGCAACCGCGTGGTGGGGGGCGACACCGTGGTGTTGGGGGAAGTGGGGTTGGCCGGGGACGTGCGTCCGGTGGGCAGGGGTCCGGAGAGGCTTAGGGAGGTCGCCAAACTCGGTTTTTCTCGGGCGATCGCGCCGGCCGGCCCTTGGCCCAAGCGGCTACCTTTGGAGCTGGTGCAGGTGCCCACGCTCAAGGATGCCGCCGAGGCCCTGGACCTGCTGTGAGATGACGCCCAAGAAGGATGCGCGCCTGGAGCTCCTCCGTCGAACCGCGCCCGGCACCCCTCTGCGGGAGGCGTTGGACCGCATCGTGCAGCTGGGGCGGGGTGGGCTCATCGTGGTGGCCGACCGAGACATCATTTCACCCTTCATTGCGGCTGGATTTGAGCTCAACGCCCCGTTCACCCCCCAGGCCATCGTGGAGCTGGCCAAAATGGACCGGGCTGTGGTCCTGGACGAGGACCTGCGCACGATCCTCTTCGCCAACGCCCACCTTGTGCCCGATCCCACGATTCCCTCCGCGGAGACGGGCACACGCCACCGCGTTGCCGAGCAGTTGGCCCGCCAGATCGAACGCCCCGCCATCGCCGTGTCCGAAGACCGCCGGCAGGTCACCCTGTTCTTGGGCGACTGGCGGTACGAGCTCCCTGACCTGCAGACCCTCACCAGCCGCGTAGCCCAAGGTCTTCTCATTTTGGACCGCTACCGCCGGAACTTGCGGGAACTTTTGGCCGAACTGGCGCCCCTGGAGCTCGAGCGGCGGGTTTTCCCTTCTCAGGTGGCTGCCGTACTGCAGCGCCTGCTCCAGATGCTGGACCTGGAACGGGAGATCAAGGGGATGCTCCTGGAGCTGGGGGTCCACGGGGAGCTCTCGGAGCGGCATCTGGCTACCTTGATGCAGGGGGTCCGGGAAGAGCTGAGCCTGCTCGTGCGGGACTTCCAGGTCGCCCCTGCCCGTCCGGTGGAGGAGGTGGTCAGTGAACTCACAGCCTTGCCGGCGGAGGACATCTTGGCTCCCCAGGTCCTCCTTCGCCCCCTGGGGTTGGTCCTCGATGCCGACCTGGAGGAGCCCATTCCCTCCCGGGGCTTCCGGTTGCTTTCCAGGATCCCGCGCTTGCCGGTGTCGGTGATCGAGCGGTTGGGGGAAGAAGTGGGGACCCTGGACCAGGTGTACCGCTCCCCGGTCCGGCGGCTGGACCAAGTGAAGGGGATTGCCGAAGCCCGAGCCCGAGCGATCAAGGTGGGCCTCTCCCGGTTCAAAGCCGGCTACGTGGGCACCTTGGGCGAGCTCTAGGGGGCGTAGAATTCCGCCCGAGGTGAAAGCGTGACCACCCTGGACCAGCTCAAGCGCGCGGCCCAGTCCCTTCTCGAACTAGGTAAGCCGGAGGTAGCTGTCGTACTGGGCTCCGGCCTCTCGGAAGTCGTGCCCCTGGCCGAGGAAAGGAAGAAGGCCTTTGGGGAGATCCCCGGTTTCCCTGTGCCTAGCATCGCTGGGCACCGAGGGGAAGTGGCCGTAGGAGAAGTTCAAGGTCGGACCGTGTTGGTGCAGCGAGGCCGTGTGCACCTCTACGAGGGTCGCACGGTGGACGAAGTCGTGTTCCCCGTTCGATCCTATGCCCTGATGGGTGTACGGACCGTGGTCCTCACCAACGCCTCCGGCGGCATCGCCCACGGCCTGGAGGCCGGGGACATCGTGCTCATCTCCGACCACATCAACATGCTGGGGGACAACCCCCTGCGGGGTCCCAACTTGGAGGAGCTAGGGCTGCGGTTCCCGGACATGACGTACGCCTACGACCCCGAGCTCCGCAAGATCGCCCGCCAGGTGGCTCAGGAAATCGGCCTGGTGGTCAAAGAGGGCGTGTACTTGGCCACCTTGGGGCCCTCGTACGAGACGCCCGCGGAAATTCGGGCCTTCCGGGCCCTGGGGGCGGATCTGGTGGGGATGTCCACAGTTCCGGAGGCGATTGCAGCCCGCCATGCCGGCCTCAAGGTCCTTGGCATTTCCCTGGTCACGAACCTCGCCGCGGGTGTTTTGCCTACGCCCCTTTACCACGAGGAAGTGCTGGAGACCTCGCGCCGTCGGGCCGGGGAACTGGGCCGGTTCCTCACGGCCCTCCTGCCCAAACTCTAGACCCAAGGGCTACGGATAATCAGGGTGTGGCGCAAGACCTCTTGAGCCTTTCCCGGGATGAGCTGGCCCAGGTGCTGGCAACCTGGGGCGAGCCTGGGTACCGCAGTGCCCAAATCTTTGACTGGGTTTGGAAAAGGTGGGTTACGGACTTTGCGGCCATGACCAACCTCCCCCTCCCCCTCCGTACCCGGCTTGACCAGACGTTCACGCCGGCACCCTTGACCCCCTTGGCCCACCAGGTCGACGAGGAGGCCACGGAAAAGGTCCTTTTGGGCCTAGCCGACGGCGAGGCCATCGAGGCCGTGCTCATGCGGGAGGGGGACCGCCGCACGGTGTGCCTCTCCACTCAGGTGGGCTGCCCGGTGGGCTGTGCGTTCTGCGCCACAGGGCAGTCTGAGTTCAAGCGGAACCTCACCGCGGGGGAAATCGCCGGCCAGGTGCTGCACTTTGCCCGGAGACTTACCCCCTCGGAGCGGGTCACCCACGTGGTGGTGATGGGCATGGGCGAGCCCTTGTTCAACTATGCGGCCACGATCAAGGCCGTTCGCATCTTGAACGACCCGCAGGGAATGGGCCTCGGCGCCCGAAGGTTCACGATCTCCACCGTGGGCGTGGTACCGGGAATCCTCCGCCTGGCCCAGGAAGCACTGCAGGTGAACTTGGCCATCTCCCTCCACGCTCCTGAGGACCGGCTGCGGGAGAAGCTTGTGCCCACAGGGCAGAAGTGGACGATTGGGGAGATCTTGGAAGCCGGGGACGCGTACGCCCAGGCCACGGGCCGCAGGGTTTCTTACGAGTACGTGCTCTTGGGTGGGGTGAACGATCGCCTGGCCCAGGCGCGAGCCTTGGCCGAGCTCCTCCGGGGGAGGCTGGCCCACGTCAACCTGATTCCCTTCAACCCTGCGCCAGGGCTGCCCTTCGCCCCGCCTTCGCCAGGGCAGGTGGACGCGTTCCGCCGTGAGCTTGTGAACCACGGGGTGGACGCCACGGTGCGCCGGTCGCGGGGCACCCGAATCCTTGCCGGTTGCGGCCAACTCCGTGGGCTCTCGACCGCTCAGCAAAACTAGAACACCAGCCGCGAGGCCCCCCACCGGGCGGGCCACAGCGCAGGCCCCGCCAAAACCGCACGAGAAGGGGAGTCCCCCTCAGAAGAGTGGCCACGGCCACCTCCTGGCTTATCGGAATGGTTTGCAGGGTGCGCTCCACCTAGGCTGGGAAGGGCCGGCGGGACGATGAGGGCACTGCACGAAAACCCTATCCGCCTCGATCAGGAGGGCAATGGTCCCCGGGGTGACGGTGATGGCTCAAAGGACAAAAGATCGGGCCTGACTGGATTTCAAGCGCAGGAGAATGGCGATGATCCCAGGCTTGACTGGAGCGGTGAGGATGGCCCAGCCGTCGGTGGCCACCGCCCGGGCCACCACGGCGGCCACAGTGACAGATGAGAGGAGCCGGAGGTCCAAGCGAACCCAAGCCTGGGACCGGCCCAGGAAGGAAAGGACGCGGAAGTGGGCGGGCAAGGCCGAGGGGAGGACGGGCCCCACGGCCTTGAAAGGCCAGGGTGAGTCACGCCCGAGGAGGACCGACAATCCGCCAAGGAGCAAACCCGCCACCACAGCCCCAATCCTGCACACGATGCCCGAAGTATGCAGGTCTTCAGGGCAAGCGGGCTCAAAATCGATCTTTCATCGGGGTTGCGTTGTTGGAGCACCGAGGGTGCCGTTACGATAAGCTGGGAGTCACCTGCCTTTGGAGATTGTACCACCACGCGAACACCCTCAACCAGTTGCGCACACTTCGCCCCTTGTGCCGCCGCTGTATGAAACACACATCGAAGACCTTTGACCGCCTCTTCAGCTCCCCAAACCAGCGCTCGATGTGAAGTGGGCCTCTCCAGCGGAACCACCGGGACGACTAACGACGAGACCGCGGGTGTGACCTCCCTTGGGAACTCAAGGAGGGGTGACGTGAGCACGCGGAAGGGGAGGTACAGTCTGGCGTTCAAGTTCAGAGTGGTCCTGGAAGCCCTGCGGGCCAAAGGGCGTGGAGTGGAGGCAGAAGTGGCCCGAGCTTGTGGAGTTGCCCCGGTTTCGTGGACACCCTTAGGCTTGCACGGGAGGTGTTGACGATGCCGAGGACACGGCCGCCGTACCCGCCGGAGTTTCGGCGGCAGATGGTGGAGTTGGTGCGGGCTCCCGCGGACAGCGCGGGAGTTGGCGCGCGAGTTCGAGCCCTCGTACGAGACGATCCGGGGTTGGGTCAGGGAGGCCGACCGCGATGAGGGCCTCGACCCTTCGGGGATGACGACGGGGGAGCGGGAGGAGGTGCGCCGGCTGCGCCGTGAGAACCGACAGCTCCGCCTGGAGCGGGAGATCTTGGCAAAAGCCGCGGCCTTACGCTTGAGGAGACCGGCTCGGTACCGCCCGAGTCTACGAGTTCATGAGCGCACACCCCCGCTCGCTACCCGGTGGCCACGATGTGCCGCGTACTGGAGGTCTCCCGCAGCGGGTACTACGCGTGGCTAGGGCGGTTCCCGTCGCGGCGGGCGCGGGAGGACGTGCGGTTACAGGAACGGGTCGAGGCGATCCACGCCCGGAGTCGGGGAACGTACGGAGCGCCGCGGATCCACGCCGAACTGAGGGCGGAAGGGATCCGGGTGGGCCGCAAGCGCGTGGCGCGGCTGATGCGGGAGGCGAGGCTGGAGGGGGTGAGCCGACGGTGGCGCCGGGGGACAACGAAGCGCGACCCGGAAGCTGAACCGGCGGCGGACCTGGTGGAACGGGAGTTCACCGTCCCTGCCCCGGACCGGCTGTGGGTAGCAGACATCACGTACATCCCGACTGGGGAAGGGACCCTGTACCTGGCGGCGGGGGGGACGCGTTCAGCCGGCGGGTGGTGGGATGGGCGATGGAGGCGCATCTGCGGTGGGAACTCGTGCTCAAGGCCCTGAACATGGCGATCGGAAAACGTCGTCCGCGGGGAGTGATCCATCACTCCGACCACGGGAGTCAGTACACCGCAGTGGAGTTGGGGAAGAGGTGCCGGGAGGCTGAGATCCGGCCGTCGATGGGATCCGTGGGGGACTGCTACGACAACGCGCTGTGTGAGAGCTTCTTCGCGACCTTGGAGTGCGAACTTCTCCACCGGCGGACCTTTCGGACCCGGGATGAGGGGCGACGGGAGGTGTTCGCGTTCATCGAGGGGTGGTACAACCCGCACCGACGGCACTCCGCGTTGGGGTACGAAACCCCGGCGGGGTACGAACGGAGGTACCACTGGGAAGGGAGCGTTGCCGAGGAGACGGCGGAACCCGTCGATGTAGCGTCAGTTGAACACAGGGGTCACGGATGACGACCACGGTCAGGCAAACAGCGTGGGCGTCAAGCGGTACACTGTCCACCAAAGCCGTGCAACTCCAAAGGGGGCGCCGTCGAATGCGGCTGAACCTGCATCCCTGAGCCTGCCCCAGGTGGTATCTGCATCCGACCTCAGACCACCAGACAATCCACCCCCTACTGTGCCTAGCGCAATACCGGTCCCCACCGGATGCTGGGAAGTGAAGCTCAGACCCTTCAGGGTTATTCCCCCCCGCGCTGAGACGTCCAGCGTCGGATCAAGCGAGAGGTGATCTCTGTGCCGAACGCCACGATCAATCCAGCGACTGCGAAGATCAGCCATCCCTTCCAACTGCCGATGGGGGACTTGGCAACAGCCTCTTGCAGCGACGCTCCTTTGATGAGATGGAACACGAGGAGCGCACCCAGCATGAGCAGAGTCCAACACACGGCGAATATCACGGCGAATGCCACCGTGCTAGTCCAGGCCCTACGGTTCTCTGTCAAAGGCTACTTCCCCGTTATCCAATCCCAGACAGTCCGGGCAGCGTTGACCACAGGCCTAGTCACTTGGTGATGGAGAGTCACATGAACGGTGTGCAACGCATTATGGACATGAGAAATGGCTGAGCGGGTGGTGTTCGCTGCGGCGGTACTACCGGCTGCAACCGCTCTGGCCGCCCACCGAGCGCCGTCGGCAGCCGCAGACTTCGCAAGTGGCCAAACTTGCTCGAACTTGGCAATTGCTCCTCCCGTACCCGCCCCAAAGAGGGCCCCTACGCCAGCGGCGTAAACGCCTTCATCCCACCTTGGAGTAGTCCCTCGTGTGTTGTGCCATGCAATAACACCAAGTGCTCCACCTATGCCTCCCGCGAAGGCTCCTCCGATGATCGCTGAGATGGGTTCGCCACCTTCTACGCCAAGCAGGTCTTCGTCCGACAGCTCATCGCCTCGGGGCAACGTGACCACAGCTTGCGGGGCAGGGGTCGTCTGGGCGTAGCTGAGCTGAGCGAACGCGGGAACCAAACCGACCACGGCCGCGAGGGCCACCGCCACCACCTGCATCCACCTTGACATCCCAACCATCCCCTGCTTAGGATGACTCCGATTATAGGCCGCT
>OGCL01001470.1_pt1 | contig 19999 bp, 10 predicted proteins | sample 1570041 | NCBI WGS metagenome assembly OGCL01 (sample SAMN06266162, study PRJEB24511) | hot springs metagenome | isolation source: Hot spring water | place: South Africa: Limpopo | collected 2015-06-22
ATACCATTTTGGATTTTAGATTTTGGATTGTGGATTGCCATGCTGGGCAGCACAACGCCTGAAATCGCTTCAGGCAATGCGGCATCATCAACGGTAATTGGTATAAAGGGGATAGCCATGCCGATACTTGCAACGTTCTCGGTCGTGGCCCGTGATCCCGCCAATGGCGACCTGGGCGTCGCCGTGCAGTCGAAATTTCTGGCCGTTGGATCGGTGGTGCCCTGGGCGCGCGCTGGCGCAGGCGCCCTGGCGACCCAGGCGCTGGCCAATGTACGCTATGGCCCCGACGGTCTGGCGCTTATGGCTCAGGGCTTGAGTGCTCCCGAAACCCTCGCGCGCTTGCTGCACGAGGATTCGGGCCGCGACCAGCGCCAGGTGGGTCTGGTTGATGCGCGTGGTGGAGTGGCGGCCTACACGGGCTCAGCCTGTATGCCCTGGGCTGGCCACCGCCTGGGCGCGGGATACGTCGTGCTGGGCAACATTCTTGCCGGGCCGCGCGTCGTCGAGGCGATGGCCGAGCGGTTCGAAACCACCCGAGGCGAACTCGCCGAACGCTTGCTGCTGGCTCTGACCGCCGGTGAAGCGGCCGGCGGCGACCGGCGCGGTCGCCAGTCGGCGGCCCTCTACGTGGCGCGTGCCGGTGGCGCCTATGGGGGCAACTTCGACCGTTATGTCGATCTGCGGGTGGATGATCATCCCGATCCCCTCGCGGAACTGGAACGCTTGCTCCGGCTCCACCGGTTTTACCTTACCGCTCCTGACCCGGCAACCCTTGTGCCTCTCACCACTGAGCTGACCCGCGAGATCCAGCTCTTCCTGAATACGATGGGCTACTACAGCGGCCCGGCCGATGGTAACTTTGAAACGCTCACTCGCACCGCCCTGGAAACCTACGGCGGGATCGAAAATCTGGAGATGCGCCTCACCGGCCTCGATCGCAAGCTGATCGATCCCCTCGTGGTAGAGTATATGCGCCGGCAGCGCAGCGAACGCGCCGGGGGAACCTGAACGCGAGAACGGCTGTGTCCTCGCACACCCCCGGGCCTTCCCTTTCAGCGGAGCGCATCCGGAAGCCATGGCTGCCGCGAGTCCTCAATTGGACCGCCTCAGGCAGGGGCATGGGGAAACCAGGTTTCCCCATTCATCGCCGACTGTGCCCTGCGTCTGCATCGGGTATAATCCAGCTACAGCCCTTTGCGTGAAACCCTGAGGAGGAGCGTATGCTGGTTCAAGCCCTTGGCCAGGCCATGGCGCTGGGTATGCACATTCCAGACGGCTTTCTCTCCGCGCCGGTAGCCCTGCTGTGGTGGGTGCTGACCGTTGCCGCGCTGGCCGTCGCCGTGCAGCGCGTGCAGGGATTCGACGAACGCCGGGTACCCTTGATGGGGGTAATGGCTGCCTTTATCTTTGCCGCTCAGATGCTCAACTTTCCCGTGCTCGGCGGCACCTCCGGCCACCTTCTCGGCGGCGCGCTCGCGGCGCTGCTCCTCGGCCCCTGGGCCGGGATGCTGGTGATGGCCTGTGTGATCGCCTTGCAAGCCTTGCTCTTCCAGGATGGCGGCCTGCTGGCCCTCGGCGCGAATATCTTTAACATGGGCGTTGCGACGGCACTGGTGGGCCACGGCGTAGGCATGCCCCTGATCCGCGCCGCTGGCGGCAAACCGCAGCGCGAGGCACGGCGTCGTTCCGCTGTCGAGGTAGGCATGCCCCTGATCCGCGCCGCTGGCGGCAAACCCTGGGGCTTGATCGCCGCTGGCTTTGTGGCTGCCTGGCTCTCGGTGATGGTCGCCGCCTTCCTCACCTCGTTGCAACTGGCCCTCTCGGGCCTCGCCCCCGCGGTGGTCTTCCCCGCAATGCTCTTCGTCCACGCCTTCATCGGTATCGGCGAGGGTCTGATTACCGTCGCCGCCCTGGCCTTCGTTGCCACCACCCGTCCCGATCTTGTGCCCGCCCTCGCCGACAGCGTCGACGCCAACGCGCTGGGCCGGGCTATGAGCCGCGGCGCCATGCTCACCGTCACCCTGATCGGGTTGGCGATTGCCGTCGGGCTGACCCTGATCTCACCGCTTGCCTCGGTCCACCCCGACGGTCTCGAACGGGTCGCCGAGGACCACGGGTTCATCGAGCGCGCCCGCGACCCGCTCTATAACCTGCTGCCGGATTACACCATTCCCGGCCTCGATGGGCCGCTCTCAACCATTCTCTCCGGCGTGATTGGGTTGCTGATTGTCTTTGCCCTGGCCTACGGTATCATGCTCCTGATCCGTGGTCGCCGGGAACCCGGCCCGAAAACGCCCGGCTAGCGGTTCCTCAGACGCCTCCGTGACGCTGGTTGCCGGATGGGCGACGCGGCCCTGCCGCTCCCCCATCCGGCGAGCACGGTACTGCTATGGCGCTCACATCATCGCTCGATCCGTATGTTGATCGCGACAGTCCCGTTCATGCCCTCGATGCGCGCGTGAAGCTGCTGCTCACCCTGGCGCTGGTGCTGGCCCTGGCCCTTATCCCTGCGGGGCGCTGGTCGGCTATGATCGCCATCGCGGCGCTGCTCTGGTGGGCCGTCCTGCGCTCGGCAGTCGGCCCTGGCCTGATCTTGCGACGCGCCTTCATCGCCGCGCCCTTTGCCCTCGCTGCGCTGACCCTCGTTGTTACCCGCCCGGGCGCGCCATTGCTCAGGTTGCCCCTCGGCCCTCTCACCCTCACGGTCACCGACGCGGGCCTGGTCGCCTTTGCGTCGGTTATCCTCAAAACCTGGCTGTCGGTACAGGCCGCCCTGCTGCTCATGGCAACGAGCCGCTTCACCGAGGTCCTTGGCGCCCTGCGTTCCCTCGGCCTCCCCGCGGTGCTGGTTGCAATGCTCGGCTTTGCCTACCGCTACCTGTTTGTGCTGGTTGACGAGGCCGAGCGCTTGCTGCGCGCCCGGGACAGCCGCGCCGCCGCGCTGCCAGGGCACCGCGCCGGCGGTCCCATCGCCTGGCGCGCCGGGGTGCTGGGAGGCATGGTCGGAACGCTTTTTGTGCGTGCCTATGAGCGCAGCGAGCGTATCCACGCGGCTATGCTCTCCCGTGGCTACACCGGCGAGTTCCGCAGCTTCCCCCCGCGCTCCCTCACCACGAGTGAGCAGGGGTTGCTGATTGCCGGCGCCGCCCTGCTCGCCGCCATCGTCTGGCTGGCCTACTGGCGTTGAAAGCTACCCCCGTGAGCAGGACCATCGAAGCCCAATCTCACTCATCACCAATCGGCACGCTCCCTCCCCCGCTCCTGGAGCTACGCGACCTGCGCTATGTCTATCCCGACGGCACCACGGCCCTGCGCGGTGTCTCGCTGCGCCTCGCCGAAGGCGAGAAGGTGGCCGTCGTAGGGCTCAACGGCGCGGGCAAGAGCACCCTGCTCCTGCACCTGAACGGGGTGCTGCGCTCCACCTCCGGCGCCGTGCTGGTTGAAGGCGCCCCGGTCAGTAACGCCACCGTCCGCCGCATCCGGGCACGGGTGGGGATGGTGTTTCAGGACCCCGACGACCAGCTCTTCTCGCCCACCGTGTTCGAAGACGTTGCCTTCGGGCCGCTCCACATGGGGCTGGCCGAAGCCGAGATCCGGTCCAGAGTGAGCCGGGCGCTGGAGCAGGTGGGGATGAGCGGGTTCGAACGGCGCATGCCTCACCACCTCAGCCTGGGGCAGCGCAAACGGGTTGCCATTGCGACCGTCCTGGCGATGGACCCGGTGTTACTTGCCCTCGACGAGCCTTCCGCAGGGCTCGATCCCCGCGCCCGCCGCAGCCTGATCGCCCTGCTGCGCGCCCTGCCCCAGGCGATGATCGTCGCCACCCACGACCTGCCCATGGTCGCCGAGGCCTTCCCGCGAGTGGTCGTGCTCAGCGAGGGTCTGGTGGCATATGATGGGCCGAGTGCGGCCCTGCTTGCCGATACTGCCCTGCTGGAGCAGTACGGCCTCTGTTGAGCCGGTTCCGCCCTGCGCGCCGGCGCGCCAGATAGAGACGCGCAGCCGCGTCATTGGAACACCCCCGCGCACGGCTCCAGGCTCCCCTCTCCAGCTTCGTCGGAGAGGGGCCAGGGGTGAGGACCAACCAGCGCGTCCCAGCGCCATAACACCCGTCGGCGCCCATTTGTTCTGTCCGCTCCTGAAGGGCGCCTTTCAGGGGTGGAGAACCCGGGATACTTACCGTCGCGGCGGCGTATTCGTCGGCGCGGGGGTGGGCGCCGGCCCCTGCTGGAGCAGGGCGCTGAGGCGGCGCACATCGGTCCAGTTGGTCTCGCTGGCAACTGCGGCGATTGGCGTGTAGAGCGTATCGAGGGCAAAGACCTGCACCGCAAAGCGCTGACCGCCGACACTGATCACCCGGCTCTCGTCCAGCGGGGCGCCGAGGGGCCGCCCGGCGTGGGCTTCGCTCAGCATGTAATTGTGGAAGGCCCAGGTCGGATGGAACTGCACGTCTGAGGCTAGAAAGGTCTCGGTGACCAGGGCCTGCTCAAGCGACCCATCATACGCCCGCAACGACGGCTCGCCAACGACCCGGCCCGACCAGGCCACCACCTGTCGCCGGATCGCTCCGATGTAGGCCGACGGCGCATTGCCATCCGATTGGGGCGCGTAGACCGGCACGGCCTTCTCGACCGTATCCATCCCCCGGTTCACGTAGCCGAGGATCAGTTCGCACCAGTCGCGCACTCCGTCCTGCCAGGTGTGGTAGCGCGCAAAGCCCTGCACCACACCCGGGGAGCGCTCGGCGCGGATCGCCCGGCGTTGCATACCCCAGTTCCGCAGATCGCCACGCGCACAGGCCCCGGTGGTGCAGTATTGCGACTCGTGCTGGAAGAAGGCCAGCGCCACTGCTGGATCGATGCCATAGGCCACGATGATGCCGTAGAGTTCATCAGCGTGCGGCGCTGCGGGCGAGCCGGCAGCGGCAAGGATCTGACTGAAGGCCCCCTGGGAGATGCGCGGCGCGGATTTGAAGGTCAGCCCCCCCTGCGCCCGCGCCGCCGGGATGAACGCCAACCACGCGCCGGCCAGCACCCCCGCGAGAATCAGCCCCAGCGCCACCGGTCGCCAGCCCTCACGCTGCAACAGCGGCGCGAGACGCAACACCAGCAGCGCGCCCGCGGTCCAGCCCATCACAACGGCGACGCGGGCCGCCTGCCCGGGTGTCAGTACCTCCAGCACCAGCAGCGGCGCCAGACTCAAGCCCACCAGCGCCAGCGCGGTCAGCACCAGCGGCTCGACCCGCGCGCGCCATACGGCCTCCAGCCAGGTCCAGGAAACGTGTTGCATCGCGACCCTCCAGCTTTCGTCGTGTGCCGTTGGAGCGTAGTATACAGAGATCTCGCAACATGTGCTATCCCTGAGCGAAGGAACGCGCAACATTGTAAGGAAAATCGCCATCCATCTCTGGAAGCCTGTCGGCAAACTGTCGCAGCTTCTCTGTGGAAACGCGGGTTGTAACCAGACATGCCCCAGCCTGTGATAGGATAAGGGGTGATGCTCTGCCCACACGGGTAACCCGAGTCGATGCCAGTCGTTACCGTAACCACGACCTATCTGGAACTTCCAACCCGGGAGCACTTTCGCCCGGCGTTCAGCGCCGATCCGGAGTTGCAACTCATTGAGGCGCGCGAGCCGCTGCCCGCCTTTTACCGCTTCCTCTACCGCAGCGTTGGCGAGCGCTATCACTGGGTCGACCGGCTCGCCTGGAGCGATGAGCGCCTTAGCAGCTATCTGGCGCGCCCGAGCGTCGCGGTGCTGGTGCTTTACCTGCGCGGCACACCGGCCGGCTATGTCGAACTCAACCGCGAGTCAGAAGAACCAGGCACCGAGGTGGCCTACTTCGGTCTCTTTCCACCCTTCTACGGGCGCGGGTATGGCCGCCACCTGCTCTCCGCCGGCGTGCAACGCGCCTACGCCGATGGCGCCGGGCGCGTCTGGGTGCACACCTGCACACTCGATGGCCCCTACGCCCTCGCCAACTACCAGGCCCGCGGGTTCGTTCCCTACCGGGTGGTTACCCATGAGCAGAACATCCTGTGACGCACGCCAGACGCCTGTGGTGAACATGTCCAACCACGCCGCTGCCCGGGCGGAGGGAGGGGCAGAGCTGCGCCTACCGCCCACCAGAACGGGTAGGCATCTCCCGCCCAAGTCACCCTTGACGAAGCGCGTCATACCGGTTACGCTATCCTGCAGTCCCCTTTGTTCATCGCGTCACAACCGACGCGAACCTGGAAGTGTCGTGAACGAACCATGCACGACACCCGGTAGGTAGTAGTGAAAGTGGAGGCTTACCGATGATCGAGGCCGCGCACCTCGCCCCCCCTCGCGCGCCGCGCAGTAACCCCATCCGATCCCGTACCGATTGGGAGGCTCAACGCCGCGCTTTCCAGGCCGATCCCGGCGCGTTTTTCGGCGCGATCGCCCGCGGCGCGATCCACTGGTACGATCCGGCCCTGAAGGCCTGGATTACCTGGAACGAGCCGGAGAACCGCTGGACCGGTCTCGACGCCGCGACCGGCGCTCCGGTCGAGGTGCCGTATGGGGCTGCGCATCAGCCCTGGGCGCGCGCGTTCAACGACGACAATCCGCCCTTCTATCGCTGGTTCGAAGGCGGTCTGACCAATGCCTGTTTTAATGAAGTTGACCGCCATGTGCTCCTCGGCTACGGTGATGAGTTCGCCCTCATCTTCGAAGGTGACCGCTGGGACAACTCGCTGAACGGCGGGCGCGGCGGTCCGGTGACCGAAGAGAAGGTTACCCGGAAGCGCCTGCTGCTCGAGGTGGTGAAGGCCGCCCTCGTGCTCGCCGGCCTCGGGCTGAAACAGGGCGATCGCATCGCCCTCAATATGCCCAATATCCTCGACCAGATCTACTACACCGAGGCGGCCAAGCGCCTGGGCATTATTTACACCCCCGTCTTCGGCGGCTTCTCCGACAAGACCCTCAGCGACCGCATTCACAATGCCGGCGCCCGCGTGGTGATCACCTCCGATGGGGCTTACCGCAATGCCCAGATCGTTCCGTACAAGGAGGTGTACACCGACCAGGCGCTTGATAAGTTCCTGCCCGTTGAAACGGCTGTCGAGATTGTCGAAGAAACCCTTGCCAGACTGAACGTCAAGCCGGATCACGCCAGCAAGATCGTCGCCACCGTGCGCGCCACCATCGCCGAAGATATTACTGTGGAACGCTCCGATGTGATGCGCGGCGTCGGCAAGGCGCTTCAAGACCTGAGCGGCCTCGATGTGGCCGTGCAGTCCCAGATCCGCACCACGGTCGCCAGGGCCCTCGTGGCCTCTCCGCCCCGTGTCGAAGCGGTGATCGTGGTGAAACACACTGGTCAGGAACTCCTCTGGCGCCCCGAGCGCGATCGCTGGAGCCACGAGTTGACCGCCCGGGCCCTCGAGCAGATCCTGGAGACCGCCCGCGCCCGCGGCGCGGCCGTTACGTCCGAAGCCGAGTTGCTCGCCCTGCCCGTTGAGCAGTTCTACTCCATTCTTACCAGCCTGTCGCCCTGCACCCCCGTGGATGCCGAGTACCCGATGTTTATCATCTATACCAGCGGGAGCACCGGCAAGCCCAAGGGCGTCGTGCATGTCCACGGTGGCTACGTGGCCAGCCTGGTCCATACGATGAAGGTGAGCTTCGACGCCGAGCCGGGCGATACGGTCTTCGTGGTGGCCGATCCGGGCTGGATCACTGGCCAGAGCTACATGATCACCGCCAGCCTCGCCAGCCGCTGCACCAGCATTTTGCTCGAAGGCTCGCCGGTCTTCCCCAGCGCGGGCCGCTTCGCCAGCGTCATCGAACGCAACAAGGTGCAGGTCTTTAAGGCCGGCGTGACGTTCCTCAAGTCGGTGATGACCAACCCCCAGAATGTGGCCGATGTGCAGCAGTACGATATGAGTTCGCTGCGCGTCTGCACCTTCTGCGCCGAACCGGTCTCGCCGGCCGTCCAGCAGTTCGGTATGGAGATTATGTCGCCCCAGTACATCAACTCCTACTGGGCGACCGAGCACGGCGGGATCGTCTGGACGCACTTTTACGGCAACGATGATTTCCCGCTGCGCCCTGACGCGCACACCTACCCTCTGCCCTGGATTATCGGCAATGTCTGGGTGGCCGAGGTTCCGCCGGAAGGCGGCGAGCCGGTCTACCGCCCGGCCGATTTCGAGGAGAAGGGCGAGATTGTCATTACCGCGGCCTACCCCTACCTCACCCGCACGATCTGGGGTGATGTGGCGACCCTGGAGGCGGTTGTGCGCGGGGAGAAGCCGTTGCAGGCGTGGCGCGGCGATGCGGAACGCTTCGTGAAGACGTACTGGCGGCGCGGTCCCAATGGCGAGTGGGCCTACGTCCAGGGCGACTTCGCGATGAAGTATGCCGATGGCTCCTTCACCCTCCACGGCCGCTCCGACGATGTGATTAACGTCTCGGGGCACCGTATGGGCACCGAGGAGATCGAGGGCGCTATCCTCCGCGATAAGCAGATCACCCCCGACTCGCCTGTCGGCAACTGCATCGTCGTCGGCGCGCCCCACCGGGAGAAGGGCCTTACCCCCGTCGCCTTTATCCTCACCGCTCCAGGCCGCCGGCTCACCAGCACCGACCGCCGCCGCCTCGATGACCTGGTGCGCAATGAGAAGGGCGTGGTGGCTGTGCCCGAGGATTACATCGAGGTCTCGGCCTTCCCCGAGACGCGCAGCGGTAAGTATATGCGCCGCTTCCTGCGCAACCTGATGCTCGATGAGCCTCTGGGCGATACCACCACCCTGCGCAACCCCGAGTCGCTCGATGAGATCCGCCAGAAGATCGATGAGTGGAAGCGCAAGCAGAAACTCTCCGACGAGCAGCAGATCTTCGAGCGCTACCGCTACTTCCGCATCGAGTACCACGCCCTTCCGACCGGCTCGCGAGCGAAGGACGCCGAGGCGGTCAAGCGCCTGGCGATTGTGACCGTTACCAACCCGCCGGTCAACGCGCTCAATGAGCGCGCCCTCGATGAGTTGAATACCATCGTCGATCACCTGGGGCGCCGCCAGGATGTCTTCGCCGTGGTCTTCACCGGCCAGGGCACCAGGAGCTTCGTCGCTGGCGCCGATATTCGCCAGTTGCTCGAGGATATTCACACGGTCGAGGACGCCATCGCCCTGCCCAACAACGCCCACCTGGCCTTCCGCAAGATCGAGCGCATGGATAAGCCCTGCATCGCGGCCATTAATGGCGTGGCGCTCGGTGGCGGCCTCGAGTTCGCCCTCGCCTGCCACTTCCGCGTCACCGAGATGCACGCGGAGTTCGGCCAGCCCGAGATCAACCTGCGCCTGCTCCCCGGCTACGGTGGCACCCAGCGCCTGCCGCGGCTTCTCTACAAGCAGAACAACGGCACCGGCACCCTGCGCGCTCTGGAGATGATCCTCGGCGGACGCACGATCACCGCCGAGGAGGCCGCCGAAATCGGCCTGGTTGATGTCCTCGTCACCGATGCCCAGGACTGCGTCAGCGTCTCGACGGCCCTGATCCGCGAGTATGCCACCGGCAGCGGCGTCCTGAAAGAGGCCTTCGAGCGCCGCAAGGCCGCCGTCGCCGCCTGGGAGGAGCCCCAGCCGCACTTCGTTAAGGACGAACTTAACGCTATTATCCAGAACCCGCGCATCAAGCGCATCGTTGCCCAGGCCGTGACCGCCGGCCGCACCAGGGCCGTCGAGCGCGCCCTGGAGGCCATTCGCTACGGCTTCGAGCACGGCTTCGAACAGGGCCTCGCCCACGAAGCGCGCCTCTTCGCCGAGGCCGTCGTTGATCCCGAGGGCGGCAAGAAGGGTATCCAGGACTTCATGGATAAGCACTCGGCGCCGTTGCCCACGCGCCGTACCCTGGTAACCCCGGAGCAGGAGCGCATGTACCTCGAAACCGGCCAGCTTCTCCCCATTGGCTCGCCCTTCTTCCCCGGCGTGACCCCCATCCCCACCTGGCAGTATGCCCAGGGGGTTATCCGCGATCCTGAGACCGGCGCAGGCATCCTGGGCGACCCCAAAGATGTCGAGCGGCAGATCATCATCCCCGTCGAACATCCTGCGCCGAACCAGGCCCTGCTCTACATCCTCGCCAGCGAGGTCAACTTCAACGACATCTGGGCCATTACCGGCATCCCGGTTTCGCTCTTCGATGAGCACGACCGCGACTGGCACGTTACCGGTTCGGGTGGCGTGGCCCTCGTCGCAGCCGTGGGCGAAGAGCTGCGTAAGGAAGGCCGGATCAAGGTCGGCGATGTGGTCGCGATCTACTCCGGCCAGAACGACCTGCTCTCGCCGATGGTCGGCCTCGACCCGATGGCTGCCGATTTTGTCATCCAGGGCTACAACACGCCCGATGGCTCGCACCAGCAGTTTATGCTGGCCCAGGCGCCCCAGTGTATGCCCCTGGCCCCCGATATGTCGCTGGAGGCCGCCGGTAGCTTCATGCTCAACCTTGGCACCGCCTACCGCGCCCTCTTCACCACCCTGGCGATCAAGCCCGGTAAGAGCATCTTCATTGAGGGCGCCGCTACCGGCACCGGCCTCGACGCGGCACGCTCGGCGGCGCGCAACGGCCTGAATGTGATCGGTATGGTCTCCAGCGAGGCCCGCGCCCGCACCCTGCTCGAAGCCGGCGGCAAGGGCTACATCAATCGCAAAGACCCCTCGATCGCCAACATTTTCACCCGCATCCCCGCCGATCCGGCCACATGGGCTGCCTGGGAGAAGGCCGGCGAGCCGTTGCTCGATATGTTCCGCGCTCAGAATAATCACCACCTCGCCGACTACGCGATCTCTCACGCCGGTGAGCAGGCGTTCGCGCGCTCCTTCCAGCTCCTCGGCGAACCGCGCGATGGCCACATCCCCACCCTCACCTTCTACGGCGCCAGCTCGGGCTATCACTTCACCTTCCTTGGCAAGCCCGGCCACGCCAGCCCCGAGGAGATGATGCGCCGCGCCGGCCTGCGCGCCGGTCAGGCCGTGCTGATCTACTACGGCGTGGAGGGTGATGGCGCCCTGGTGGACGAGCCAGGTCTTGAGGCCATCGAAGCCGCTCGCTCTATGGGCGCGCGGATCGTGGTGGTGACCTACACCGATGCCCAGCGCGAATTCGTGCTCAGCCTCGGCTTCGGCGCCGCCCTCCGCGGCGTGGTCAGCATCGAAGAATTGCACCGCCGCTTCGGCGAAGAATTCGACTGGCCCCGCACGATGCCCGACCTGCCCGACTCCAAGACAGACCCCGAGGGGCTCAAGGAGGCCGTCCGTCGCTTCAACGATCTGACCTTCAAGCCCCTGGGCAGCGCCGTGGGCGTGTTCCTCAGCAGCGCCGATAACCCCCGCGGCTATCCGGATATGATCATCGAGCGGGCCGGCCACGATGCGCTTAACGTCAGCGCTATGCTGGTCAAGCCCTTCATCGGGCGAATCGTCTACTTCGAGGAGCTGGGCGGACGACGCTACTCGTTCTTCGCCCCCCAGATCTGGATGCGTCAGCGCCGTATCTATATGCCCACCGCCAATATCTGGGGCACCCACCTCTCGAATGCCTACGAGATCCTGCGCCTGCTCGATGAGATCAGCGCCGGCCTGCTCTCCATCACCGAACCGGTCTTCGTCGAGTGGAAGGATCTCGCCGAGGCCCACCAGGCGATGTGGGAGAACCGCCACACCGGGGCCACTTATGTCGTCAATCACGCCCTGCCCCGACCTGGCCTTAAGACGAAGGACGAGTTGTACGAAGCCTGGGCCGAAATGCTGCGCGAGCGCGCCTAGTCTGCTACCCGATAGACGCTGCGGCAGCGATGGGCACAGGGAGGGCAAGCCCTCCCTGTGCAACACTCCTACCGTCGTGGGGCCGCAAGCGCAGCCTGCACGCCTGTAGCCTTATACCATTTTGGATTTTAGATTTTGGATTGCGGATTGCCACGCTGGGCAGCACAACGCCTGAAATCGCTTCAGGCAATGCGGCATCATCAACGGTAATTGGTATTATAACCACAGCAGGGCGCCCCGCGGGGCGCCCTGCTGTAATTGTGCCCGTAGAAACCAACCCTTCCCCACACCCTCGCCAGAGGATCGGGGAGAGCACAGCCCTTCCCAAACCCCGGCTGATCTCGCGCCTGCCTGAACCGGGGAATTGCCACGGGCACATATGAAGGATTGCTCTTTCGCCTGAATATTTGCCCGGCGCGTTAATTGACTCTGCTACACTCTCACGCTCAATGGTTGCGGCCCGGTAATGCCACGGGTCTATGCTTGCAACGATGAGCGTTCCACCTGGCTCCTCCTGAAATAACCCGGCGATAGACAACTGATAGCCCTCGCAGAAGGTATCATGGCAACAATCGCCCTGTCTCGCCTGCAACGTAGCCTGAACCTGCACCAGCGCCTTCGGCTAGCATTTGGCGTCCTCGCTTTCCTGGTGCTTGTGTTGACCATCGCTGCTCTCATAGGCATCGGGCATATCGAGTCTACAGTCTCCAGGGCCATCCGCGTTGACGCGCACCTCAGTCAACTCGCCAACGATGTGGCAATCAAAGTCCAGATTGCCCGTCGCTATGACCAGAGCTACTTTCTGCACCTTGAAACGCCCGAACTACGTGACCAGTTTGTGCAGCAATGGTCGATTGCAGTGTATGATCTGGATCAGGCTATTAACGCTTTTGCCGCCGCTGTTACCAGCGAGGCTGATCAGCGCCAGGCACGCCTCTGGAGAACCTCGTTCGACTTCTATCATCAGGGCTTCCAACGTATTACCGAAGCTGTCGCGGAGGGAGAGATTCAGACCTCCCACGAGGCGGTTCGGCGCTTCGCGGTGTACCATCCCAATATCCAGTTCCTGTCGGATCTCTCCATCAAACTGGCTCGCGATAAAGCTGTCCGGGCAGAGCAAGCCAGCCTCGAAGTTGAACGGTCGGCAGTTGTGGTCAAAACTGCCTTCGAGCTGATCGGCGTCGTCGCAGTGTTCCTGGCCCTGCTCTGGAGTCTGCTGTTGCCTTCTGGTCTGATCCGCCCGATCACGCATCTGAACCGGGCGGTCGAATCTCTGGCAGACGGCGACCTGTCGGCCCGCACCGGCCTTGCCGGCGCCGATGAGCTTGGTCGGCTGGGGCAGGCTTTCGATCACATGGCGACAATTATCGATCAGCGTACCGCCGAGTTGCGCACCCAGTTTGCCATCGCGGAGGAAGCCCGCCGCGAGGCCGAGGAGTCTCGTGCCCAGGTGATCAGGCAACTCGAGACGATCGCGGCTCAACGGGAACTGATCCGCGAGATGAGCGTCCCGGTGCTCCCCCTCAGTGATCGCGTGCTCGTCATGCCGCTTGTCGGCGCCCTGGACAGCGAACGCCTCGCGCAGGTCCAGGAACGTGCCCTCCAGACCCTCGAACACAAACACGCCAGTCATCTCATCCTTGATGTGACCGGCGTGCCAGTGGTTGATACCCGGGTGGCCAGTGGCCTTATTCAGATTGCCCGTGCTGCCAGTCTCCTCGGCACGCAGACCATCCTCGTTGGCATCCGGCCCGATGTCGCGCAGGCAATGGTCGGCCTGGGCATTGACCTCAGTAGCATCACCACCTACGCTACCCTCCAGAGCGGTATTCAGGCTACCCTGACCTCAGTTGCGACGGCACCCCCGAAGGGCAGACCCGCTCCAGCCAGATGATGCCGGCCACTCCTGTCACAGCCAGGGCGCCGGCCACCACATACGCTTCCAGCGGACGGGCCTGGGTGAGATACACCCCCACCAGCCCGCAGGCCCCCGCCAGCAGGTAGCAGGTCAGCACGGCCTCGCGCCTGGTAAGCCCCAGGGCGTGTAACCGGTGCGAGAGATGGTCCTTCCCCGCCGTGGTGAACGGATTCACGCCACGCCGCAGCCGCGACACCAGCACCAGCGCCGTATCAAAGATCGGCAGCGCCAGCACGCACACCGGCACCATCCACGTGACCAGGGGGGTGTTGCTCAGAAAGCGCAGCTTGATCGCGAGCGCCGCCAGCACAAAACCGATGAACAGGCTGCCCGTGTCGCCCATAAAGATCGTCGCCGGGTTCAGGTTGTAACGGAGAAAGCCCACACAGGCGCCGATCAGCGCCGCGGCCATGGCGCCAACCAGCACCTGGCGGGGCGTGTTCATCGCCGCGAGCAGCAAAAAAAAGGCCGCCGCGATTGTCGCGACGCCGCCCGAGAGTCCATCCATATTGTCGAGAAAGTTGAGCGCGTTGGTAATGCCCACCACCCACACGATGGTCAGCGCCCAGTTGATCCAGGGCTGCGGGAAGAGCTGCACCTGTGTCCCGCCCAGCACCAGCACCGCCCCCGCCAGCGTCTGGCCCCCCAGCTTGGCCAGCGCCCCCAGACCCCAGCGGTCATCGGCAAAGCCGAACAGCGAGATCAGTGTGGCGCCAAGCAGGATGCCCACCAGTTCCCGGATGTAGGCCCGGTCACCGAAGAGCAGCAAGGCCGCCACGAAGGCCGCGTAGATCGCCGCCCCGCCCAGCAGCGGCACCGGCGCAAGGTGAATGTCCCGCGTCCGGGGCACCGACACCACCCCGGCGCGCAGCGCCACCCGGCGCATCAACGGCGTGGCGACCATCGAAAATGTGAGCGCGACCAGCGCAATCAGCGCGATCTGGATCATGGTCGAGACACCACAGGCCGCCTATCCTCCCGACCGCGCCTGCTCAATCATCTGGATCAGGCGCCGGGTTACGGCAACTTCCTCTTCTGCTCCGGGTTGCCCGCGCAGCGCCTCCAGCGCCCGCTGCGCTTCGGCCAGCGCTTCGTCGTAGCGCAGAGTATCGCTCAACACAATCGCGTAGTTGCGACGGTAGTTCGTCTGGCCCGGTTGCAACTCGGCAGCGCGCCGGTACGGCTCCACCGAGCCGCGCATGTCTCCTGCCCGTACCGCAAGCAGGCCGGTGGCGCTGTGCAGCAGGGCCACCCGCCGCCGCAACTCCTCGACATCCGCCCCCGGCGACCGCCCGGCTTCCGCGGCGCTCAGACGCTCCTCCTGCTGCGCCGCCTGGCGCGCATAGGCATCGCGGAGCTGGATCAGCAGATCCGGGCGATCGGCCAGACCATCGGCGATGCGCTCGATAGAACTGGCGACCAGTATCCCCGACAACTCGATGGCTTTGACGTAAGCCGCTGCCGCCGCCTCGGGGTCGTTGTGCTGGAGGCGCGCCAGATCGCCCTGTCGCAGGTACGTATCGGCATAGCGCGGATCAAGTTGCTCGGAGTAGCGCAACAACTCGGTGGCCTGCTCGTAGAACTGGCGCGCCTGTTCCCGGTTGCCGTTGGCAGCGTAGTAATCGCCCACCGAGATGGTCACACCGGCCCGTTCGTTGAGCAACGTAACATCGCGGGGCGCGATCGGCGTGACCCGCTCGTACCATTCCAGCGCGGCGCTCAAACGGCGCGGATCGTAACTCCAACTGTACCAGTAGCTGTTGAGGCGCCCGAGATTGGCGAAATGGTCCTTGTTCAACGGGTTAAGGTCGTGGGCGCGGAGCAGCGTTGCTTCGGCATAGCCCATCATCGCTGCGGGGCTGGTCCGCTGCACAAATTCAACAATCGCCGCCTGACCCTCAAGGCCGAGCAGATCGTTCAGGTCAACCCTGGCCGGGGCCTCGCCCGGCGGCACGCCGGCGACGCGCAGCGCATCGGCGGCGCCCATCAGCGTTCGCCCCAGGTGCAGATAGTAGAAATCTTCGCCCGGATTGCGGCGCACGGTCTGGAGGTATTCGTCCAGCGCCTGCACCACCCGGTCCAGGTCGAGATTGCCTTCGCTCAGCCCCTGGCCCTGTTGGAAGTGCATATCGGCGATGATGGGCGCGGCGCTGAAGCGCCAGACTGCGCCAGAGGTCACCACGGCAATCAACCCCAGCGCCAGCCACGCTCCCGGATTCACTCGAGCGGCGCGCGCCAGTGGTTGCGGCGCAGCGGCCTGCCCGGCGCCCTTGCCTGCCGGCGCAGCCCGGCGCCGCCTGGCGCTCGGGGTATCGCGGGCGTCCTGCGCGGCTGCCGTCTCCCCTGCCACCGGCTCGGCCACCGGCGCCAGCGACAGGGAGTACTGGCCGCTCAAGGCCCCGCCGGTCACCACCAGAGCCAGCGTCACCCAGAACATCATCAGGGTCGAAACGATCGGAATGCCGGTCAACCCTTCGACAAAATGGGCCACAATGACGCTCAGACAGGCGATAAAGAACACCTGCCAGCGCCACTGGTCGCTCGCGCGCATCAGGCGCCAGGCCAGCACCACTGCGCTGAAGACCAGGAACAGATAACTTACCAGCCCGAGCACCCCTCTGGTCACCAGTTCGTCGAGCAGGGCCTGGTGCGAGCGGTCCGGCGAAGCCCCGCGCGCCTCAACATTCGCCAGCGAGGGCGGATAGAAGCGATTGAAGGCCACAAACATGCTCTCCGGCCCCCAGCCGACAAGCATACGCAGCCCGTCGCTGGTGACCAGCGCCGTCGCGCCTCCGACGTGCTGGTCGCCAAACCAGATCAAGCGACGCACCAGGCCAGTGTCGCGGTTGACCTCCAGCAGCCGGCCCATGCGCCCGAGGTAGGGCACCTCGCGCAGGCGCTGGAAGAACGGCGCCTGGGAGAGATTGAACACCAGCAAAAAGATCGCCCCGACCGTCGCCACCGCGATCCAGCCGAGCAGCAGCGCGCGCAAGCGGCGCAACCGGGCAATGTTTTCGGAGGCGCGGGCCAGGCGCATGGCCTGCCACAGCAGCAGCGAACCGAAGACAAACAGCCCGGCCCCCAGCCCCAGCCAGGGACCGCGGCTCTGGGTGAAGAAGATCGCCGCCAGGAGCGCCAGCGCGGCAACCCCGCCCTCGGCAGCCAGCAACTGGCGCCACAAGCGCGAGGGCTGCTCCGGCAGGCCTGGCAGCGCATAGGCCAGTGTGTAGGCGCCCGCCGCCATCAGCGCCGCCAGGGCAAGCCAGAGCCACCAGTCAAGCGCGCGCGCCCCCGCGCTTCCCCCCACAAAGATCTGCGCTCCGGCGCTGGCCGTGGCCACGAACTGTACGCCAAAGGCCAGCAGGTAGCCGAGCAGCAGCAACCCCGGCCACCAGCGCAACCGTCTGCCCGCCCGTTCGTAGCCCGTCGTCAACAACCACCACAGCGCCGTCGCGCAAACCACCGCGCCCGGCAGCGCCCACCAGTAGCGAAAATCAATCGTGCGTACCGCGGCCCCGAACTTGATCAGGGCCAGCAACAGCGTCAACCCGGCGCCAAGCAGCAACACCCGTGTGAGCGCCCAGAGCCACTCGGTGCGCGCCCGGGCCGGCGCAGGCGCCGTGTGCGCGGCGCTCCGTTCCGCCACGAGCCGGTAGAGCGCCAGGGGCACAACCATGATCATGTAGGCCGCGACGAAGATCGAATTGCCCATGGTCGAAGCCACGCGCGTGATCACGTCGCCACGCCAGGGCAATGGATCAAGCCCCAGGTGTTGCAAGATCCCGTACCCTGCCACGGCCACCCCCGCCGCCAGGCTCATCGTGACAACCCGCTCGACCTGTTCCGGGCGACGCAGGGTGGCGATCATGGCCACAAAGAGGGCGATGTAGGACAGGTGGGTCAGAGTGCCCTGCATGCGCTGGTAGGACCCCCAGAAACTGATGCCTGGCACAACCGAGGTCGCCGTCGCCAGGAGGTAGACCAGGGCATACAGCAGCACCGGCACGACCAGGGGCAGAGCTGCAATGCGCCGCCACAGCGGAGGGGCGTTTGCTGGCGGCACTATGTTGGCGGGACGCGGTTCCCGGGTGAGCAGGGCATCGAGCCAGCGCGCCAGCAGCGCAGCGATGGCGATCAGCGCCAGCGCACGGAGCAGCGCCGCTTTATCTGGCTCGAAGTGGCGCGCCGAGTAAAGGTTGAACACAATCGGCACCATGGTCAGCGCGAGCAACCAGCAGGCTTCGGTTACCCACGCGCACCATTGGCCGATTATTGTCTGGCGAGGCATCATAACGGGGAGGGCGCCAGAGGGTCACGGTCAGCGACCATACCGGGCCATGGCACAGGCTTCTACACAGGAGCGATACTGCCACGCTGGCTGGTCCTCGACCGGGGCACACCCTGGCGCTGGTGTTTCCAGTGTCGCGCGCGAGCAAGGATCTCGCGCGCATTGGCCCGGCTGTGTTCATTCGGGGTGCCGTCAAGCATGGCGGCGATCTCATCAACGCGCTGGCCCTCGTCCAGGTGCATAACGCTGGTGCGGGTGCGTTCGTCGATGAATTCCTTGCGGATGTGAAAGTGTGCATCGGCAAATGCGGCCACCTGCGGCAGATGGGTGATGCAGATGACCTGATGGTTCTCGGCAATCGCCCAGAGCCGCTGGCCCACCACGTTCCCGGCGCGACCACCCACCCCGACGTCAATCTCATCAAAAATCAACGTGGCGACCTCGTCCACCCGCGACAGGATCGACTTGAGCGCCAGCAGCAGGCGCGCGCTCTCGCCACCCGAGGCGATCTTCGCCAGTGGCTTGAGCGGCTCACCGGGGTTGGGGGCAATCAAAAACTCAACCCGGTCGATCCCGGTCCGGTCACACGCCAGGCGCCGGCCGGCCAGGGGCACACCTTCAGGATCATCAACCTGCTCCACCTGGACCGCAAAGCGCACATTGGGCATAGCCAGATCGGTCATCGCCTGCTCGATCTGGCGGGCGAGGTCGTCGCCGACGTGGCGCCGCCGCCGCGACAGTTCACCGGCAAGCCCGGCCAGTTCAGCCAGAGCCGCTTCCTCTTGCTGGAGCAGCGTCGCGATATGTTCTTCACTATGGGTCAATTTTTCAATCTCCGCCTCGGCGCTGGCAGCCCGGGCGATCACCTGAGCCAGGTCGCCGCCATACTTGCGTTGCAGATCGCGCAGCACGGTGAGGCGGTCCTCAATCGCGTCGAGGCGGCCCGGTTCAAAATCCAGACCCAGACGGTAGCTGCGCACCGCCGCGGCCAGATCTTCCAGTTGATAGTGCAGGTCGCTGGCAGTGCTGGCCATAGCCGCCACCGCAGGGTCAAGGCGGGCCAGTTCCTCAAGATTGCCGGTGATGCGGGCCATCGCCTCGACCACCGAAGGGGCGGCGGAGCGCCCGCTCTCACGCCCCTCGTAGAGCATCGCATAGACGTCGTTGGCCAATCCCGTAATCCGGGCGGCATTCTGCAACACGGCCCGTTCGCGCAGCAGTTCGCCCTCTTCCTCAGCCCGGGGTCGGACCGCGTGCACGTCTTCCAGCAGGTAGCGCAGTTCCTCGATCCGCTGCTGGCGGCGGGCCTCGCCACGTCGCATATTGGCCAGTTCCTCACGCAGCGCGCGCAGGCGGGTCACTTTCGTGGCCACCTGTTCGCGCAGCTCGAGCAGATCGCCGAAGCGGTCAAGCAATTCGAGGTGGGTGCGCGTATTGAACAACGACAGCCCTTCGTGCTGCCCGTGGATATCGAGAAGGCGGCCGCCAATCTCGCGGAGCACGCTGAGGCTCACCGCCTGCCGGTTCACCCGGGCCACGCTCCGGCCCGTCTCGGCGCTGATCTCGCGGGTAAGGATCACCTGCTCATCGTTATCGTCGAGCAGACCGTATTCCTGGAGCAGAGGCGCCACCCGCGCGCAATCGTCGAGGCCAAAAATCCCTTCGATCCGCGCGCGCGGACAACCGGCGCGCACGAAGGAAGGGTCGGCCTTCTCTCCACGCAGCGTCCCCAGGGCATCGATAATGATCGACTTGCCAGCGCCGGTCTCGCCGGTGAGAACGTTGAATCCGCTATCGAAGCGCAGGTGTAGCCGATCGATGATCGCAAAGTCGCTGATCTGCAACTCAAGCAGCATAGGCCAGAAGGACGCGAACATCTGAGCGTGATTTTTGCCACGCTCTGCATTGTACCACAGCCGCTCCTGATGTGAAAATACGGGGAAACCGGGTTTCCCCATCCCCCTGCCTGTGGGGGGTGCCAGCCGCTCCCACCAGCGGTTGGGA
>OGCL01001472.1_pt1 | contig 19949 bp, 13 predicted proteins | sample 1570041 | NCBI WGS metagenome assembly OGCL01 (sample SAMN06266162, study PRJEB24511) | hot springs metagenome | isolation source: Hot spring water | place: South Africa: Limpopo | collected 2015-06-22
TTGAAGTTTCAGATCGGAACCCTCCTATACTAATACTAGGAAGTTTTATTATCTATTCCCGAGATTCAGATGATAATGGACCGCTGGTGAAGATTTTAGACGCCATTGGCGAACATGGTTACCACATTAATCTTATTGCTAAAAACAGAGTGAGGAATCACTACTACACCAAAAAAACTAATATTGGCCTGTATTTGATAAACCCACTCGCTAACTTGCTTACCGCTCAACAACAGCTGGAAATCGACGCTGCTATTAATTTAACGGATATGGTTTTCTCAAGTGTAAGCTGTACATCACTGTTTTCTTTGGAGTTTAGAAAAGACAATACAGCGGTTATTCGCCAGACTACACCGAACAGTAACGACATGGTGACATTTCAATGGCTGCAAGCAGAAGATACAATCTCCATGAATGTTGATGGTAAAGAAATAAACTACATATTAGAGAAAAACTACAAAAGATCGGGAAATAGAACCGATCTGCTATTAACGCTTGCCACTGGTAACGCATTAACCCTAGGCATAACCGAACCATTCGCTTGCAAATATGAAAGCCAAATCCACCTTATTGATTAGGGCGTGTTGACGTTTGCTGGTTAGTTTTAGTCACTGACTTCCAGTCTGTTTGAGCGTTTCCAGAGTTGTCTATTTAATTGAACACTCTAAGTCTACACTGCCAGCCCACACTGCAACCGGCGGAGAAATTGACATCCAGCGCGCCATCAGGAGGGGATTTTACCGCCAAGGCGGACAAAATACTCGCTAATATGTAGGTACTGCTTGAGCGTTGTCGCTCGGTAAAGGTGAAACGTTTGTTCCTGTATCTGGCAGATAAAGCAGGCCATGAATGGCTAACGTATCTCAATCTGGACAGGTGGATCTGTGCACAGGAAAGCGCACCATTGTTCCCTGACGGCGATCTTAACCCAATCGCTCTTTCAGCCGAGTCACAATATCCCGGCGTTCATGGATGATACCGATAATCACTGGTTTGGGGGATGCACCCTGGATATAAAAAATATAGTGGTATCGGTATTTTGCCACTAAAAGGTGAGGGAAAGTGCTTGAGAAAGATCTACCTGGTAGCGCTTTGGTAGCAATGGCATGGAAGGCCTCTTTAAGGCCGTCCCGGTACTGTTTCAGCATGTCGCTGCCCCAATGGTCCAGGGTATAACGTGCCACTTCCAGCAGGTCTTGTTCTGCGTCGGCGGTAAGCACATAGGGCAGCATTGTTGTTAACCCTTTTCCCGTTCAGCCTCGGCAAAAATCTCGTCAACCGTGCGGGTGGCAAACTTGCCCTGTTCGGCAGCCTGGATGCGCGGCGCCAGAAAGGTTTCCAGCGCTTTCAGGGCGCTTTCTTCATCACCATCAGGCAGTGTGCGCTCAAGTACATAGTCCTTGATGGATTTGCCTTGCAGGGCTGCGGCGGCTTTCAGGCGCTGATGCTGTGCCGGGGTAACTTCGATGGAAAGGCGCATGGAGAGCTCCTCGTCGCGATAAGGGACTTATGCCAAGTATAGGTTGGCTTTAGCAAATGTTCAATAGTGAACATTTGTTGTTTTAGGCTCTGCGCTTTAGCCGCATTGCAAAACCTAAAACCGCAAGCAGTAACACCAGCACCATAAAGCCTGCCACCACCTGATCCCGGCCATCGCGGCCCAGCAGGGGTTGTAGGATGCCCCATTTATGGATAAAGGAAAAACTGTAGCGCTCCCATTTGCTGCTGCTATGTTGTTGCTCAATAAGCTGACCGGTTTGGGTATCAATAAATACACGACCTGAGGCATAGTCGAGCTGCCACACCGGTAACCGCTTATTGCGAAAATCGTAATCTGGCCCAAACCGACTGATCAGTTGTGGGTTATTAAAGGCGCTGGCGGGTAAACCCAAAAATCGCTCGGCCAGAATAAGGGCAAAGCTGTGGTCGTCTAATGCAGGGGCATCGGCGGTTAAAGGGATAAAACGGGCTTGCAACTCAGATGCCTGGCCGGCAAAGCGGCTTTGTCGGTCCGCTTGCTGCGCCGGATTAAACTCAGATAAACGCCAGTACCAACCCTGCGCACCTTGTATTAAGGTGGCGCTGTTATAAAGTTTTGCCTGTTCAGTCGTCAGCTCCGGGATTTGCCAGCTACCGGGTAAGGGGGTTGCGGTTTGCAGCGAGAGCCCCAGCGTATCGGGTTTAGCGTATTTGTAGGCAAAGTGGTAAATACCGGTTAGCAAATATAAGGTAAGCGGCAATACCACCAGCCAGGACAAGGCGTAGTGCCAGCGGCGCAGGCCACGACGGCGGGCTTGATAAGGTAAACGTAGCAATAACCAGGCGCCGCTTAACACCAATAGCAGCGCGCTGCCCAATAGTATGGTCATGACGATAGCTTTTAACCATGGTAACCCATCCAGCCACTGCCAACTGTGCGCTTGACGGAAAAAGCCTTGTAAGCGTGTTTTGTAAGGATTGGTAATGCCTGCCAATGCCAGGGTTTCGGTATGCACGTACAGGCTTAAGCCGTTGTCGTAAGTGATTTGCCAGACCGGCAGTAACCGATTAACGGCAGGATAAGCATCATCAAAATGAGTTTGAAAATTAACGTCAGTGGTCGCTGTCTCTGCGAGGCCACTGTAATGCGCCGCCAGCCATAACGCCATATCCTGATCAGTTGGCGCAGGCGTACTGGCGAGGCTAAGATAGGTTCTTGGGGTTGCGGCATCTGCCGTGATTTGGATCACGGCATCTTGCTGAAATGGCACTATTTTTATTAAAGCGGAAGCGGGTATCGCCTGCTGTTGTAACGCCGTTAATGCCTGATTAAGTTGTTGCGTGGTTAAGTTCAGTGCCGGAGGCCGCGCGGTCACCGCTTGCGGGCCTGTCCAGGTCATAATAGGGTGCGTTACGCCACTTAATGCAAACAGCAGTATGGTGATGCCGCCCACCCAGAGTAAGGTTTTATGCCATTTTAGTAACTTCGCGGTATGCATTATCGCAACACTCCTAGAATGACCAGGTGGCCGTAACAAAGATACTGCGCGGCATACCAGGACGATACTCTATAGCAGTAGAGCCAACCTGATTAGACGTTAAGGTAGAGTAACGTTTATCCAGCGCATTCATTAATCTGGCGGCCAGCTGCAGGTTAGCCGTGACATCGTAGCGGATGCGCAGATTCACTAAGTCATGCCCCGGATACACATTGGTATTGGTTTCATCGGTAAAGTAGCGGCCTACTTTTTGCCACTCTACTTCCAGCCACCAGTTTTCGGAAGGTGCGTAACTCAGGCTACTTTGCCACAGCTGACGTGGTGCTTTGCCAACATCGAAGCCGGCAAAGTTGCGGGTTTCATTGATAGCGGGCATACAGGCTGGCGGGAAGCAGCTAAACAGATACTGATAATCGTTATATTTTTGTCGGGTGAAGGTGCCACTCAGTTGCCATTGCCATTGTTCGGTCAGTTGCCATAAACCACTAAACTCAATACCACGGTGTGAGGTTTCGCCGGCATTGGTCACTTTACGGGTATTGCCGTCGATATAGGTGACCACATCATCCGTGATCGCCAGGTCGTAAAGCGTTGCGTCTAACCGTAGGCTGGCAAATTGCCCACGCCAACCCAATTCATGGTTAACGGCTTGTACTGGTTTTAGCTCGGTGGTATCAACACTGGTACCAGCCCGGAACACCTGACCGACAGAGGGTACCCGAAAGGCATGTCGCCGGTTGGCAAACAGCTGTTGCTTATCGGTAATCTTATAGACCAAGCCTAACTTGGGGCTGAGTTGTTGATAATCGATACTTTGGGATGCGGGACGAAACCAGCTGGTGCGGCCAACGGTTTGTGGCACTGTGCCTGGTAAAAGATCGGTGTAATCCACCTTAAACCAATCGTAACGCGCGCCCAGGCTCAGGATCAGTTGTTCGTTAATAAACCACTGCAGCTGCGCATAAGGGGAAATACTGGTTTGGTTAGCATCAAAATGATAATTGGTTCTGCCGGTTAAGCGATAGTCGGTATAAATATCGCCTTGCCTGAAGACCTCAATTTGTTGCTCAGAAAAGGTCGCGGGGGTGTAGTCGATATCAATACCGGTGGTCCAGTTAATGCGATCTGAGTGTTGGTTCGAATACTGTGCCAGAATGCCGTAAGACGCGAAGCGGGTTTCCTGTAGTACCGGATCATAGGTTAACATCCAGCTTGGCATTAATTCAGAGCGATTATGCCGGTAGAACGGCGTAATCATCAGTTGCTCAGTGCTACTAATTTGATAGCTCAGCTCACTCGATAAACGAAACGCCTGCACATCGCGGGCGCCCATCTCACCGTGAAACAGATTTTTAGTCGGGTTTTGTTGATAGTCCTGGAAATTTAAACCCGAGGTGCCACTTTGATCAATTTTACCAAAGCTCATCAGGGTTTTAGCTTGCCACTGTGCGGATATCTCACTATCCAGCCTTAAATTAGAGGAGATCCGGGTATAGTCCGCCTCTTCCCGAAAGCCATCGCTTTGGGTGCGATTAAGTTGCCAGCGCACACTGTGTTTGTCGTTAAGCGGGCCACTCAAACCGACTAAAGCGCGCAGCCAACCATCACTGCCTAACTCGGCTTGCACGCGCCCACTAAAATCCGCACTGGGTTCTGGGGTGAGGATATTAAAAATGCCGCCAATGGCATCACTGCCATATAAAGCCGAACCCGGCCCTTTGGTGACTTCCACTCTGCCCGAGTTGGGGATATCAATTTCGTATAAACCATTATGGTTAAAAAAGCCGGTAGGGCGGGTGGGTAAGCCATCTTCCAGAAACAGATAGACACCGCCGGTGGTAATAGGCTGACGAATCGCCGTCATATGGCCCTCGCCCCCTAAATCATTAACATGGACGCCCGACACCCGATTAAGTAATTCGGCAGGGTGGCCCGGGCTGACATCTTTAATCAGTTGCTCGTTAAGTACCGTTACCGATTCGGCTAAGTTAGTTAAAGACTGAGCCTGACGACTACTGGTAACAACAATCACTTCAGGTTGTTCTTCAGCCGCTGCAGTAGGCAGGTTAGCGCTGGCAAGTAGTAAAATTGTATTTAAAATCATCTAATAACTCCATTTTCTATGGGGTTATGATAGATAGATTTAGCGGTAAAGCACTGCGACAAATTGTCGCAGTGCTGACTACCCGGCGTGAGCCGCAGGGGTCGGTTGAACGGAAGGTGCTTACTGCCTTGTTTGCCTTAATTGCTGTCCAAGCTGATAAAACTCACTTTGCGTTGACCAATTTGGCCATTGCCCGCTATTGGCTAGATCTTCCAGTACCAAATAATGCAGCTGAGTGTCTTGCAGTAAGGCACCAAAGTCCCAATCCGGGGTAAAGATATCATCCGGCGTATGGTAGCGCGCCTGAGTGGCTTGCAAAGCCGCTTCACCTACCGCTTTTCCACCCTGCGGGCTGTCGGTTCCCGGCCCCATAAAGAGTCCTGGAATACCGACCTGGGCAAAAGCAAACTGATCTGAACGGTAGAAAAAGCCTTTTTCAACTTCAGGATTGCCTATCACCACCCGTTGCTGCTTAGCGGCCTGAGATCTGACAACATCATCCAGCTCGGATTGTCCTAAACCGATGATCCAGATATCACGGGTTTCGGGCACTGGGAGTAGGGCATCGATATTAATGTTAGCGACAATCTGTGCTAATGGCACTGTGGGATTGGCAACATAGTGCTTGGTACCGAGCAAGCCTGATTCTTCCAGCGTGATCACTAAAAACAGCACTGAGCGCTCAAAACCGCCCTGAGCAACGGCTTGCTCTGCGATAGCTAACAAGGCGGCAACCCCACCTGCGTTATCAATGGCGCCATTGTAAATCGCTAGCGCCCCATCCTCTTTTGGAATGGCTCCGAGGTGATCCCAATGCGCGGTTACCACTAACCATTCGTCTGCACGGCTTTTGCCGGGTAAGGCAGCTAACACGTTATTCGAGCTGCCGGTCTGCACATCTAGCTTGATGCTGGCACTCAGCTGATGGCCTTCCAAGGCGACCGCCTGAAAACCTGGTTGGGCGGCACGGGTCTTCAGCGCCTGAAAATCTAAACCGGCGCTGGCGAATAACTGCTCAGCACCTTCAGTAGAGAGCCAGCCGATCACCGGTGTTTTGGCACTTTGATTATTGGCTAAATCAAATTGGGCGCGCTGCATCATATTTTGCACCACATTAAAGCCATAACCGGCAGCTGCGGTATCGTGCACAATTAAACAGGCTGCGGCTTGTTGCCGGGCACATTCTTCATATTTGTAGGTCCAGCGGCCATAGTAGGTCATCTCCTCGCCTTTAAATAAGGCGGGATCTTTACTGGCAAAGCCTGGATCATTTACCAGCACGATAACCGTTTTACCTTTGGCATCCAGTGCCGCGAAATCATGCCATTGATACTCGGGAGCAACCACGCCATAGCCGGCAAACATAATATCGCTGGCACTCAGGTTTACCTCTGTTTGCCCGGTACGGGAGCTCACCACGATATCTGTGCCTACCTGCGGTTGCCAGCCATTAGCACTGCCTGTTAAACGGACTTGCGGCTGACCGATATTCGTGACCTGCATATAGGGTACAGCCTGAGTAAAACTGCCGTCGTTACCGGCTTGTAATCCCAGTTGTTGGAATTGTTGTACCAGATAATCGACGGTAAGAGTTTCGCCCTCGGTACCCGGCTGGCGGCCTAAAAAGGTATCGCTGGCCAGTTGTTGGATATGCCGGCTTAACTGCTCAGCCTGAAATTCAACCTGTGCTGTACTTTGATGGCCACCGGTATTTTGCGACAGGCTGGGTTCGGGGGCTTTGCCGCAACCGGCAATGATTACAGCCGCACTAAGTAGTGGTAGTACAAAATGTTTTTTCATCAAAACTCCTGCTTAAAGGTTTCTGCAAAACGAAAGGCTTGCCCTTGCGGCTGCCCCTGCACCTGATCACTGTGCATCACCAGTTTGCCGTTAATTAGGGTAGCAATAGGCCAGCCGGTTACTCTTGTACCATGATAGGGCGTCCAACCGACTTTACTGGCAATCCAGCTGTTGTCGATCTGACGTTGTGCCGCTAAATCAACCAGCGTGAAATCGGCATCATAGCCCACGGCTAGCCGGCCTTTGCCGATTAAACCAAAGATCCGTGCCGGATTGCTGCTGATTAAATCAACCAATCTTAATAGACTCAGGCGCCCGGCAGCAACGTGATTCAACATGATCGGCAGCAGGGTTTGTACCCCGGTCATACCGCTGGGAGAATCCGGGTAGCTTCTGGCTTTCTCTTCCAGTGTATGGGGGGCATGATCGCTACCGAGGATATCGACAGTGCCATCGCTGATCCCCTGCCACAGCGCGGCTTGATGCCAAGCTTCCCTTACCGGCGGATTCATCTGTGCCAGGCTGCCTAATTGCTGATAGCAATCCGGTGCTACCAGTGACAAATGATGAGGCGTGGTCTCCACCGTAAGCCAGTGTTTAAAGGCTGCCAGATACTGCATTTCCTCCGCGGTCGACACATGCAGGATATGCAGCGGGCGCCTGGCTTGCTGGGCCAGTGCCACAATTCGTTGTGTGGCCAGGAAGGCACTTTCGCTATCGCGCCAGACTGTATGATTACGAACATCATTAGCGGTTAACGGCTTGCGTGCTCTTAAGCGCGCTTCATCCTCGGCATGGATCGCTACCCGCCGCTTACCATCCTGTAAAATGCTTAACAAGAGTTCATCTTGCTCTGCCAGTAAGTCGCCAAAGGAGCTCCCCATAAATACCTTAATACCGGCACAGCCCGGTAGCTGCTCTAATTGGGCTAATTGCCCCAAATTTGCGGCGCTGCCACCGATATAAAAGGCATAGTTGCAGTAGCTGTTTTGGGCTGCGATATCGAGTTTCGCTTGCAGGCAAGCGGCAGACAAGGTCAGTGGATTGGTATTCGGCATCTCGAAGAAGCCGGTAATGCCGCCCAACACAGCGCCCTTACTGCCGTGCGCAATATCTTCTTTATGGGTTAAACCCGGTTCACGAAAATGCACCTGCGTATCGATAGCGCCGGGTAATAGGTGCAGACCAGTGGCGTCCAATTGTTCGTTAAAGGTCCAGCCGCTGGCGCCGATAGCGGCAATCTTGCCGGCAACCACCGCCAGATCCGCCTGGATAATGCCGGCCGGTGTGGCCAGCTGTCCATTCCGAATCAAGAGATCGGCATGTTTTTGCTGTATTTGTTTAAGAAAAGCACTTGCCATCAAATTGCTCCTTAATAGGGAGGGGGAAGCGGCAAACACGCTGTTTCACCGCCTTGGGCTTAAAGCAAAAAGGTTTCTATGGTTCTGGCCAGTGTTTCCCGCTCGATATCATAGGTAATAAATACCAAACGGGTTTGCCGGTCAGCGTCAGGCCAGGCAGTTAAAAAGGCCGCCGGATGAAAGATATGTTGCACCCCATGGATCACCACAGGGCCGGAGTGCCCCACGACATTAACAATGCCCTTCACCCTGAGCATATTCGAGCCCATTAATTGCATCAGGATATTAAGCCAGCCTTCCAGCCGACCAGGTGTAATGGCTTGTGGCAGCGTAAAGCAATGCGCCTTGATATGATCATTATGGCGGTTGGGGTCATTCTGGCTAAGCGTGGTACTGGGCGCGCTGAGACTGGCAAGTTGCCCCGGCACAGTGTCACTCAGGCTGGTCAGTGAAAAGGCGGCACTGTTTAGCCATTGCCGCAGTGGGATAGTGCTTTGCTGAGGTTCAATATGGTCAAGACTCAGCAGCGCTTGTGGTTCTAAGTTGCCTTGCTGGATGGTTCTGATCTGAGCGGCCGGATTAAGCTGCTTTAACCGTGCAGTAAGCTGCGCCAGCTTTGGTGTTGGCTCAGCTTGTAAATCGGTTTTAGTTAGTAGCAACAAATCTGCTACCGCCACCTGCTTTTGCGATTCCGGATGCCGGTCCAGGGTTGCGGCAGCATGCAGGGTGTCGAGTGTGGTAATAACACCTTGTAGCCGGTATTTGGAGGCGAGGGTAATATCCGTCATCAGGGTATGCATAATAGGTGCTGGCTCAGCCAGGCCCGTGGTTTCAATAATCACCCGATCGAAACTGCGCTCGCCCTGGCGGGAGAAGCGCCAGTGAATATCACGCAAGGTTTTAGCCAGATCGCCACGGATGGTGCAGCATAAGCAGCCACTGGCCAATTCGATAATCGTATCGTCACTGGCATGGCTGACCAGTAAATGATCCAGGCTGACAGTGCCAAACTCATTAATAATAATCAGGGTTCTGGCCAGCTCAGGTTGTTTTACCAGCTGGTTTAATAAGGTGGTTTTGCCACTGCCTAAAAAGCCAGTCAGTAAAAATACCGGTAAACGGGTGTTATTCGTCATAAAAATGTTTCTCAGCGCCTTCGTGCAGTAGTTTGACATCGGCGCAGTATTCCGAGACCGGCCTGATAAATAAGCGCGCCAAACCAATAGGCTCACCCGTTTCCAGGCAGTAACCGAATTCCTTGCGGGCGATGCGCGTTAGCGCCTGATCAATTTTCGGTAATAGCTTACGCTCGCGATCCATAATGCGCAGGCTAAGCCTCGACTCTTCTTCATATTGCGCCCGATCAACTTCATCACTAAGCTCTGGTGGGCTACTAAGCTGCTGTTTTAGTTCATCGATATGCAACATAGTGCGTTGTTTTAAATCGAGTAAATACCCTTTAAAAAATTCGAGTTGTTCTTCATTCATATAGTCTTCGTCTGGCGAGGCGAGCAGCCTGGCATGCTGCTCTGCGCGTTGGCTCAGATATTCGGCAGTCATATCTTTACTCCTGTTGCAAGCCGGGCAACTGCATCGTGGGGATGCAAGCTGTCCTGATGCTTGAATTCAATTGAGAACATAGGAAATTGCGTGCTGGGTAAATCAATACCTTGCATACCCACATAATCTAAATCGTTCCCAGGGTTGCTAAGGTGAGCCGAGGTGATCTCAATTAGCGATGAAGGGCTGATTTCAGAGGATAGTTGCAACATAGTACGGTCTGCGAGCTGAACAATAATGTGATATTATCACATTATTGTTCAGGGCCAAGTACTTTGCGCAAATTAGCACTTACCCCAGCTTGCACGGCTAACAAGCTTATAGCCCTGGTTTTTCTGGTGTTAATCGAACAGAGCTTGCAGCGCATTGCGCTGCACTTTAGTATGCGGCAACTCTTAGAAGGTGAATAAATTGTGATGTTTAGACTAGCCAAAATCTCGTTAGCCGTAGTGACGGTGCTGGCACATAGCCAGGTTGCGTATGCGGAGCAGTCAGAGGCCATTGCTTCAGAGGCTGCTGCTAAAGTGGAACGTATTGAAGTGCGCGCTTCAGGTTTAAAGCGCGAAGTGGTCGAAATGGCCGGTCCGGTTTCGGTATTAAGCGGTGAAGAGCTGCTGCGCCGCACCGACGTCAGTATTGGCGAAACGCTAAAATACGAAGTGGGCGTACATGCCAATTATTATGGCCCGGTGGCCTCGAGGCCGGTAATTCGCGGTCTGGATGGTGCACGGGTGCAGGTCGTGCATAACGGCATGGGCACCGGCGATGTGTCGCGGGAGGGACCGGATCATACTATTACCGCCGATGCAGTAACGGCACAGCAAATCGAAGTACTACGTGGCCCTGCCACTTTGCTCTATGGCAGTGGTGCCATAGGTGGTGTGATTAACGTAGTGGATAATCGTATTCCACAGCAAATTCCGCAACAGAGTGACACTATCCTGCAAACCCGTTTTGGTACTGCCGCCAGTGATCGTAGCTTAAGCTTTGCCCATGATAATGGCGCAAAGCAGTTTGCCTGGCACCTTGATGGCAATGTGCGTAAAGGCAATGACTATCGGGTTCCTTTATATCAAAACGATGAGGGTGATAGCAGTAAGCGCTTGCAAAACTCCTGGTCAGAGCATCAGGTTTTGAATATCGGCTCCAGCTATATTGCCGAGCAAGGCTTTGTTGGTGTTAGCTATGGCATCATAAAAACGGAATACGGCTTACCGGAAGGCCCTGCTGCAGAAGAGGAAGAAGGTGAATATATTAAGCTTAATCAGCGGCGGGTTGCTCTGGCAGCAGAATACCGACCGCTCAATAGCCTGTGGCAAAGTGTTACTGCTGATATTGCCTTTACCGATTATGATCATGCTGAATTTGAAGAGGGTGAGCCGGGTACTGAGTTTTTAAGTGAAGCTCTGGAGCTACGTACTACAGCGACCTATGAACTGGCAGACAGCTGGCGCGGTATTGTTGGTTATCATGCGAATTTGCGGGATTATCAGGCCTTAGGCGATGAAACCTTTACGCCAAACACTGATACTGACAGCCATGCCCTCTTTATGCTGCATGAAAAACGCTTTGGTGTCATTAAGCTGGAATTTGGTAGCCGCTACGAGCAGCTCACGCATCAGGCCTATGAGCTAACCGACAGCCTGGGCAGCCGTGATCTAAAACAAAAATTTAATTTGTTTAGCTGGTCTTTTGGCGCGGTTTACGATGTTATGCCAAATCAGCAGCTGACCTTATCTTACAGCCAGGCACAGCGTGCACCTGCCGCCAATGAACTCTATGCTAACGGCATTCATATCGGCACCCGCTCTTATGAGATTGGCGTAGGCTACGAGGTGAGCAATAGTAACGGCGCGACGCAAATTGTGCATAATCCGGCGCTTGCCAGCGCTGAGCAGGCCAATAACATCGATTTAGGTTGGCGCGGGCAATTTGCCAATATCAGCACTAATGTTAATCTGTTTTACAATCAAATAGATAATTACGCCTTTTTAGCCAATCTTGGTTTTGAGATTGCTGATTTTGCCGCTTACCAATATCAGCAGCAAGATGCCCGTTTACATGGTATGGAAGCCAGTATTAGCTGGCAAATTACCCCTGAGCATCAAGTGACGCTGATCGGTGATACCGTGGTCGCCCGTTTACGCGATGGTGGTTATTTACCACGGGTTCCGTCCTACCGTTTAGGCGCCGAGTATGCTTATCGGGCAGATAGCTGGGGCGGGCAGCTTGGACTGACGCACTATGGTAAGCAAAACCGGCTGGCCGAAAATGAAAGCGCGACCGCGGGCTACACCCTACTGGAAGCGGGCCTGAACTATTACTTCGACTGGCAGCAACAGGAAGTGATGGCCTTTGCCAAGGTGCAAAACCTGACCAACCGCCTGGGCTTTGTGCACAGCTCCTTTATTAAGGAAGACGCGCCTCTGCCGGGACGACAGTTGGTACTGGGTTTACGCTTAAGTTTCTAACCACCCCTCCATCCTCGATACACCATTGCCGGACGGCTTGCTGAACGGCAATGGTGCTCCTGCAGCTTAGCGCTGCCGCCCTTGTGACATATTTTCTTACAAATCCGCTACCGCTCAGACTGGCGTGTTATTAGCGTTTTCGTTAGTATCAGGCTACGTATTTTTTACATTTTTTCGGTAGAAGGATCCGCAAAATGAAAAAACTCTTTATTGTCAGTGCAGTAGCCTTAGCTGTTATCACTGGCTGTGCTCAGCAACAACCGGTGTCACAAGGAACCGCTGTCGAGCAACAACAAGCTACCGCGATTCTGGTTAGCCCTAACGATCAACGCCAGTATAAAACCCTGACCCTGCCGAATAAAATTGAGGTGATCCTGGTATCGGATCCAACCACTGAGAATTCAGCGGTGTCGCTGAGTGTCGGTGCCGGCATGTTGCAAGACCCGATGACACAGCAGGGCCTGGCGCATTATCTGGAGCATATGCTGTTTATGGGCACTGAACGCTACCCGGATCCGGCGGAATACAGCAACTTTGTCAGTCAGCACAATGGTGCTGCTAATGCCTATACCTGGCTTGATATCACCAACTATATGCTGCAGATCAACAATCAGGCCTTTGATGAGGCCTTAGATCGTTTTTCTGACTTCTTTAAAAGTCCGAAATTCTATCCTGAGTATTCAGATAAAGAGCGCAACGCCGTTAACGCCGAGCAATCGATGCGCCGTGAACAGGATTTCCTGGCCCAGTTTGAGCTAATGCGCCGGATGTTTGGCGAGCACCCGTCAAACCGTTTTCTGGCGGGCAGCCTAGAAAGTCTGAGCGACAAGCCGGGTAGCAAGCTGCATGATGAAATGCTGGCCTATTTTGATAAGTACTACTCGGCCAATAATATGAAGCTGGCGCTGATTAGTAATTTGCCACTGGCTGAGATGGAGCTGCTGGCGCGTAAGCATTTTGGTGAAATCGTTAATAAAGATATTGAGATCCCAAAGGTAACAGCAGAACTGGATAATAGTCTGTTTGGTGCTAAGCGCATTCACTATGTGCCAAATCAGGATGTGAAACAGCTGCGGTTAGATTTTACCATCCGTGACAACAGCGATCAGTATGCGGTTAAACCCAATGAATTTATTGCGTATTTATTACGTTCTGAAATGCCGGGTACTGCCGCCGCTCAGCTAAAAGCGGCGGGCCTGGTTTCCAGCTTTAATGTGTCGGTGACCCCGGATCTCTATGGTAACTACGGTACCCTGGCGATAGATATGAACCTGACTGATGCCGGTATGCAGCAGCGGGAGGCCATCACAGCGGTGGTGATGCAGTATCTGGATCTGATTAAGCAGCAGGGTGTCGATAGCAAATACTATAACGAGATCAAAACCAGCCTGGCCAATCAGTTCCAGTTTCTTGAGAAAACCGATGGTTTTGGCTACGTTGCCGGTTTAACCGCCGCGATGTTAAAGCTGCCGGTAAAACATGTGGTGGCAGCGCCCTATATTTACGAACGTTTTGATGCACAGGCCATCAACGACGTGTTAACCCAGCTGACACCGGCCAATCTGCGGGTGTGGTATATCAGCAAGCAGGAGCCGCATGACAGCGAGCTGATCCGCCATGTCGGTAAATATAAAATCGTTGATATCACTGCCGAAGAAAAAGCCGCCTGGCAACAACCGTTGGTGGCGCTGAACCTGCCGATGGTCAACCGCTTACTACCGGAAAGCTTCGCCATCAAAGCCCGTAGCACGCAGCAAAAACCTGAGCTGGTTGTCGAGCAGCAAGGCATTAAGGCCTGGTTATATCCAAGCCAGGCGTTTGCCGACCAACCTAAGGGCCGGCTGGATATCGTGCTGAACAGCCCGGCGGCACAGCAGGATATTAAAGCCCGGGTTGCCTTTGCGCTGTGGCGTGATTTGTATAGCCTGGAGCAAAGTGCACTTCGCACCGAAGCCAGTGCTGCCGGCATGGATGTTTGGTTAAATGATGGTAATGGCCTGATATTAAACCTGGACGGCTTTACCGATAAGCAGCCGCTGTTGCTGGAGCAGTTATTAGCCGGTTTAACACCGAAGATCACGGCGGACGGTTATGCGCAGGCGGTTGACCGCTATGTGCGTGGCCTGGCAAACCAAACCCGGCAGGTACCATTCCGTCAGGCATTCTGGGCCTTTAACAGCCTGTATCGTGGCGGCAGCTATAATCCGGAGCAGTTAATTGCGACAGCTCAGGCGATGACGGCGGCAGATCTGCAGCAATTTATCGCCAGTACACTGCAGCAAAATCAGGTACGGGTGTTTGCTTTTGGTAATTACGATAAGCAGGATGTGCAAACTCTGGTCAGTAAGTTACAGGCCGCCTTACCGGCTGAGCGTACCGTAACGCCTTACACACAAAGCCCGTTCTGGTTACCCAAGCCGGGTGATGTGATTACCCTGCAGCGTGATATTGATGTCACAGACGTGGCCTTAGTGGATATGCATGTGCATCCGGTTAAAGGGATGGCAAGCCGGGCAGCGGCCAGTGTGCTGGCTTCGCACTTCTCCAATCAGGCGTTTGACAAACTTCGTACCGAAGAGCAATTAGCTTACGCTGTGGGTGGTACGGCGATTGATCTGAACGATTACACCGGTTTTGGTTTGTATATTCAGACCCCGGTCAAGGGCCCGGCTGATATGCAGCAGCGCTTTGAGGAATTTAAACAGCAGTATTGGCAAACCCTGCAACAGGTCACGTCGGAGCAATTTGCCACCTTAAAGCAAAGCTTGCTGATTAGTCTGAACGAGCCACCAAAAAATCTGCAGGAAGAAATGGGACCTTTAGTCAGTGACTGGTATCGCGAGCGCTTTGACTTTGATTCCAAGCAACAACTGATTGCGGCTTTGGAGCAGGTAACCTTAAAGGATGTGCAGGATTTCTATCAGCAAACGCTGCTCAACCCGCAGGCCGCCCGTTTATCGGTGCAAATGCGTGGTACCAGCTTCCGCGAGCAACCCTTCGCCAGCTTGCCAAATCAGCGCCTGGTAACGGATATTGCACAGTTCCAGCGCCAGATGGCCAAGCAGTAAAGTGCAGCTAACTAAATCAGAGCGCCGGCAATTGCCGGCGCTTTTTTTAGTCAATTTCCAATACGACCTTCACTTTATCCGTTGCTGCTCCTTTGCTGACATAACCAATAATATTCGGGTTATTGGCGACCAGTTCCAGCACCTCTGCATCGGAGTCCACTTCTTTTGGCGGCGTACCCTTGCCGGTAAATACTAATTTTGACCAATGTGCTTTGATCTGGCTGGAGCTGCGCCCCAGTGCTTTTTCATCAAAGTCATTACGGGTCTTATGGGTTTCGACCAGATTAATTGGCACTGCCTGACCACCGCCGGGGAAGCTGGAGGCCCGACCGGTATAGAGACGGTTCACGTCATCTTTGCCAATGTTCGCGCTATTAGAAGGGTGCACTATCACCTGAACTGCGGCAAAGCTGCTGGCTGTCAGCCAACATAACATGATCGCAAGACTAAATTTCAACATGGCCGGCTCCTTAAAATACTAAATCGACACCAAGGGTAATAGCATTGCTGTCTCCTGCGACTTCGTAGCCCGGAGTGCCTTTGTCTTTCACCCGATCAAACTGCAATTTAAAGGCAGCCGACTTGTGAAAATCGTAACGTAAGCCGGCACTGGTGGTGTGGTGCCGTTCGCCTTCGCTATCGAAGTCTGCATAGGACAGAAAGGGCGTGATTTGATTGACGCGATAGCCGAACGACACCATATAGGTATCGAAATTTTCTCCGGCCAGATCCAGCCGGTTAAGCTCGGTTAGCACGATCAGATTATTGTAATCGATGTTAAAAGACGAGCCATAAAAACGCCCGCGGCGACTGCCCCAGGACGCGGGAGTACTAACGCCATTTTCAATAAAGAAGCGCTCATTAACGTAGGTCATGTAGGTTAGGCGGATATCCAGCCAGTCACGGTTAAAGTTGAGCACCAGCCCGGTAATATCCTTCCAGATCTCGCGGGTTTGCACACCAAAGAAATAGTCAGATAACAGTTTATTCCGCTTATCATCTTCACGGCCATAATACAGATTACCGCTTAAATCCCAACTCCCTAGCTGGTAGTTAAAAAGCGCATTGATGCCATCATAATTAAAAATCTGCCAGGTATAATTATCTGCTGGCGGCCTTAACCAAAGGTAGGCGTAACCCACATCAAAAAAGTCCGAATAGTAATACAGTGGCAAGCGCTTTTTACCGGCTTGCAAAGTCCAGTGGTCGTTCAGCCGGTAAGACAAATATGCCCACTCAAATTTGGCATCAAAATCATCGGCACCGCGGGAGACAATCTGGCCGGTAACGGATAAGCCCTCTAACAGATCGGCACTTAACTGTAAGCCCATCCGGGTTTCCGGTTTAAAACTCCAATCTTCTTCATATACGGCAACTAAGGGATAGTTGGCTAGAAAGCTTGGGTCCGCACCGTTTAACCCATCTCCTGATAGCACCTTACCGCCGGCGACCGTAGCAAAGCCGGAAATCTTTACCTCGGCCATGCTGCTAAAGCAGCTCATACAAGCGATAGACAGTGCAAGTAAAGCAGGTTTTTTCATAAATCACCCCGTTCTTTGTGACTGGCACTTTCAGCATAGCTGAGAAAAAATCGGGGCAAGGCTTTTTTAAGAAATGTCTGAATTTAAGGTAAATTACTGTTTGTCGGCTGATAAAAGCATACGGCCTGACCAGCATGGCGTTTCTTGGCCTGGTACATGGCAATATCCGCCAGATGCAGCAATTGCGGTTGTTCACGACTGTCCTGCGGAAACAGGGCAATACCGATACTGCAGGAGATATCGACCGTTAAACCAGCAACGGAATAAGGTTCGCTGATTTGTTGCTGAATCCGTTCCGCCAGCGGCAGCACCTGTGCCGGTAACGGCTGGCTGCTGATAAAGCCGGTGAGTACCACGACAAATTCGTCACCGCTTAAGCGCCCGCTAAGATCGGCGGCGCGGGTACTGTTGTGTAAGCGCTGTGCCACCTGCTGTAATACCAAATCACCCACCGCATGGCCATAGCAATCGTTAACCGGTTTAAAACGATCTAAATCGATAAATAATAACGCCAGAGTATCGCCGCGTAACTGACACAAGGCCAGCTGTTGCTCCAGCATTTTATAAAACAGCGTCCGGTTGGCTAAACCGGTCAGGGGGTCATAAAAGGCTTGCTTGGCAAGCTCGAGATGTTGTTGTTTTTGTTCGGTAATGTCTCTGGCAACGCCGACGTATTTGAGCAGATGCCCCTCAGCATCAAAGATCGGTGCCGCAGTAGAGGTATGCCAGCATAACTGGCCATTTTTATGGAAGATCCGGTATTCAATACTGCCTTGTTTGGTGGCAGTTAGCAGTAAGCTTTGCATAAAGGCAAAGCAGCGCGCCAGATCGTCCTGATGCACAAAATGATCAAAGGTTTTGCCCATCACCTCAGTCGGATGATGCCCCAAAATATCTTGCCAGCTTGGTGAGACATAGGTTAAGCAACCATCAGGCGTTAAGGTAAAAATGATATCGCGGGCGCTTTCAACCAGTGCCCGGAACTCGGCCTCACTTTGCCGTAATTTTTGCTCGGCATTTTTGCGCTGGCTGACATCATTGGCAAAGCCACTAAATAATATGCTGCCGTCTGGCAAGACTTTGGGAAAATCAAAGGCCTCTAACCAGACGATCCGCTCATCAGGACGAATAATCCGCAGCTCAGCATGCCAGGGCTTAAGTTGGGCCGCACATTCGGCCGACGTTTGATACACCCGCTCGGCATCAGCCGGGTGGATACGGTCAAGCAGCAGGCTGGCATCCTGCATAATAGCCTGCGCCGGAATACCAAATAGGGCTTCGGTATTTTCCGAGGCATAAACATAATGGAACTTTTGATCTGGGGTTTGTTTTAACTGATATAAAAAGCAGGGTAAATGCCGCGCCAGTTCGGCCAATGGGCCGAACAACTGTTCGATAGAGGAACTAACCGGTGCTGACTTTTTGTCCATGTCCTGCCTAAACAAACTACATTCACTTTACTGTAACCAGAGTTATCCGGGCTTGCCAGTGATTCTGCGAAAAAAGTCTGTGAAAGTCAGATGCCGGCCGCACTACAGCCGGCGTCGCTTTACTAACGCATGGTCCTGGCTTACTCCCACATTACAACGGCACAGAAAATCTGGAAACCCTTACAATGCTTGGTGTTGATATCGGAATCTTGGGTTTCCAGAGTTTGTGTTAAATGGTCCTCGTCAGTGAGTATTTTTAATAACTTTTTCCAGATCTCTAAGCAAGCGAGCTTACATGTACTTCATTCTACGATTATTGAAAGCTGGCATCGTTCCTTCAAGTACATCAACTACCTTGTTATTCATTATGTTGCACTCAATAGCCCCCGGTGTGTATGTGATTTTATGACCATTTGTTCTGTCAAATTCGCAATGAATTATCCTAAGGCCTGTAATGTACCAATTTGGGCAGCTTGTAGCTTTCATTGGTAAAAGTTGCTAGCACTTTCACATGTGAAAGTTTTTTGGGGATATTTGTAGGAAAGAGATATAGGTTCACACTAGCAGTGGACATCCTATCTTAGCCTGGCCACAGCTGAGTATTAATGTATCATTCTAACTGTAGCTCAGGTTTGGACAATTTCCGAGTTAAAGTCTTAACTCTAACTCGTAAGTTTCGGATAAAAATTACTATGGATTAACGCCGCGCTCTGCAAAAATTTGGAACACAGCGGAAAAATTGTCCGACAACAGCGATTTGATATACGTACCCTAACCAGAAGCAAAATGATTACTCAAATCTTTGCTCCCGGCGGTTGTACTGCTCGGCCTCACGCTCTCTATTCTCTCTGATAGACCTGTTTAGATGAGAAAGCTTGGTCTTAGTCATCTCTCGCACCTCAGGAGAGTCATGATTTAATAACTCTGCGAATGCCTCCGCGCGAACTTCAAGAATATCGGCAAGTGATCCTGACCACACATTAGGAAAAGACCTAGAGAAAATAGTTTCAACTATCGCGGCTTTGTTCTCTGCTGCATCTAAAAGCGATGCAATGTGATGACTGAGGACTACTTTCTTTGGATTGTCTAGTAGCTGTGATTCCTTGTCTAAGGGCGTGTATGCCGAAACTGCGCCTGCTACTTTATGAATCCTATCTTGATTTCCATTACACCAATCCAGCACGCGCTCTATAGGCGCTAAATTTAATGGCGAGCTACTTCGATGGACCCTATCTTTAAAAAGCAAATATATGAGCTGTTCGCTATTATCACTATCTATTAACACTCTATCTAATACAAATTCAGGATAATTTTGCACTAGATAGGCTATGAAAGTTTCTAATTCGAAGCCATATAAGCGATAAGTCTCAACGCCATTGCAAAGCAAGTTGATAATATCGCGAATTTCATTCTCCGTTGCTGGCTCTGATAAACACTCTTCAATAACACGGTCAATTCCATGCAGCTGTCGCCTGTTAATCTCATCCCTGTGCATTGATAACAGTTTCAAAATAGCCTGCCTTCCAACGGATCGTAGGTCATCGCTAGGACTGTAGTTGCTCACCTTTTCAGTAAAGAATCGCATGCTCAAAATTTCAATGGTTGAAAATATCCCATCAGCTAAATCATTAAGTGC
>OGCL01001473.1_pt1 | contig 19940 bp, 17 predicted proteins | sample 1570041 | NCBI WGS metagenome assembly OGCL01 (sample SAMN06266162, study PRJEB24511) | hot springs metagenome | isolation source: Hot spring water | place: South Africa: Limpopo | collected 2015-06-22
TGGCCGCTCTAAATCTTTTTCACCTGACCGCCTCCCCTCTTGAAAAAATCGGGTTTTTTTAAATTACGACACAGTCTCTCAGGCGGAGAGGAAGCATTTCTCAACGATCATTTAAAAACTGACCTTATATTTTTCGTTTAAATAGGCCATTGCTTCGTCAATGGCATTTGCTGTGATGTCCAGATCCTGATCCGTGTGCCGGTAGCAGATATAGCCATGATGGTGCGGAGTGAAGAAGATACCACGGCGGATCAGTTGAGTGTAAAAATCGTCGCGTCTGGCCCGGTGAGTTTCTCCCTTATCTTTCTTAAAGGTGATGAAGAACATAGGGGCAACGCCGCTTAGCTCGGCTCCGACTGGATACTTGTCAATGATGGCCTGAATTTTTTTCAAAAAACGTCCTCCTCGCTCCCAGATCTTGGCAAGGACGTTTTCCCGTTGCAGGATTTCGATTGTCTTGAGTGCAGCAATGAAACCATCGCTATTCGGGAAGAAGGTTGAGGAGATGAAGAGCTTCTGGGCCGCAGCCATCATCACCTCCTTCTTTCCAGTCACCACGCTGATGGCATAACCATTGGCCATGCCTTTTCCAAGGACCGCCAGATCCGGGGTGACTCCATAGAGTTCCTGTGCCGCTCCCATACGCAGCCTGAAACCGGTTCGGATTTCATCGAAGATGAGTACCGCCCCATACTTCGTGGCCAGCGCTCTGACCCCTTCGAGGAATCCAGGATTGGGTTCTTCCATCTTCTGATGGAGGGGATGGCCAAAAGGGGTCAGGATGATGGCAGCGGTCTGATCGCCATGCTGTCTCATTAAGTCCTCGAGCTGATCGAGATGGTTGTACCGAAACTCGAAGACATCCTCATAGAATTTTGCGGGGATTCCCCCTTTCATCTCGACACACCAGTCATGCCAGCCGTGGTAACCACAGCGCATCACTTTGATCCGGTTCGTATAGGCCCTTGCAATACGGATGCTTGCGGTTGTTGCATCAGAGCCGGTCTTTAAAAAGATGGACATTTCAGAGCAGGGCACCAATTCAGTCAGTTTCTGGGCAAGTTCGTTTTGATATCTCTGGGTCAATGTGAAACAGAAGCCTTTCTCCCTGATCTGCCTGGCTACGGCTTCATCCACTTCTTCTTCGCGGTAACCGAGGATGATCGGCCCATAGCCACAGAGGAAGTCAATAAATTCATTTCCATCCACATCGGTAAGCCGGCAACCCTTACCATATTCGAGGAAGATGGGATATTCCCCTTCGATAAAGTCGCTCGGTTTTCTGGCGCCCAGGACTCCTCCAGGGACCAATGTTTTTGCCTGCTCAAAAAGTTGAAGGCTTTTCGCAATATTCAGTTTCTTGACGTCTTTCATAGCGATTCTCCTCAGAATTGAATTGACACAGACATTTCCGCCAGAGGCGGATCCGCCACTGGCGGAGGAAAATCTCCTCCCGCCCCTCTCTTTGCTAAAGAGGGGTAATTATTCTTTTTGGAAAAGGGAGGGTTGGAGGGATTTTCCAAATAGAAGTCTTTATCCTTTGGTGACAGTTCATATATCGAACCCAAAGTTAAATTGTTAGGATGGAGCTGATGGTTTCGGTTTGATGGATTTTGGCACCTCTCTGGATTAATTCTGCAAGGAACTTATCCGGCGGAATACAGCCCTCCGGAGCCACCACCCCTTTCACTGTCACCTCGCCTGCATGGAACATGAGCGCGGCAATCGAAGCAGGCAGGCCGGTTCCCGGGGCCATCCTCCCTGCCATGTCCGCAGTGTAGGTCACCTTCTTCCCCTCCCTTTCCCCTTTGACAATGACTTTTAAACCCGAAGACTGGGGTCCCCGGTCTCTATGGTTGGGGATGGTTGCCCAAAGCTGTAAGGTGAGATCATAGGGAACGACTTTCACTCCTTTGACCTCTATGGGCTGCTGGCCAAGAAAGCCTGTCTCTCTCTGCTCCCGGATGAGTTCATCCACCCATCCCGGGATGAGTGCGCCCTTAATGATCACATTTCTAACCCCTTTGATATACCGCGGGATCGTCAGGGGTTGAGGATGGCCAACATAGCGGAGTTTACAGGTGCCAAGGGGTTCGAGAAACTGAGCCATCTCTTCTCCTGTCCCTCCCTCAACGTAGACCAGCTTTCCGTCTAAGTATTGTGGAATTTGACCGATGGTCATATGGAGGCCATGGTCCCAGGCTGCCCCAGAAAGTTCGGCAATGCTGACCACCCAGAAGAGATGAATCTCATCCACACGGTCCAGTTTATTGGCAAACCATTTGACGATGACGTTGTTTGTCCCCGGGTCTGACCCCATGCCGGTCAGGACCGTAATCCCTGCTTCCCGGGCAGCGCGATCAATATCCGAAGCAAAGAGAATCTCTGTGGCTTCATAGTCATCGCAAATATCAATATAATTGACCTTTGCTTCGACTGCGGCTTTGGCTACGGGGACGGCGGTTTTGTAGAAAGGCCCTGCGCAGTTGATAATCACATCCGCCTCTCTGATCGTTCTGACCAGGCCATTGTGATCATTGACGTCAATTTTTGTGAGAGACACCTTTTCACTTGTGCGCAACTTCTCCTGCACTCGAGCCGGATCCACATTGATGTCACCTAAGATCACCTTTTGAATGGGTTGCTGTTTGATGAGGTCCCGGGCAACCCCTTGTCCCATTCCTCCTGTTCCTCCTAAGACTAATACCCGCATCTGTCTTCCTCCTTCATAAAATTGGGTTTGTCACTTCATCAGGGTTTGGAAATATCGAAATCACCTTCGAGAAGTTCGGTCAGGACTCCGTGAAGCTTATTGGGATGGTGTATAAAGGCATACCGGGTGCCGAAGAGTTCTCTCGGTTGATGATCAATGAGTTGGATGTTTTTGTCTTTGAGCTCTTGCATGGCCTTTGAAAGATCATCCACTTTATAGGCGATGAGGTAGGCTCCTTCCCCCCGGCTCTCGATAAATTTTGCCACTTCTCCATCCGGTGAAGTGGATTCCATAAATTCCACAGCCACCTCACCGATCAAATACCTGGCTACTTTGATCTTTTCCGATTCCGCAACATATTCATATTTCGGGATGAGGCCGAAATCTTCTCTATACACCTTCTTCGTTGCTTCGAGGTCTCTGACAGCAAAACAGATATGATCAATCTTTTCTATTTTCATGACCCACTCTTTCGGTTCTTTTTCTCTTCGATGGCTTTTAATATCTTATCCGGCGTGATGGGATACTCATGGAAGTAAACGCCTACAGCATTGGAGATGGCCCCGCAGTAAGCCTGGGCAGCGCTCATGGCCACGGACATCCCGGCCTCTTTTGCACCATAAGGGCCTTTTGGATCGATCGATTCGACAATGACATTATTGATCCTTGGCATGTCTATGGCCAGTGGCAGAAGATAGTCTAACTGCGTAGGGGTGAGGACCCTGCCTTCATGAAACTGGAGGAATTCGGTTAGCATTCCTCCCTGACCTCCCATGGCCACCCCACCCTCGAACTGGCCTTCGATGACCTTTGGATTGAGGGCGTATCCTACATCCTGCGAGGCAGTCACTTCCAATACTTCGACCTGGCCGGTTTCCGGATCAACCTTCACCTCACAGATGACCGTACCGAAAGAGAAGGTCTCAGAAAGCTGGCCATAGGGGTTTTTAACCCATTCGCGTTTCCAGTCCACTTTCGGCCAGTAAGATCCTTCTCCGCTGATGGATTGGTTTCGGGTCAGCGCCATGCGGACCGCCTTTTCAAAGCTTATGGATTGCTGGGGATTCTTTTTCACAAAGATCTTCCGGTTTCTGGCGCTCAGTTCCTCTTCACCCACCCCAAATTCTTCTGCGACGATTTTAAAGAGTTTTTTCTTCACATCCTGAGCAGCCAGACGCACGGCATTTCCGCCAATAAAAGTCTCACACATGGAATAAGAACCTGGGTCGCTGGGGGTCACTTCGGTATCCGCATTGATCAGCTGGATGTCGTCCGGAGTGAGTCCCAACTCTTCCGCAACAATCTGAACGATCATATGATCATTGCCCTGACCATTATCCACAATGCCGGTGATCACAGTGGCGCCGCCATCTTCGTTCAGTTTGATCAAGGCCTGCGATCCTCCCCGGATCCCCATGGGGAAACCGGTCTGGACAGAATTGCAACCAATGCCAATGCCGTGATAGGGTGGCAGTTTCCCGAATTTTTCCTTCCACCGTGATACCTCACCCGATTTCTCTATCGTTTCCGTAAGGCCACAACTTGCCACATAGGATTTTGTCGGGGTGAAGTCACCTGTCTGCCGGGCATTACGAAGCCGCATGGTGAGCGGATCAATCCCAAGAGCTTCGCCAAGCATATCCAACTGGATATCAACACCACAGGCAAAGGCTCGGCCATGGGTACGGAACATCCCCCGGATGGGTTTATTGGTAAGGATCCGGTAGCCATTATAACGGACGTTCTCCATCCGGTAGGCCTGCTCCATGCAGAGAAAAGGGACCGAAGTCGCAATGGGACCTGTGGAGCTATAGGCGCCTCCATCCATGTGACAGGTAATGTCTCGGGCGATCACCCGTCCTTCTTTATCCACACCGGTTTTGATCCGGGTGATCATGGAATGGGCCTGACGGGTACAGACGGTGTTTTCTTCTCGGGTGTAGACGATCTTGACCGGTCGCTGTGCCTTCTTGGCGAGTAGGGCACAGATCACATCTGCCGGGGAGATTTCCGAACGGCCCCCGAAAGCGCCGCCAATCGTGATTTTACGAACTCTGACTTTGTTCAGAGGCATTTTCAACACGTTCGAAAGCGGTTTGGCTTTCAGGTGGGGTCCGGCATTAGGCATCCATATTTCAAGGTTTCCCAAAGGGTCGAATTGAGCGACCACGGCATAGGGTTCTCCCTGGAAATAGGAATCCTCGGGTGCGGTAAAGGTGTCTTCTCTGACAAGGTAGGAGCTGGCGAATCCTTTTTCGACATCCCCCACGTTAATGTGCACGTGGATATTGATGTTGTTGGGATAGGCCTCGTGGAGTTGGGGAGCGCCTGGAGATAGCGCCTCCTCAATCGTGAAGACGGCGGGGAGCACCTCGTAAGTGACCTCTATGAGGGAGAGGGCTTCCAGGGCGGTGTCTTCGTCAATGGCCGCTACCCCTGCGACCTCTTCCCCTACATAACGGACCTTTTCCATGGGCAGGAACTGCTGGTCCTGAGTGTATTTAAAAACGCCCCACTTGTCGCCGGAGGTATCTTTGGCAGTCACAATCGCTTTGACCCCGGGGAGTTTTTCTGCTTTTTGCGTATTGATGGCTACGATGCGGGCGTGGGCATGCGGGGAACGCAAGATTTTTCCAACAAGCATCCGGGGCAGATGGAGATCGGCTGTAAACAGGGCTCTTCCGGTTGCCTTGTGGGCAGTGTCTATCCGCTTCATGTCTTTTCCGATATAGGAAAATTTTTCCATGGTCTTATCTTCCTTCCTCGGTGAGTGACTGAATGGCCTCAACAATTTTTGCATAACCTGTGCAGCGGCAGATGTTGCCGGAGATGGCGCGACGGATTTCAGCCTCGGTAGGTGATGGGGTTTCTTTAAGAAGGGCGTAAGCGGTCAGGATCATCCCCGGGCTACAGAACCCGCACTGGATCGCATGGTGGGAGACAAAGGCTTCCTGTACCGGATGGAGTGTTTCACCGGTGCTGAGTCCCTCAATGGTGGTGATCTCTTTGCCCTGCACAGCCACAGCGAGGGTCAGACAGGATCGAACTGGCCTTCCATCTACCAGGACCGTACAGGCTCCACAGACCCCTTCGCCACAGCCCTCTTTCGTCCCAGTGAAGTGGAGAGTATCACGGAGTACTTCAAGAAGGGTCTGGTTGGGATAGGACATCACCTCATGGGTTTCGTTGTTCACATTGAGGGTTAGGGCGATTTTCTTCATTCCATTCATTTTACATTCCTTCCTTGAGCCCGTCCAGTGCAGCTGTGAGGGCCCGTTTTGTCAGGACGCTGACCATCTTTCTCCGGTAGGTACCAGGCGACTGGAGATTGTTGACTCCTTCTGCCTGTTCGAATGCCATTTGAGCGATCCTTTCAAGGTCGGTTTGACTGGATATACTCTCGATCCGCCTGGGAGCAGCCCCAACGGCCCCAATGACCAGGCGGAAGCTGAAGCGTTTTGGGTCATTTGTGGCTGAGACAAAGGCAGCGGCCGAGGCTAACGGAAAATCGATGCCCCCTCGGAGCCGCAATTTCCGGTAGGCAGAACCATAGCTTGTCTTGGGCAGTGGGATGATGATTTTTGTAAGCAATTCATCCCCCCCAAGGGTGAAAGGGGTTACTCCGTTACCGGAAAACAGTTCGGTGATTGGAATCGTGCGTGCGGAGCCTTTCTTTTCGAGGACACACCGAGCATCAAAGGCGATGAGCGGCGGTGCCATATCGCTCTGGTAGACACTGAAGCAACGGGTACTGCCCTTGACGGCAAGACATACCTTTCCGCCTCTTTTGTGGCACCGTTCGAGCCCGTTGAGCACGATCCCAGACTGATTATAGAAGAGACATCGGGTGTTCTGCAGGATATTTCCGGCGAGGGTGGCCATGTTCGTGACGGTCGGAGAGGCCACCTGGGAAGCCGCTTCTGCGATTGCCCGGTATTTCTCATGGACCATCTTTGAACCTGTAAGTTCTTTTAACTTTGTATTGGCCCCAATGGCGATTTCCGAATCGCTGGTTTCGATCCCCTCCAGGGCCTGAAGGTTTCCAATGTTCATTATGAGAGCAGGTTCGATGAGCCTCAATTTCATTCTGGGCAGGATTTCTGTTCCACCCGCCACAATCGTTATGGCCTCCCTGTGAGAGGCGAGCATGGAAAGTGCATCGTCCAGATTCATGGGCTCAAGGTATTGAAACGGAGGTAGCCTCATATGTTCCTCCAAGTTTTCTGATGATGGAATCCTGCCCTTGGATGGGGTCCATGCCGATGGGAAGGTTCCATCTTAGATGTATACTGTATACGAAATGAGCTCGTCTTTGTCAAGGTCAAAAGGTTGAGCCCACCTGGGGAGGATACCCCTTCGCTTTTTCTCTCTTTAGGATAGAGAATGGCTCGAATCGGATGATTGATCCGAGGGATCGAAAGAAGAGGGAAGAGCGATTAGGATCGAGAATTTTTCAGTTTAATTTTCAATTTATCTGCAGGATAGATTCGATCGTTTCCATCGAGACTGTTCCAGGATTTGATCTCTGCGATACTAACACGATATTGATTGGCAATCTTGTAAAGAGAATCGCCGGTCTTAACCACATAGATGATCTCTTTCATTCCATCGTCGTTCCTTGGAATCACCAAGCTGCTTCCTTCTCCGGAGAGCTTGATTTTCAATTGGTCTCCCGGCATGAGTTTGGCTTCGGGATGGAGTTTGTTCCAGGCGCTGATCGCCCCGATATTCACTCCCATCTCATTGGCAATGGACCACAGGGTATCCCCTTTTTTGATGGTATAGGTGATCTCCTGGGGAGTGGAAGGGGGCGTATGCGGGCTGGAGGGTTTCGATGCGAGAAGCCCGGTCTTATTCTCCTTTTCGTTTGGCAGAGGGATGAGGAGATTCCTTCCCACGGACAAAGGACTTTTTTTCTCCAATCGGTTAATCTCCAGAATGGGCTCCAAATCAACACGGTATAGCCGCGCAATCTGCCGGAGCGTCTCCCCTTTCTTTACCGTATGGGTTTTAAAGGATCCTCCTGTTTTGGAACGCAACCCTTCAAAGTTCTTCTTGAAGAGTTCGCTCCTTCCAAAGGGGATTTTGATCTCGTATTCGACTACATCCGGAGGAGTACACCATCTCCGCAATTCAGGGTTGAGATCTTTGAGCTCCTCGAGTGTGATTTCGCAGGCTTTTGCAATGATCCGAAGGTCCACGGCAGGAGGAACCATGATCTTATCATATTGAAGGGGGTCCTGGTATTCGATGCCAGTAAAACCATATCTTTCAGGGTCTTTGGCCAAAAGGGCAGCGGCAATCATTTGGGGAACATAATGTTTGGTCTCCTGTTTGAGATAGCGATATTTGGTCAGTTCCCAGAAATCTTCTGTTCGATAGCGTTTGATTCCATTGGCAATTTTGTTTTCTCCTGCATTGTAGCCTGCGGCTGCCAAATACCAGCATTCGAACATATCGTAAAGGTCCTTAAGATACCGGGCGGCGGCGATCGTTGATTTTTCTGGGTCTCGCCTTTCGTCCACCCACCAGTTCGACTTCAGGCCGTATCTTTTTCCGGTCAGATAGATAAACTGCCAGGGCCCCATGGCTTTGGCCCTTGAATAGGCGTAGGGATTGAAGCCGCTCTCAATCATGGCCAGATAGACCAGATCTTCAGGCAGGCCCTGTTCCTTTAAGACATCCCTCATGAAGGGGATATATTTTTCCGATCGGGCGAGCCAGTTGGTAAAATGTTTTCTCCCTGCGGTTTGAAAATAGTGGAGAAAGTGTTCAACTTTTTCATTGATGACGATGGGGATATCAAACCCACTCTTTTTCCTGTCCTGGTCCCCTGGGAGAATTTCGAGGTGGAAATCATCACTGGACTCGTCACTGATCGGGAGATGCAGACCCCGGATGGCCAATCGATTTTCTGTGGACCCAACAGCCATGGGTGAGAAGGCATGAGGTTCGGTACGAAGAGGAGGGGAGGAGGCCGTGAAGAGTTTTTCAAGTTCTGTCTGGGTGAAGAGAGAAGGCTCGGCTGAGGTTTTTGAAGAAGGATGAGGATCATTCTTCAAAGAGATGGAATGAATGTTAGGCAGGCAGGCGGAGGAGAGAAGTAAGACCAATACTAAGCAAAGGACTCTGTACATGATTCCCATCCCCTTCTTAACGTCGGAGAAGATCTGGCTGGGTTAAAAGTATTAAAAAAGATGGCATATCTCTTTTCATCTTGTCAAGTTAAAAAATTTGATCCTTTTTTAGGTGGGTCGAACGCTCTTGGATGGTTCATCAAAATCGGAAAAGATCCGACCTAAAATGGGAAAAGATGTACAAGTTTGTTCTTTGCCCCATGACTCCATTGATACAGACTGATCCGTATTTTACAGGTTTTTATCTTTTGATTCCATAAATGAGCAAATTTTATGCCACCCTGGGATCACGCTTAGGATTTTTCTAAGAAAAGGATCACGATTATTGAAACACCGTTGAATGGAAAAGGGGAAAGTCTCAACAGGGGTTCATGACGAGAGAAAGATCTCTTCAGGGGTAGATTACGGATCTGGTCCGGTTTTGATCGGCAAATTCGGATCGGCAGACCATTCAATCCACGATCCCCGGTAGAGGCGGACATGGGGATAATTTAAGACGTGTTTCAGCGTAAAATAAAGATGAGAGGCTTCCCTTCCGGTTCGGCATTGAACAACGACCTCTTTATCTCTCGTGACCCCAGCATCGGTAAAGAGTTTTTCAAGGTCCTCTCTCTTCTTCCAGATTCTCACTTCGTCGCCATTGAGGGTGGTCTCCCAGAACAGATTCTTTGCACCGGGGATGTGGCCTCGGCGCATCTCTTCGCCCTCTTCACCACTGTACTGTTTGGGAGGTCGGGCGTCCACAATGACCACCCCTTTTGCTGTGAGACGATCATGGACCCATCTTTTTTCGGCAAGACTTTCCGGGATCACCTTACCAAAGAATTTTCCCTGCGGAAGAGAAGGAAAGTTCTGAGTGACCGGATGGTTTTCCGTCACCCATTTTTCCCAACCCCCATTGATGACGCCAAATTTCTTATGGCCGAGATGGTCTAACACCCAAGCCAAAAGTGTTGCATTCGGATTCGACTTTTCGGAATAGAGGATGACCCACATGGGATTGGATAGGCCTAAGTAGTTCCTAAGAAGCTTTTCGAAGTGGCTCCGGTCTGGAGCTTGGGCAGGGATTCCTCCCTTCGGTACCCTGAGGGTTTCGAAATGGAGGTAGACACTATTCGGAATATGACCCTTGAGATAGTCCAACAGAGAGCTTCGCATATCAATGATGCGAACCGAAGGATGGTTCAGCAGGGGAGGCAATTCCATTGTTTCGATCAGTCTTGGGAATTCACGGTTTTTAAAAGGAGGGGGTTGAGCATGGAGAAGCGTCGGAAGAAAAAGAACAAAGAAGACAAGAAGGCCTCCTACCCTCAACCGCAAAGAGCGTTGTTCCCTATCTTCCATGTTCGATTGATGACTTTTCTTTTGCAATTTAGAGTTTCCCCCTCTTCTTGGCCATGGCTTTTTTATAAAGCTGAAGATAGGCCTCGGCAGATTGGTGCCAGGAAAAATCAGAGACCATGGCATTGTGGATGAGTTTTGTCCAATGTGGCGGTTGGGCGTAGAAACTGATAGCGGTTTTGATCTGATGGAGAAGGTCCTTGGCATCGTAACGAACAAATTTAAAGCCGTTTCCTGTGCCTCTGGAGGGATCGTAGTGGGTGATCGTGTCATCGAGCCCGCCGGTGGCCCGGACCACCGGAATGGTTCCATATCTTAGACTGTAGATCTGATTCAGGCCACAGGGTTCATATTTCGATGGCATGAGGAAAAGGTCGGCTCCGGCTTCAATCTTGTGAGCCAATCGGTCATCGTAAGCAATCCGGATCCCTGCCTTTTGAGGGTATTTCTGAGCCACCTGATAGAAGAGGTCATGGTATTTCTGCTCGCCGGTGCCCAGGAGGACGAATCCGATGTCGAGAGAGAAGAGCTGATCACGGATCTCTGCGAGAAGGTCAAACCCTTTCTGGTCAGCCAATCTTGAGATCATTCCGATGAGAGGGACTTTTTCGAGGGCCGGAGGAAGGTTAAATTCTTTCAAGAGATCTTTTTTGCATTCCTTTTTCCCGGAGAGATCGCTCAAATCATAACGGGCGATGAGGTGAGGATCATGAGAAGGATCCCAGTCCTGATAGTCCACCCCGTTGAGAATACCGTAGAGATCTTCCCTCCGTTTTCTTAAAATTCCTTCCAGTCCATAACCGAATTCCGGACTCTGGATCTCTTCGCTATATTTCTGACTCACCGTGTTGATGGCATCTGCATAGACGATGCCTGCCTTCATCAGGTTGATCCTCTCCCAGAATTCGATTCCTTCAGGGTTATACATCTCCAGTGGAAGGCTGGTCAGAGGAAATTTCTCTTTTTTGAACAGGCCCTGATAGGCGATGTTGTGGATGGTGAAGACCGTGGCGGTGCTGCTGAAGATGGGATCGTCACTGTAAATAGACCGTAGATAGGCCGGGATCAATCCGGTTTGCCACTCATGGTGATGGATGACATCAGGAGAAAACCGGATATGGCGGGCAAAGTGAAGGACCGAGCGTGTGAAAAAGATAAAACGTTCTGCATTGTCAAAATAATCTCCTCTGGGAGTGCTGTAAAGATATTCCCGGTCAAAAAACTCATCTCGACCGATAAAATAGACCGAAATCTCTTTATCCAGTTGCCCCACATAGACCTCTGCCTGAAGGATTTCTTCCTTGAGCGGAACCGCCAGGTTTTCTCCGAGATACTGAATGGGAAAGCCAGACTGTTTGACCATCCGATAGTAAGGCATGACCAGGATGATTTCGCACCCGAGACGCCGGAGAAATTTGGGAAGGGCTCCTGCCACATCTGCCAATCCTCCTGTCTTTGCAAAGGGGACGGCTTCCGATGTCGCAAACAGAACTCGTAAGGGTTGATTCATAGAAGCCTCACTGCCCATGGAACGGTTTTTGGAAAGCAAATCCTTTCCCTTCATGTTTTTTGATTCACCTTTGAGGGAGGTTCGCCCCACAGCAAGACGCGATGGGGATAGGGGAGCTGGATCCCCTTTTCATCGAAGCGGATTTTGATCCTTCTTCGCAACTCCCTCCCCACATCCCATTGTTTTAAAGGAACCGTTTTGACCATCATCCGGATGATCATTTGGGATTCATCGAATCTTTCAACCCCCAAAATCTGAAGAGGTTCAAGAATAGCGCTCTTAAAAGGTTCTTCGGACTCCAGTTCCTTTCCAATCTGGATTAAGAGATCGGTGATCCGGTCAATATCTTCGCCATAATTGATCCCCAAGTCGAGAACCGAGCGGGACCATTCTTTTGAGAGGTTGCTCACGACTTTGATTTCACCGTTTGGGATGGTGTGGACCCTTCCCTGAAGGTCCCTCAGTACCGTTTTTCTCAAGCTCAGTGACTCCACCAGTCCTGAGACGCCAGCGACCTCGATCACATCTCCAATCCGATATTGATTCTCAAGGATGATAAAGAATCCACTGATCACATCCTTGACCAGGCTCTGGGCTCCAAAACCGATGGCCAACGCTCCGATCCCTGCGGTGGCAAGCAGAGGACCGAGTTGAATTCCCAATTCTCCCAGGACCATCAGAACGGCAACAAAGGTCAGGATGATCAGAAAGGCGTGTCGGAGAATGTTACCGAGGGTATGGGCCCTTTTCTTGGCTTCGGAGGCGAGCAGGGGATCCTTCTCATACACAAAACGCTCCATCCATTTGGTCATCCACCGGGACATCTGGGAGAGGACGATAAGGGCAAACAGGATCCCGATGATTTTGATACCAGAGGTGGTGAGCCAAGAGGTGAGGGTTTTAAGGATCTCCGTCATAGATACCCCTAACGATCATCAAAGCTTTTGGCTTTTGTCATACTTTAGGCTTTTGAGAAAAGTGTTCCTTCGTTTGCCTTGCAGTATTAAATTCCAATAACCAAATCCCAAGCTCCCAAGATAACCAATAACCAATATCCAATAACCCAATATAAATATGTTTGATGATTGGTCATTGAAATTTGATGCTTATTTGGTGTTTGGAATTTGGTGATTCACCACTCATTAGAACATTTTAATAAAACTCGCCTGACCCCCCAATTCCAATTTGAAAATGTCGGGTCCTATTCCATTTTTTCTGTCTTGCGAATCACTTTTTCGAGGCGGTCCAATGCATCCGCAGTCTTCTCCCTGAGGGCATCGGTCATGGCCATCATGGCATCGACCTGTTTCTTTAGATCCTCCGGCGGCTCGGATGATTCGATCTTCTTTTTCAAATCGAGGGTCATCCCTGTCCGGTGAAGCGCGAGGATGGAGAGGCCCAGGGCGATGAGAGAGATGATGAGTGCCACCGGTGCACCCAGGCCCGCGCCGAAGGCGACCACAATGGAGAGAAAGAGTGCCATTCCAGCAATCAGAACCAATAACAGAAGCATGGTTAATGTCCTCCTTCGATTTTGGCATGAGGGTTGTGGATCGTTCCTGAATTTTCAATCGAACCCTTCCGGGAGTTGTTTTCGCGAAGCTGGATGGAGAGATGATGCGGCGTCACGATTCCCACAGACATGATGGCTTTGATCGCCTCTTCAATGGTGAGCTGGGAGGGAATAATCTTTTCTCTGGGCAGAAAGAGCGTGAAGCCCTGAGGAGGGATGAAGGCCGTGGGGATAAAGACGGTCACCTTGGTCTGAACCGTCTGGTCGGTGAGCTCATTGGTGACGAATCCAAGGACAAAGTTTCCCGGTTGGGGAAATTCGACGAAGACCGCCTGGCGAAAGGAGCCCTTTCGCGTGGCGGAGAAGGCATCGGTGAGCTGCTTCGAGGAGAGGTAGATGTTTTTGATGACCGGTAGATTGGTAAAGAACCGATCTGTCCAGCCGACCAGCTTTCTGCCCATCACGTTGGTGGTGATTAATCCTAAAAGATAGAGGAGTATCAGGAAGATGATGATTCCCAGACCGGGGATGTGAATCTCCCGATGGAAGAGGAAGTAGGTCACTTCCGGCCCCAAAGGACCGACGAAATTATCGAGTGCGGTGAAGATGAATTTAAGGATAAAGATGGTAATCCCAAGAGGGAGGATTACCAGAAGGCCTGCGATGATCTTTGATCGGAGATGTTTGAAGATCCTTTTCACGCTTGTGCCTGTTCCGGAGGTTGAAGGATGTTCTTCAGATCGGCCTCTTCAACCACCTCTTTTTCGAGAAGGTGTCGCGCCAACTCCTCCAGTTTATCCTTTTTGGAGACGAGAATCTCTTTCGTCTTTTCATAAGTTTGATCAATGATTTTTTTCACCTCTGCATCAATCTTCTTGGCGGTCTCTTCGCTATATTCCTTGGAAGAGATCATGGAGGAGGGAAGAAAAAGCGGTTTCTTCTCTTTCTCAAATGTAACATAACCCAGCATCTCGCTCATGCCGAACTCTTTTACCATGCTTGTGGCGATATCCGTGGCCCTCTGAAGGTCGTTATGGGCGCCGGTGGAGATCTCCCCGAAGATAATCTCTTCCGCTACCCTTCCACCGAGGAGGACGGCCAGGCGGTCCATTAGCTCGGAGCGGGTCATGAGGTAGCGGTCCTCAGTGGGGAGCTGGAGGGTGTACCCGAGAGCCGAAATCCCTCTCGGGATGATGGAGATGCGACGCACGGGATCTGCCCCCGGAAGGGTGGTGGCGACAATGGCATGCCCGGATTCATGGAAAGCAACGATCTCTTTTTCCTTCTTCGACATGAGCCTTCTCTTCTTCTCCAATCCTGCGACGACTCGATCAATCGCTTCTTCGATGTCCGCCATCTCCACGGACTCCTTATTCTTACGGGCGGCCAGAAGGGCAGCCTCGTTCACAATGTTGGCCAGATCCGCTCCCACAAAGCCTGGAGTCCTGGAGGCAATGACCTTGAGGTCCACCTCCGGAGAGAGCTTAATGTTTCGCGTATGAATCCTGAGGATCTCCTCCCGCCCCACGATATCCGGACGATCTACAAGGACATGCCGGTCGAAACGGCCAGGCCGGAGCAAGGCAGGATCGAGAATCTCGGGCCGGTTGGTGGCAGCCATGATGATGACGCCAGCGTTTGGATCGAAGCCGTCCATCTCTGCTAAGAGTTGGTTCAGGGTCTGTTCCTGTTCGTCGTGTCTACCCACAGGGTTCATGCCCCTTGCTTTTCCGAGGGCGTCGAGTTCATCAATAAAGATGATACAGGGAGCATGGTTCTGAGCCTGGGCAAAGAGATCTCTCACCCTTGCTGCTCCTACGCCCACAAACATCTCTACAAAGTTAGAGCCGCTGATGGAAAAGAAGGGGACGTTGGCCTCTCCAGCCACAGCCTTGGCGAGTAGGGTTTTCCCTGTTCCGGGCATTCCTACCAGCAGAACACCTTTGGGAATCTTTGCACCAAGGCGTTGAAACTTTCCAGGATTTTTTAGAAATTCAACGACCTCTTTCAGCTCCTCTTTGGCTTCATCAATCCCAGCCACGTCCGTAAAGGTCACTTTTTTATCTTTATCTGCAACGATTTTTGCCCGGCTTTTTCCAAAAGACATCACACTCGTCTCAGGGCCAATCCGGGAGAAGAGAAACCTCCAGACCAGGATGAAGAAGATCAGGGGAACGACCCAGGAGAGGATGTTGGTTAACCACTTACTGTCAATCTTGCCGGTATATCTCACCTTATTGGATTCGAGGTCTTTTACGAGGTCGGGGTCCTCCACCCGGACCGTCTGAAATTTCCGGTTGCCTTTGTCCGTGGTCCATTCGCCCGAGATCGTTTCGAGGGTAATCGTCAATTCTTTGATCCTTCCTGCCCTTAAGGCCTCTTTGAATTCGCTATAGGGGATGACATCCTCTGTTCCCCTTGTTACAAAGTAATTTTGAACGAGAAGGATGATGAGGAAAGCGATGACAAAGTACCAGATCGTAAAGTTCGTTTTTTTAAACAGGGATTTCTTTCCACCTCGATCAGGGGGTTCTTTAAGCTTCAGAAATTCTCTGAGGTTGGATGGGGGCTTGTGCTCTTTCTTCATTTCGATTCACCAAATACCCTGCGGAAGATATCGTCCACATGCTGGAGATGATGCCGGACATCAAAAAGATGGTCGAGCTCTTTAGGAGTGAGAAGTCGCTTGACGGTCTCGTCCTGAGACAGAAGGGTTTTAAAATCGGCTCCCCTTTCCCGGACAGGCATGGCATTTCGCTGAACGACTCCATAAGCCTCCTCTCTTGAAAGCCCCTTTTTCGTCAGAAGGAGGAGAATGGCCTCTGAATGGATCAATCCACCCATTTTATCGAGATTGGCTTTCATGTGATCCGGATAGACCATGAGATGTTCAATGAGGGATGTGAGGCGGTTGAGCATGTAATCCATCAGGATCGTCGCATCAAGGGCAATGACCCGTTCCACAGACGAGCGGCTGATGTCCTGTTTATGCCAGAGGGGAATGTTCTCCAGGGCCGCGAGGCTGTAAGAGCGGATCAGGCGTGCCAGTCCGGAAAGGTTCTCGGCGGAGATGGGGTTACGTTGATGCGGCATTACAGAGGATCCTTTCTGCCCTTTGGAGAAGAATTCTTCGGCTTCAAGGACCTCTGTCCGCTGAAGGTGGCTCAGCTCCACAGAGAATTTTTCAATGGAATAGGCGAGGGTGGCCAGCGCGGTGAAGAATTCGGCAAGGTGATCCCTCTGGACAATCTGTGTTGAAATGGGTGCCGGTTTCAGGACCAATCGTTGACAGACGATCTCTTCGACCAAAGGGGGGATATGGGCAAAGGTTCCAACCGCCCCTGAGATTTTCCCGACCCGGATGGCCTCTTTCGCTCTTTCCATCCTAAGAAGATTTTGTTTCATCTCGTCGTACCAGAGTGCCATCTTTAGACCGAATGTGATCGGTTCGGCGTGAATCCCATGGGAACGGCCGATCATCAAGGTCTCCTTATGCTCGAAAGCCTTCTGTTTTAAGACATCCAGAAGCCGTTCGATGTCTTTGAGGATGATGTCAGAAGCCTCTTTGAGCAGGAGGGCCAAAGAGGTGTCCAGAATATCAGAGGAGGTAAGGCCATCGTGAAGGTAACGGGAGAACGGGCCAATGTATTCTCCGACATTGGTAAAAAAAGAGATGACATCATGCTTGGTCACCTTTTCCAATTCGTTCACCCGATCAACCTGAAACCGGGCTTTTTCTTTTATTTCGGCCAAAGCCTCTTTCGGAATCTCTCCTAATTCGGCAAGGTCCTCGCAAACCACAAGTTCGATCTGAAGCCACGTCTCGAACTTCTGTTCTTCAGTCCAGATTCTTGCCATTTCCGGCCGGGTGTATCTCGAGATCAAGCTTCCTTCCCTCTAAGGATAATATTATCTCATTTTACTGGTTAGGGCAATAAAGTCAATAAGAATCCGAAACGCCATATTGACAAGCAATCCGTTTGAAATGCATATTAATTCAGTGATTATTATCAAATCTCATCGAGAGATCGAACAGTTGAGGAAATCCAATGCGATCGTGGGGGAAGTCCTTCGGGAATTAAGAAAAATGATTGCCCCCGGGGTGACCACCGAGGAGCTTGATCGGAGAGCAGAGGAGATTATCCTTTCTAAGGGTGCAATTCCAGCGTTTAAAGGTTATAGGAACTACCCTGCCACCCTCTGTGTTTCAATTAACGAGGAGGTCGTCCATGGTATTCCCGGATCGAGAAAGTTGAAAGAGGGAGATATTGTCAGTATCGATGTGGGAGTGAATCTCAGTGGTTATTTTGGAGACGCGGCCATCACCTTTCCTGTGGGTGAGATTGACCGGGGGGCGAGGCGACTTCTCGAAACGACCGAGAAGGCGCTTCACATCGGAATCGGGATGGCGCGAGTGGGCAATCGTCTCCATGACATTTCACACGCTATCCAGCAATGGGTAGAAGCGAATGGATTTTCAGTGGTCAGGGAATACGTGGGGCATGGCATTGGCAGAAGCCTTCACGAAGAACCACAGATCCCCAATTTTGGATCTCCAGGACAGGGGCCAAGATTGGAGAGGGGCATGGTCTTGGCCCTTGAACCGATGGTCAATGAAGGGACCTATGAGGTGAAGCTTCTTCCCGATGGCTGGACTGTGGTGACGGCTGATGGGAAGCGCTCTGCCCATTTTGAACATACGATCACGATCACCGATGGCCAGGCAGAGATATTGAGCATGCTCGCGATGGAATAACTCCACCCAGCCCCTCCTGCTCCCTCCTCTTCGATGAAAAGGGGGTGGCGGAGTTAGGAGCGTTAAGATACAGAAGGTATGGAGGGGTTAGACCTTTGGCAAATAATTTTAAGGAGGCAGAAACATCTATGTATCGGGTGGCTGAGAATATGGTTGATCTGGTTGGATTTACGCCACTGGTTAAAATCAATCATATTGTCCCTAACAAAAAGGTGAAGGTCTATGCGAAGCTCGAACGGTATAACCCTGCCGGTTCGGTGAAAGACCGGATTGCTAAGTATATGATCGAATATGGGGAGAGGGAGGGTCTGCTGACCAAAGACAAGATCGTTATCGAGCCAACGAGTGGAAACACAGGAATTGGTCTGGCCATGATCTGTGCGGTGAAGGGATATCGTCTCGAACTGGTGATGCCTGAGACCATGAGTATCGAACGGAGAAAGATTTTGACGGCCTATGGAGCCAAAATCATCCTCAGTCCAGGCTCGAGGGGAATGGATGGGGCGATTGATCTGGCTGAAGAGATGGCCAAAGACCCTAAGTACTATATGCCTCATCAATTCGAGAATCAGTATAATGTTCTTGCCCATTATGAAACCACCGGAGAGGAGATTTGGCAGGCCACCCAGGGAGAGGTCAGAATGTTTGTGGCTGGCCTCGGCACAACCGGGACCTTGATGGGTGTGTCCAAGCGGCTCAAAGAGCACAATCCAGAGATCAAAATTGTCGGGGTGGAACCTTATCCCAACACAAACATCCAGGGGCTGAAGAATCTCAGTTCGCAATATGTTCCAGAAATCTACGACCCGACCCGTCTCGATGAGAAGATCAATGTGAGGGATGAGGATGCCTTTGAAATGGCAAGGGTCCTGACGATCCGGGAAGGAATTTTTTGCGGGATCAGCTCCGGAGCCGCCATGTGGGGGGCTTTGCAGAAAGCAATGGAAATGGATGGCGGAGTGCTGGTGACCCTTTTTCCAGATGGAGGAGAAAAATATGTGAGTACACCACTCTACGAGCCCAGCAAATGTTTTGAATGTTTACAAAAGCATCGAATCCCGACCTGCATGACCGAAGAATACATCACGGCTCTGGAATGTCTGGTTAAAAACGGAAGTTGATTAAAAAGAATTTTTAGACCCGACCCCCGTTTGTGCCAGGAGAATAGGGGTTTTTAAATCCAATGGATTTATGATAAAGGTTTGGCACAGGAGAGAATGATGAAAAATTCATTTTTACCCCTTTCCATGCGGATCGTGCTTCCTGGTTATCTTCTGATCAGCCTCGTTCTCTGCCCCTCCATCTTTTGTGCTGAGATTTCGATCTTTAGCGGAGGAGAGATCGACACCTGGGGTCAGGGTTTTTCTTATCTGGGCATTGATATAACCGAACCCATGGGGAAAGGATTCGCCCTTTCCGCGAGGGTGACCCCCAACTATCTCACTTATAAGTATCGCTCAGGTAATCGCCTCATCCGAGCCCACTCCCCCGGGGGTTATGCGGTGGGAGGAATCAAATTCTCATGGGATAAGGCGACCCTTGGTCTATTCGGAGGGACAGAGTACCGATACACCAATTTGACCCCCGATGTGAGGAGTGCCGATGTCAGAGGCTCAACCCTTGCCGGTCTCGTCCAAGGAGAATTGTATTATCAGCTTCTTCGTGCCACGGATCTGAGCCTGTTCGGGAGTTACAGCGGCACGGATGGTTTTTTCTACGAAAAGGTGAAATTAAAAAGGCAGATCACCAATCTCAATTATAAAGAACCGAATAACATTCACATTGGCATAGAACAATTTTATGGAAGAAATCCTGATTTTAACATGATAGGTGGAGGGCCCTTTTTAGAATTCTACCACATCCCATGGAAATTGTCGTTTGCTCTTCGGTTTGGCTATAAACATGATTCAAACTTCGGCAATGGGGCCTATGGAGGAATCGAACTTTTTAAACGTTTTTAACCCTTCATC
>OGCL01001476.1_pt1 | contig 19934 bp, 17 predicted proteins | sample 1570041 | NCBI WGS metagenome assembly OGCL01 (sample SAMN06266162, study PRJEB24511) | hot springs metagenome | isolation source: Hot spring water | place: South Africa: Limpopo | collected 2015-06-22
CGGGTGCGTGCGTCGTCTCGGGCGAGACGAACCTGCTCGCGGTCGAGGATCTGTCGCACAACCTCGACCGGCTGCGCGAACTTTTCGAGCTGCTCGAGCAGAAGAGTGCGATCCTGCGCATCCTCGAACTCGCCCTCCAGAGCGAGGGCGTGAAGGTGTTCATCGGCGGTGAAGCCGGCGTGGGCGCGCCCGAGGAGGTGAGTGTCGTCACTTCCGCATACTCGATCAACGGCGAGATCGTCGGCGCGGTGGGCGTGATCGGCCCCACGCGCATGGCCTACGACCGGATCGTGCCGATCGTGGACGTGACGGCGAAGCTCCTGTCGAGCGCGTTGTCGCAGCCCTGAAGGGCGTTCTGCTCGTCAATCTGGGAACGCCGGCGGCGCCCACCGCGGCCGCGGTGCGCGCCTACCTTGCCGAGTTCCTCTCCGACCCGCGCGTGGTCGACCTGCCGCGCTGGATCTGGCGGCCGATCCTGCACGGGCTGGTGCTGCGCACGCGGCCGGCGCGCACCGCCCGCAAGTACGCGGCGATCTGGACCCCCGAGGGCTCGCCCCTTGCGGTCCACACCGCGCGCCAGGCCGAGCGGCTGGGCGCGGCGCTGGGCGCGGGCTGGCGCGTCGCGCACGCGATGCGCTACGGCGCGCCTACGCTCGCCGACGGGATGGCGCGGCTCGCCGACTGCCGCGAGCGGCTCGTCGTTCCCCTCTATCCGCAGTACTCGCACAGCACGACGGCGAGCGTGCGCGACCGTCTGCCCGCGGGAACGCCGCTCCTCGAGGATTTCCACGACCATCCCGCCTACATCGCCGCGCTCGCCGAGGGCGTGCGCGCGCACTGGCGCCGCCACGGGCGGGGCGAACGCCTGGTCATGAGCTTTCACGGACTGCCGCAGCGGGCCGTCGACCGCGGCGACCCCTACGCACGCCAGTGCGAAGCGACGGCGCGCGCCCTCGCCGCGGCGCTCGGCCTGCCCGCCGAGGGCTATTTCCTCACCTACCAGTCGCGCTTCGGTCCGGCGCGATGGCTGAGGCCGTACACCGAACCGACCCTCGTCCGCCTCGCGCGCGAGGGCGTGCGCCGCGTCGACGTCGTCTGTCCCGGATTCGTGGCCGACTGCCTCGAGACGCTCGAGGAGATCGGCGTCGAAGCGCGCAAGGCCTTCCTCGCCTCAGGCGGCGGCGCGCTTCAGCGCGTGCCCTGCCTCAACGACGGCCCGGCCTGGATCGACGCCCTCGCGCGCATCGTGCGCGAGGCCGCCCGTCGGCTGCTCGGCTAGCAGCTCCGCGAGCGGCCGCGGCCGGGCGACGCCGTAGCCCTGTGCATAGTCGATGCCGATCTCGGCGAGGGCGGCGCGAATCGCGTCGTTCTCGACGAATTCGGCCACCGTGGCGATGCCCATGACGTGGCCCACGCGGTGGATCGCTTCGACCATCGCGCGCGCGACCGGGTCCCGGTCCATTTCCTTGACGAAGCAGCCGTCGATCTTGAGGTAGTCGACCGGCAGGCTCTTCAGGTACGCAAACGAGCTCATGCCGCTTCCGAAGTCGTCGAGCGCGAAGCGGCAGCCGAGCGCTTTCAGCTCGCCGATGAAGCCTGTTGCGCCGCGCAGATTGGCGATCGCCGCGGTCTCGGTGATCTCGAAGCAGATCGTGCGCGGGTCGATCGCATGCTCGGCCAGGCAGTCGCGCACGCAGACGAAAAAGTGCTCATCGCCCACCGAGGCGCCAGAGACGTTCAGGCTCGCACAGACGAGGCGCCGGCCGTTTCCGCGGTAGGCGGCGCCGAGCATCGCCAGGGCCGTGCGCACCACCCAGCGGTCGATCGCGGGCATGAGGTGGTAGCGCTCGGCCGCCGGCAAGAACGCCATGGGGGGTACCAAGCGGCCCTCGGCGTCCACCATGCGCAGCAGAACCTCGAAATGGTCGCCGGCGCAGGCTGCCGCGCCGACAGGCTGGATCTCCTGCGCCCAGAGCCGGAAACGGTCCTGCTCGAGCGCGCGGTGGATTTGGGCCACCCACGCCATCTGGCCCTGGCGCTCGGCGATCTCGCGGTCGTCGCCGGCGGCGAAGTGCACCCGGTTGCGGCCGCTGTCCTTGGCGTGGTAGCAGGCCGAATCGGCGGCGGCGAGCAGCTCGGCGAGGCTGCGGTGCGGGTCGTCGATGGGAACGCCGCCCACCGACACGCCGACGCGGAAGATCTTGTCCTGCCAGGCGAACTGAAAGCCTTCGACCGCCTGCCGCAGCTTCTCGGCCACGCGCCGCGCGGGCGCTATCGGGCAGCCCGGCAGGAGCACGCCGAACTCGTCGCCGCCCAGGCGCGCGAGCGCGTCCGTCTGGCGGATGTGCGCCGAGAGCACCTGCGTGAGCTGGCGCAGCAGCTCGTCGCCGGCTGCGTGCCCGCAGGTATCGTTCACGACCTTGAACTGGTCGAGGTCGAGGAAAAGGAGCGCGTGCGGGCCGCCGCCGCGGCGCACATCGGCAATGGCCTCTTCGACACGGCGTTCGAACTCCGCGCGATTGATGAGCCGGGTGAGCGGATCGTGCGTCGCCTGCCAGCGCACGCGCTCGGCCATCTCGCGCTGGCGCGTGACATCGCGTAGCGCGATCACCGCCCCCTGCAGGGAGCCGTCGCGGCCAAGGATCGGAGCGGCGGAGTAATCGATGAGCAGGCGCGCCGCGTCGGCGCGCGCGAGCACTGCGCTCGGCTGCTCCTCGATCACGTCGCCCGCTTCGAGCATCCGGCTGACCGGATCGGCAAGTGGTGCGCCGCTTGCTTCGTCGACGATGTTGAGGACGCAGGCGACGTGGGCGCCGGCGGCGCTCAGCAGATCGCAGCCGGTGATGCGCTCGGCCGTCGGGTTGAGGAACTCGATGAAGCCGCGAGGATCGGTGACGATGACACCGTCGCGGATCGCCTGCAGCGTGGCCTGCGCTCTTTCCTTCTCGGCGTAGAGCCGCTCCTCGGTGGCGCGTTTTTCGGTCACATCCTCGAAGATCCAGATCGTGCCCCGCTGGGGCGCGCCGCGCTCCACCGCGCGCGCCACCACGCGGGCAAGGAAAGTGCTTCCGTCGCGTCGCCGGGCGAGGCGTTCGGTCTCGTAGCGCTCGCCGGCGGCGAGCACCACCGCGGCCGCGCCGTCGACCTCGGCATAGTCCGCCTCGCAGGGCCAGACGACACGACTCGGCTGGCCGGCGAGCTCGCCCGGGGCGTAGCCGAACATCTCGTGGAAAGCGACGCTCGCGCGCGCAATGCGCCCGTTGCGGGTGAACACGATTCCAAGCGAGGCGTTTTCGAAGATCGCGCCGAGTTCGAGCAGATTCTTGCGCAGCCGGAGCTCGGCCAGCCGTTGCGCGGTGATGTCCCGGCCGGTACCCCGGTAGCCGAGAAAGCGGCCGCCGCGCCCGTACACCGGCGCGCCGGACACGCTCGACCAGTGCGCGGTGCCGTCGGAGAGCGTGACCCGGAAGATGAAGTCGCGGAACGGCTCCCTGCGCGCGAGCGCCTGGCGAAGTGCCTGCATCTGGGCCTCGCTCACCTCCTCGAGGCCGATCTCCCAAGGGCGGCGCCCGAGGATGCGCGAGGGGTCGAGCGCGCCGCTCGCGACTTTCGGACCACCGATGCGCGTAAAGCGGTGTTCCGCGTCCTGCTCCCAGTACCAGTCGGCACAGAGCGCAAGGAGCGCGTGCACGCGATTCTCGATCCCGCACCGCCAGCGCTTTGCAAGGGGTAGGCTCAGGGCTACGGCCAGCGCCGCGCCCGAAAGGGCGGCTAGCGCCGCACCCCCGGTCGCCCCCCAGAGCCCTGCCGCCGCCACCGCGAGGCCTGCCCCGGCGCCTGCCGCCCCAAGCCCGACGCGCACCCCACCCTCCCTCGGTCCTAAAGGCCGATCATCGCCACGAATACGGCAGGCGGACGGCGGACTTGAGCGCGTGCGAGAACCGCCCTTGAAGCGCGGCGCGGCGCCCCTAATTTGGGTCTTTCGACCCGCGCCTACTTCCGAAGCCCATGGCCGACAGCCCGAACACCGACCCCGCCGCTGCCGTCGAAGGCGTCGCCAGCGCGGCGGCGAAAAGCCTCGAAGAGCTGCTTGCCGAGGCCCACGCGAAAATCGAGGAGCAGCGCGAAGCCTGGCTTCGGGCGCTCGCCGAATCCGAGAACACGCGCAAGCGCGCGCAGGCCGAGATCGCGGCCGCGCGCAAGTACGGCGCCGAGCGCCTCGCCCAGGATCTGCTCGCGGTCGCCGACGGGCTGGAGGCGGCGCTGGCCGCCCCCGACGCCAGCGCGGCGGTGCTGCGCGAAGGTATCGAGCTCACCGCGAAGCTGCTGCGCAGCGCGTTCGAGCGAGCAGGCGTCACCGAGATCGCGCCCGCGGTCGGCGACCGCTTCGACCCCAACGTGCAGCAGGCGATGGGCAGCGTCGAGTCCGATGCCCCCGCCAACGCGGTCGCCGCTTTGCTCCAGAAGGGGTACCGCCTGCACGACCGGGTGCTCAGACCCGCGCTCGTCACGGTGACGCGGCCGAAAGAGCCCGCCCCGGAGAGCGCGGCGGTTGAAAGCCCCGGCTCGGAACCCCATCCTGCGTAGCGAATCGGCAAAGGAACCTCAGACCATGTCCAAGATCATCGGCATCGACCTCGGCACCACGAACTCGTGCGTCGCGATCATGGAGGGTGGCGCACCGAAGGTGATCGAGAATTCCGAGGGCGCGCGCACGACCCCGTCGGTGGTCGCCTACACCGACGACGGCGAAATCCTCGTCGGCGCACCGGCCAAGCGCCAGGCGGTAACCAACGCGAAGAACACCCTGTACGCGGTCAAGCGCCTGATCGGCCGCAAGTACGCCGATTCCGAGGTGAAGAAGGCGATGAAGCACGTCCCCTACGGCATCGTCGAAGCGGCCAACGGCGACGCCTGGGTCGAGGCGCGGGGCAAGAAGCTCGCCCCGCCTCAGGTCTCGGCCGAAGTGCTGCGCAAGATGAAAAAGACCGCCGAGGACTATCTCGGCCACGAGGTCAAGGAAGCGGTGATCACGGTGCCCGCCTACTTCAACGACTCGCAGCGGCAAGCGACCAAGGATGCGGGCCGGATCGCCGGATTGGAAGTCAAGCGCATCATCAACGAGCCGACCGCCGCCGCGCTCGCCTTCGGCATGGACAAGGGCGGCCAGGGTGACCGCAAGATCGCGGTCTACGATCTGGGCGGCGGCACCTTCGACATCTCGATCATCGAGATCGCGGACGTCGAAGGCGAAAAGCAGTTCGAGGTGCTGTCGACCAACGGCGACACCTTCCTCGGGGGCGAGGATTTCGACCAGCGCCTGATCGATTACGTGATCGCCGAGTTCCGCAAGGAACAGGGCGTCGACCTGAGCAAAGACGTGCTCGCGCTGCAGCGGCTGAAAGAGGCGGCGGAGAAGGCGAAGATCGAGCTCTCCGCCTCGCAGCAGACGGAGATCAACCTGCCGTACATCACCGCCGATGCCTCGGGGCCCAAGCACCTGGCGATGAAGATCACGCGCGCGAAGTTCGAAGCGCTGGTCGAGGACCTGATCGAGCGCACGATCGAGCCGTGCCGCATCGCGATCAAGGACGCGGGCCTCAAGGTGTCGGACGTCGCCGACGTGATCCTCGTCGGCGGTATGACGCGCATGCCGAAGGTGCAGGAGAAGGTGCGGGAATTCTTCGGCCGCGAGCCGCGCAAGGACGTCAATCCGGACGAGGCGGTGGCCATCGGTGCCGCGATCCAGGGTGGCGTGCTGAGGGGCGACGTCAAAGACGTGCTGCTCCTCGACGTCACGCCGCTCTCGCTCGGCATCGAGACGCTGGGCGGGGTGTTCACGAAGCTCATTCCGAAGAACACGACCATTCCGACCAAGGCGACGCAGATCTTCTCGACCGCCGAGGACGGGCAGACGGCCGTCACCATTCACGTGCTGCAGGGCGAGCGCGAGATGGCGGTGGGCAACAAGTCGCTCGGCCAGTTCAACCTGACCGACATCCCGCCCGCGCCGCGCGGCCTGCCGCAGATCGAAGTCACCTTCGACATCGACGCGAACGGCATCTTGCACGTCACCGCCAAGGACAAGGCGACCGGCAAGGAGGCGAAGATCAAGATCCAGGCGGGCTCTGGCCTCAGCGAGGCAGAGATCCAGCGCATGGTCAGGGACGCCGAGGCGCACGCGGAAGAGGACCGGCGTGCGCGCGAGCTGGTCGAGGCGCGCAATCGCTGCGAGTCGCTCGTGCACAGCGTAAAAAAAACGCTCGCCGAGCACGGGGCGCAGCTCGAGGCCGCGGAACGGGAACGGATCGAAGCCGCGCTACGCGAGGCCGAGGCTGCGATCAAATCCGACGACCGCGCGCGCATCGACGAGCGGGCGCAGGCGCTCGCGCAGGCGGCGCAGAAGCTGGGCGAGCGGCTCTACGCACAGGCTTCCGCCGGTCCGGCCGCAGGCGAAAGGGCGGCGAAGGCCGAAGCGCCGAAGGCGGACGCGAACGTGGTGGACGCCGAGTTCACCGAGGTCAAGGACAAAAAGGACGGCACCGGGCGCTAAGGCGCGCCCGGCGCGCTGAGGAACCGGGTCGCGACCGGGAAGCGGTCGCGACCGCGTTTTTTTGCGTCGAGGGCTGAAGCGGGTCGCACCGCATGGCGAAGCGCGACTACTACGAGGTGCTCGGCGTCAACCGGGACGCCTCCGAGGAAGAAATCAAGAAGGCGTACCGGCGCCTCGCCATGAAATGGCATCCGGACCGCAATCCCGACAATCCCCGCGCCGAGGAGTATTTCAAGGAAGCCAAGGAAGCGTACGAGGTGCTCTCGGACGCGCAGCGCCGGGCGGCCTACGACCGCTACGGCCACGCCGCGGTGGATCCGGCGGCGGCCGCGGCGCAGGCCGGCACGGGCGGCTTCGGTGGTTTCGGCGACGTCTTCAGCGACCTGTTCGGCGAGATCTTCGGCGGCGGCCGCAGCGCGCGGCAAGGCGCTTTCCGGGGCGCGGACCTGCGCTACAACCTGGAGATCACGCTCGAGCAGGCAGCGCGCGGTTTGGAAACGCAGATCCGCGTACCGACCACGGCCGAATGCAGCGCCTGCCGCGGCAGCGGCGCGCGTCCGGGGTCGCAGCCGCAGACCTGCCCGACCTGCCGCGGCCGGGGGCAAGTGCGCATGGCGCAGGGACCGTTCTCGATCACGCAAACCTGCCCGCGCTGCCATGGCGTGGGGCGCGTCGTCGTGCATCCCTGCCCGAGCTGCGACGGGGCCGGGCGCGTGCGCCAGCACAAGACGCTCCAGGTGCGCATCCCCGCAGGCGTCGACGAGGGCGATCGGGTGCGCCTTGCCGGCGAAGGCGAACCGGGTAGCGGCGGCGGCCCCCCCGGAGACCTGTACGTGCAGATCCACATCCGTCCGCACCCGGTGTTCCAGCGCGAGGGTGACGATCTGCACTGCGAGATGCCGATCTCCTTTGCCGTCGCCGCCCTCGGCGGCGAAATCGAGATCCCGACCCTCGAGGGTTCGGCGCGCATCCGCATCCCGGCCGAGACGCAAAGCGGCAAGGCCTTCCGCCTGCGCGGCAAGGGCATCCGGGGCGTGCGCAGTCAGACCCCGGGCGACCTCTACTGCCACGTCGTCGTCGAGACCCCGGTGCATCTCACCGAGCGCCAGAAGGAGTTGCTGCGCGAATTCGACGCGCTCAGCCGCAAGGACGCTGCGCGCCATACGCCGCGCGCAAAGTCCTGGTTCGAGAAAGTGAAAGAGTTCTTCGAGGGCTGAGCGCGTCGCCTCAGCCGCGGCGCCAGGTCGTGCCCGCCGGTCCGTCCTCGAGCACGACGCCCGCCTGCTCGAGTTCCTGCCGGATACGATCGGCCGTCTGCCAGTCGCGTCGCCGCCGCGCCTCGGCCCGCTCGGCGATACGCCGTTCGATCTCGTCGTCGGCCGGCGCGGCGCCCGGCCCTCCCTGCAGGAAGGCGCGTGCATCGCGCTGCAGCAGCCCCAACGCCCCGCCGAGCGCGCGTAACTGCGGCTGCAGCTCGGTCCGCCCGCGGTGGATCTCGCTTGCCAATCCGAACAGCACGGCGCAGGCCTCCGGCGTGCCGAGGTCGTCGTCCATCGCTTCACGGAACCGTCGCCCGTGCGGTTCTTCCCAGTCCGGCACCGCCTCGGGAGGAGCGCCCTCGAGCGCGCTGTAGAGCCGCGCGAGCGCCTGGCGCGCCTCCTGCAGGCTCGCCGGCGCGTAGTTGAGCGGGCTGCGGTAATGCGCGCGCAGGATGTAGAAGCGCACCACCTCGGGGTCGGACGAACGCAGGATGTCGCGCACGGTGAAAAAATTGCCGAGGGATTTCGACATTTTCTGCTCGTCGACACGGACGAACGCGACGTGCATCCAGTAGCGCACGAACGGTACACCGTTTGCGCCCTCCGACTGCGCGATCTCGTTTTCATGGTGCGGGAACTGGAGGTCCTCGCCGCCGCCGTGAATGTCGAAGGTGGGTCCGAGCAGCGCGCAGCTCATCGCCGAGCACTCGATGTGCCAGCCGGGGCGGCCCTCGCCCCACGGCGAGGGCCAGCGTGGCTCGCCCGGCTTGGCGGCTTTCCAGAGGGCAAAATCGAGCGGGTCGCGCTTCGCCGGGTCGGGTTCCACGCGCGCGCCCGCGCGCAGTTCGTCGACCGATTTTCCCGAGAGCCGGCCGTAGCCCGGGAATGCCCGCACCGCGAAGTTGACGTCGCCGTCGGCGCGGTAGGCGAGCCCGCGCGCTTCGAGCGTGCCGATCATCTCGATCATCCGCTCGACGTAGTCGGTCGCACGCGGCTCGACGTCGGGCGGCTCGACACCGAGCGCCGCTGCATCCTCGTGCATGGCCCGGGTGTAGCGCTCGGCGAGCGCCGCGGGCGTCTCGCCGGTCTCGGCCGCGCGGCGGATGATCTTGTCGTCGATGTCGGTGACGTTGCGCACGTAGTGCACACGAAAGCCGCGTGCCCGCAGCCAGCGGCGCACCATGTCGAACACCACCATCACGCGCGCGTGGCCGAGGTGGCAGAGGTCGTAGACGGTCATGCCGCAGACGTACATCCGCACCTCGTCCGGACGCAGCGGCACGAAAGGTTCTTTGCGGCGGCTGAGCGAGTTGTACAGGTGGAGCACGGAATGCGAGGGCGCGAGCCCGCTTCCGGCGACGGGGCTTGCGACCGCGTGCGGGCTCGAGGCACGCGTCTTCGCGCCTGCCGGACGTTGAAAAGTATAATTCACGGCACCATGTGCCCATGCGCCGCTCGGCTCGCCCTCGCTTTCCTCCTGGGGCTGCTTGTCCCGTACGCGGGGGCCGACGAGCTCAAAGAGGCGGCCCGGCTGGTCAAAGCGGGCGAGCACGCGCAGGCGCTCGAGCGCGTCAACCGCGTGCTGGCGGCCCGGCCGCGCGACGCGCAGGCTCGGTTCCTGAAGGGCATCATCCTGACCGAGCAGGGGCAGTCGCGCGAGGCGACCGAGATCTTCCTGCGTCTGACGCAGGACCACCCCGAGCTGCCCGAGCCGTACAACAACCTCGCGGTGATCTACGCCTCGCAGGGCCAGTACGACAAGGCGCGCGCCGCGCTCGAGCAGGCGATCCGTACGCATCCGGCGTACGCGACCGCGTACGAAAACCTGGGCGACGTGTACGCCAAACTGGCAAGCCAAGCGTACGACAAAGCGCTGCAGCTCGACTCGACGAACGCGGGCGCGCAACAAAAACTCGCGCTCGTGCGCGAGCTGGTCGGCCCGCCCCGGGCGCCGGCTGCGGCGTCCAAGGAGCCCGCGACGGGTCCCGCTGCGGCCGCGGGCGGCGTCGCGAAAGCCGCGCCGCCCGCGCCAAAAGCGCCGGCCGAGACCGCGCCGCCGGCGAGCGCACGCGCGAACGCAGAGGAGGAGGTCGTCGCGGCGGTGCGCGCGTGGGCGCGTGCCTGGTCGGCGAAGGACGCGGACGCGTACCTCGCCTTTTATGCGCCTGAATTCCGTCCCGCGGGCGGAGAGTCGCGCAGCCAATGGGAGAAAACGCGCCGCGAGCGCATCGCGGCGCCGAAGCAGATTGCCGTCGCCGTCGAGAAACCGGCGGTCGTCGTGCGCGGCGAGCAGGCCACCGTGACCTTCCGGCAGAACTACCGCTCCGACATCGTCAAGACGACGAGCACCAAGACGCTCGTGCTCGCGCGCACGAACGGCCGCTGGCTCATCCGAGAGGAGAAAGTCAACTGAGGCGGGCTGTCCAGCGCACGCTGAGCGCGGCCCTGCTCGCCCTCGCCGCAGCGGCCGCGGCCGCGGAGGGACCGGAGCGGCGGCTGACGGCGGTGATCGACGCGATCGAGTCGAACCGGCTCGATCTCGCGCTCGAGCGGACCGAACGGCTGCTTGCCGACTATCCCAACTTCCGCCTCGCTCACCTCATCCGCGGCGACCTGCTGCTTGCGCGCGCGCGTCCGCTCGAGACTTTCGGCAACGTCGGCAAGGCGATCCCGCGCGAGCGGGTCGAGGAGCTGCGCGCCGAGGCGCTCGCCCGGCTGCGCGCGTTGCGCGAGCGGCCGCCCGCGGACCGGCTGCCCTCGGTGCTCCTCCAGCTCGCCGCGGCCGAGCGCACGGCGCTCGTCGTGGACGCTTCGCGCTCGCGGCTCTATGTGTTCGAAAACGCAGACGGCCGGGTGCGCTACGTCGGGGACTATTATGTCTCGCTCGGCCGGCGCGGCATCGACAAGGAGCGCGAAGGCGACCAGAAAACGCCGCTCGGTGTCTATCACGTCACGGCCTACCTGCCACGCAGCCGCCTGACCGACTTCTACGGCGCGGGCGCCTTCCCGATCAACTATCCGAACGAGTGGGACCGCCGGCTCGGGCGTAACGGCCACGGCATCTGGCTGCACGGCGTGCCGAGCGACACCTACAGCCGCCCTCCGCGCACGAGCGACGGCTGCCTCGTGCTCGCGAATACGGATCTGGTCGCGCTCTCGCGTTGGCTCGAAGTCGGCCGCACGCCCGTGATCATCGGCGAGGAGATCGCGTGGCGCGACGCCGCCGCGCTCGAGGAAGAGCGGCGCAGTCTCGCCGCAGCGCTCGAAGCATGGCGGCAAGACTGGGAAAGCCGGGACAGCGAGCGTTACCTCGCCCACTACTCGTCCGAGTTTGCCGCGGGCCGCCAGGGCCTGGCCGCCTGGGCCGCGCACAAGCGCAAGGTGAACGCGGCGAAGTCCTGGATCAACGTGCGCATCTCCGAGGTGTCGATGCTGCGCGACCCGCGCGGGCGCTTCGTCGTCGTCACCTTCGACCAGGACTACCGCTCGAGCAACCTTTCGAACGCGATGCGCAAACGCCAGTACTGGCGCTTCGAACAGGGCCGCTGGAAGATCCTGTACGAGGGCGCGGCGTGAGCGCGAGCCGGCTGTTCGGCGTGTTCGTCGCGCTCTCGGCGCCGCTGGCGCTGGGCGCGGCCGCGGCGGCGCCACCGGCGCAGGTCGAGCTGCGCACGAACGCGGGGGTCATCCGCCTCGAGCTCTACCCCGACAAGGCCCCCGCGACGACCGAGAACTTTTTGCGCTACGTCCGGGAAGGACACTACGACGGAACGATCTTCCACCGCGTGATCGCCGGTTTCGTGGTCCAAGGGGGCGGCTTCGACCCCGCGTTCCGCCAGAAACCGACGCGCGCGCCGATCCCGAACGAGGCCGAACGCGCGCTCAAAGCGGGTCTGCGGAACCGCACCGGCACGATCGCGATGGCCCGCACTGCCGACCCGCATTCGGCGACGGCGCAGTTCTTCATCAATCTCGCCGACAACGACTTTCTCGACTGGGGCGCGGCGCGCGGCGATGGGCACGGCTATGCGGTATTCGGGCGCGTGGTCGCCGGCATGGACGTGGTTGTGCGCATCGCGCGCACGCCGACCGGACCCGGCGGGCCCTTTGCGCGCGACGTGCCGCGCGAGCCGCTGATCGTCGAAAAAGCGCTCGTCCTGCCGGCACAGTGAGGCGTTGAAGCCCGCGCTCTTCGTCGCGGACCTGCACCTGTCGGCGGACCGACCCGAGGCGACGCGGCGGTTCCTCGACTTCCTCGCCCAAGACGCGCGCGCCGGCGCGGCGCTCTACGTGCTCGGCGATCTTTTCGAGTATTGGATCGGGGACGACGAGCTCGAGGCGCCCGACGGCGACCCGCTTGCGCGCACGCTCGCCCAGGCGTTCGCGGAACTCGCCGCAGCCGGCGTGCCTGTTTACCTCATGCACGGCAACCGCGATTTCCTGCTGGGTGAACGGTTCTGCCGCGCAAGTTCGGCTCAGCTCATCGCCGATCCGACCTGCCGCACGATCGCCGGCGTGCCGACGCTGCTTGCGCACGGCGATGCGCTGTGCACCGACGACGTGGAGTATCAGGCTTGGCGGCGGACTGCGCGCTCGCCGCAGTGGCAGCGCGCCTTCCTCGCCGAACCGATTGCCGAGCGGCGCGCGCGCATGCAGGCGCTGCGCGCAGCGAGCCGGGCCGCCACCCGGACCAAACCGGCGCAGATCATGGACGTCAACGCCGCCGCGGTCGCCGACGCCCTGCGCGCCTGGGGTGCCCAGCGCCTCGTGCACGGGCACACGCACCGGCCGGGCCGCCACACGCTCGTGGTCGACACCCGCGCCTGCGAACGCTGGGTGCTTCCGGACTGGTACGCGGGCGGCGGATACCTGGCGCTCGACGAGTCCGGCGGACGGCTCGTCCGCTACTGACGCGCGCTCAGCCGAGGCCGTGCGCCAGGTCCGCCTGTAAGTCTTCCGTCGCCTCGAGGCCCACCGCCAGGCGCAGCAGCCCTTCCCCGATTCCCGCGGCGGCGCGCGCCTCGGGCTTCAGCCGCCCGTGCGTCGTCGTCGCCGGGTGCGTGATGGTCGTCTTGACGTCACCCAGGTTGGCGGTGATCGAGATCAGACGCAGCGCATCGATCACGCGCCAGGCCGCCTCGCGCCCTCCCTCCACCTCGAAGGACAGCACCGCTCCCCCGGCGCGCTGCTGGCGCCGGGCCAGGGCATGCTGCGGGTGCGAGGCCAGGCCCGGGTAATGCACCCGAAGCACGCGCGGGTGCCCTTCCAGCCAGCGCGCGAGCGCGAGCGCCCGCTCCGACTGCGCGCGCATGCGCAGTTCGAGCGTCTCGAGTCCCTTGAGCAGCACCCAGGCGTTGAACGGCGAGAGCGCCGGCCCTGCCGTTCGCAGCACCGGCAGCACCCGCTCGCGCAGCAGCGCCTCGGGCCCTGCGATCGCGCCCCCCAGCACGCGTCCCTGCCCGTCCAAGTACTTCGTCGCCGAATAGACCACCAGGTCGGCCCCCCGCTCGAGCGGCCGCTGCAGCGCGGGCGTGCAAAGCGCGTTGTCGACCACGAGCAGCGCGCCCGCCGCGTGCGCCTCGCGCGCCAGCGCCTCCAGGTCCGCGACCTCGGTGAGCGGGTTGGACGGCGTCTCGACGAAGAAGAGTCGCGTCGTGTCGCGCGCCGCGCGCCGCCACGCCGCCGCATCGGTCGGTGGGACGAACGTGGTGGCGACGCCGAAGCGTTCGAGCAGCTCGCCAAAAAGCTGCACGGTTGCCCCGAAGAGCGCGTTCGAACAGACGACGTGATCGCCGCTGCGCAGCAGGGCAAGGGCAAGGGCAAGGATCGCCGACATGCCGGAAGCGGTGGCGAGGCACGCCGGCGCCCCCTCCAGCGCCGCGAGCCGCGCCTCGAACATCGCCACCGTCGGGTTGCCGAAGCGCGAATAGACGTAACCCTCCTCGCGACCGGCAAAGCGCGCAGCCGCCTGCGCCGCGTTTGCGAACACGAAGCTCGAGGTGAGGAAAAGGGCCTCGGCGTGCTCCTGCAGCGGCGTGCGCAGCTGGCCGGCGCGCACGGCGAGGGTAGCGGGATCGTAGCTGACGGACATGCTCGCCCTCCCAGCCTGCGGATCCCATCGGCGTGGGCGCCTCTACACACCGACGAAAAACCCGGCCAAGCGGACCGGATAGGACGGCACGCTTTAGCTGGATTTGTTAGGCGCCCGCAAGCTGTGTGTCAAATCGGCGCCGGCGCCATTATAGCGCGCCGCCGCGCCTATTGCGCGGGCACCAGGTTGAGGTCGAGCTGCGCGCCGACCTCGTCGAGGGCGTCGCGCGCCGCGTCGCGCCGCCGCTCGACCGACTGCAGGTAGTCGCTCGTCACGTCGCCGGTGATGTAGTGCCCGTCGAAGCACGACGCCTCGAAGGACACCAGGCGCGGATGGGCCGAGCGCACGGCCTCGCGCAGTGCGGCCAGGTCCTGGTAGATGAGTGCGTCGGCACCGACCTCGACCGCGACTTCCTCCTCGCTGCGATACGCGGCGATCAGTTCGGCTCGCGTCGGCATGTCGATCCCGTACACGTTCGGGTAGCGCACCGGCGGCGCCGCGGTCGCAAAATACACGCGCCGCGCCCCGGCTTCGCGCGCCATTTGCACGATCTCCCGGCTCGTCGTCCCGCGCACGATCGAATCGTCGACCAGAAGCACGTTCTTGCCGCGGAATTCCATCGCGATCACGTTGAGCTTTTGGCGCACCGAGCGGCGGCGCACCGCCTGCCCCGGCATGATGAAGGTGCGGCCGATGTAGCGGTTCTTGACGAAGCCCTCGCGGTACGTCAGGCCGAGCGTCATGGCAAGCTGCAACGCCGCGGGCCGGCTCGAGTCGGGGATCGGGATCACGACGTCGATGTCCAGGTGGCGGTACTCGCGGCGGATCTTCGCCGCGAGCGCTTCGCCCATCGCCAGGCGCGCCTCGTACACCGAAGCGCCGTCGATGAGCGAATCGGGCCGCGCGAGGTACACGAACTCGAAAAGGCAGGGATTGAGCGACGGCCGCTCCGCGCACTGCTGGGTGTGCAACGTACCGTCCTCCTCGATCAGCACCGCCTCGCCCGGCGCGATGTCCCGAAGCAGCCGGAAGCCGAGCGCCTCGACCGCGACCGACTCCGAGGCGATCGCGTATTCCGGCCCCCCCGGCGTGTCGTGGCGACCGATCACCACCGGGCGGATTCCGTAGGGGTCGCGAAACGCAAGAACGCCGCAGCCGGCGATCATTGCCACCACCGCGTACGCCCCGCGCACGCGTCGGTGCACCGCCGACACGGCAGCGAACACGGTCGCCGCATCGAGCCGCAGGCGTAGCGCCGCACGCTCCAGCTCGTGGGCCAGGACGTTGAGCAGGACTTCCGAGTCGGAGCTCGTGTTGATGTGCCTCAGGTCCTGGCGAAACAGCTCCTCCTTGAGCGCTTCGGCGTTGGTGAGGTTGCCGTTATGCCCGAGCACGATGCCGAAGGGCGAATTCACGTAGAACGGTTGCGCCTCGGCCGAGTTGTAGGCCGAGCCCGCGGTGGGATAGCGGCAATGCGCAATCCCCATGCGCCCCGGCAGCGAGCGCATGTTGCGCGTACGAAAGACGTCGCGCACCATGCCCGTGCCTTTGTGCATGTAGAAGACTTTGCCCTCGGCCGTGACGATGCCGGCCGCGTCCTGGCCGCGGTGCTGCAGCAAAAGCAGCCCGTCGTAGAGCAGCTGGTTCACGGAGGACCGCGCGACGATACCGAGGATGCCGCACATAAAAGCCCTCACCCGGCCAGGTGACGGTCAATCATAGCGCAGCGAACCCGCCAGGGACGGCGGCAAGTAGGGCCGGGCCGCGAGCGCCGCGGCGGCAAGAAACGGCCCTGACACCGAATCGCGCCACCACGGCTGGCGGGGTGCCGAGGTGAGGCCGGCAAGCAGCCCGAGCGCGACGGCGAGGACCGCGGCGCGCGCGACGCCAAAGAGCGCCCCGAGGGTCCGGTCGACGCCGCCGAGCCCGGCCTTGCGCACGAGCGTCGAGACGAGGAGCGCAAGGGCCGCAGCAAGGAAGAGGGCGAGGACGAACACCGCCACGTACGCGACCGCAAGGCGCAGCTCCGGTGTCGGCACCACCGTCGGAACCGCATCGGCGAGCGGGCCGGCAAGGAGGCTCGCCGCGAGAAAGGCGATGAGCCAGCCAAAGAGCGAGAGCACCTCGCGAACGAGGCCCCGCCAGGCGCCCCAAGCGACCGAAAGGGCGCAAATGCCCGCGAGCGCACCGTCGAGCGCGGTCACGGACGAGCGACGATGGCACCGGGCTTGAGCCCCATGCGCCGCAACTCCGCTTGCGCACGCTCGGCCGCCTCGCGCGTGGCGAAAGGTCCGGCGCGTACGCGCGTCACCGGTCCCGAAGCGGTCGCCACCGGTTCTGCGACGTGCGGGATGCGTGCCGCCTTGAGGCGCGCGGTCAATTCGGACAGGCGCTCGGCACTGGCGAGCGCCGCGACCGGGACGAGGTACTGCACGCCCCCCTCCCCGGCGCGTGCTGGGCTTGCCTGCGGCCCCTGGGCGCTGGCCGCGCTTGCGGTGCGCGCCGGCTCCGAGGCTGCAGCGCCCGCCCGCTCGCCGGCGCCGGCTTTGTCCGCGGTGGGCGGCTCGCCTGGCCGGGCACCGGGCGGTTGCTGCCGCGCACTCTCGCTTTTCCCGGGCCCGACTTCCTCCACCGCCGGGCTTTGCGCGACCGGCGCAGGTAGCGGTGCGGGCTTGGGAACGAAGACCGATCCATCCTCGGCCGGGATCCGGATGCTCACCGCGGGCGGGCTCGGCTGCTTCGGTTCGTTCTCGAGCACCATCGGCAGGACGATCGCAGCCAGGACCACCAGCGCGATCGCCCCGACAAGGCGACGTCGACCGCGGCGCTTCAGCGCGTCGAGCTCGTCGGAGTCGGACATGGCAGCGAGGCGAGCGCCTGCGCGACGGTGAGGAAGGAACCGAGCACGAGGATTCTATCATCGGCACGCGCGGCCTCCTTGGCGGCCGTGAGCGCGCAAGCGACGCTTGCGTGCTCGTGCACCTGCGCCGCCGGCGCGACCGCGCGCACCGCCGCGGCCACGCGTGCCGCCTCGGCGCCCCGCGGCGGCGGAAGCGACACGACATCCCAGCGCGACACGGCGGGGGCGATCGCTGCCGCAGTGCCCCCGATGTCCTTGTCGGCGAGCATGCCGAATACGGCAATCGTGCGCGCCGCGCGAGGCATCGCGGCAAGCGATTCCGCAAGCGCGCCCGCCGCCTGCGGATTGTGCGCCACGTCGAGCACGATCGCCGGGCGCCCTGGCAGCACTTGCGCGCGGCCGGGCAGCGCGACCCGGCTCAGTCCGTCGCGCACGTCCTGCGCGCTCACCGGAAGGAGGTCGCGCACCGCTTCCAGCGCGGCGATCGCGGCTGCGGCGTTTCCAATTTGCGGCGCACCCCGCAGCGCAGGGGGCGCGAGCGCGAGACCGCGGCCGTCGCTTGCGCGGTAGGTCCACTGCCCGGGGCTCGCGACCGACCAGTCGAAGTCGCGCCCCGCAACGAGCAGCCGCGCGCCCACGCGCGCCGCCTCGTCGAGCACGCTCGCGGGAGGATCGGGATCGCGCACCACGGCGGGGCGGCCGGTGCGGAAAATTCCCGCCTTCTCGCGGCCGATCGCTTCGCGCGTTGCGCCGAGGTACTCGACGTGGTCGATGCCGATCGCGCCGAGCACTGCGCAGTCGGCGTCGAACGCGTTCACCGCGTCGAGCCGTCCGCCCAGCCCCACTTCCAGCACGATCGCCTCGGGCTGTGTGCGCGCGAACAGCCACGCCGCGGCGAGCGTAGCGAACTCGAAATACGTGAGCGGCACCTCGCCGCGCGCGGCCTCGACCGCGGCGAACGCCTCGGCGAGCGCTTCGTCGCACACCTCCTCGCCGTTCAGGCGTACGCGCTCGTTGTAGCGCAACAGGTGGGGCGAGGTATAGAGCGCGGTGCGCCGGCCGCTTGCGCGCAGGATCGCTTCGAGCATCGCGCAGATCGACCCCTTGCCGTTCGTCCCCCCCACGGTGAAGACGGGCGCCGGCAGGCGCAGGCGCAGCCGCGCGCGCACCGCGTGCACGCGCTCCAGCCCGAGCGCGATCGCGGCAGGATGCTGGCGCTCGATGTGCGCGAGCCAGTCGGCGAGCGAACGCACGCTAGGAGAGCGGGCGCTGGGGCGGCAGTCCGAGCAGCGCGGCGAGCAGCGCGTGCAGCCGGTCGCGCAGCTGGCGCCGGTCGACGATCTGGTCGATCGCGCCCTTGGCGAGCAGGAATTCGGCGCGCTGGAATCCCTCGGGCAGCTTCTGCCGCACCGTCTGCTCGATCACGCGCGGACCGGCGAAGCCGATGAGCGCCTTCGGCTCGGCGAGCACCACGTCGCCCAGCATGGCAAGCGAAGCCGACACCCCGCCCATCGTCGGGTCGGTGAGCACCGTGACGAACGGCAGGTGGCGTTCGGCGAACTCGGTGAGCGCGGCCGCCGTCTTCGCCATCTGGGCGAGCGAGAGCATTCCCTCCTGCATGCGCGCCCCGCCGCTCGCGGTCACGCACACGACGGGCAGCTTCTGTTCGATCGCCACGCGCACTCCGCGCACGAAGCGCTCGCCGACGACCGAACCCATCGAGCCGCCGAGAAAATCGAACTCGAACACTGCGCAAACCACGCCGAGCGAGCGGATCGCGCCCTGCATGACGACGAGGGCGTCGCTTTCGCCCGTCTGCGCCTGCGCCTCGGCGAGCCGCTCGCCGTAGCGGCGCGAGTCGCGGAACTTGAGCGGATCGGTCGGCTGCACTTCGGCGCCGATCTCGAAGCGTCCCTCGGGATCGAGCAGCAGGTCGAGGCGTGCGCGCGCCGACAGGCGCTGGTGATGCCCGCACTTCGGGCAGACGTGAAGGTTGCGCTCGAGCTCCGTGCTGTAGAGCACGGCGTCGCAAGCCGGGCACTTCGTCCACAGCCCCTCGGGCACCGACTTGCGCGGACCGACGCTGCGCTGGATACGCGGCGGGAGCAGTTTCTGCAGCCAGCTCACGGCACGGCCTCGCGTGCGCGCGCATCGAGCGCGGCGCGGATCGGGCGCAGGAACGCCTGCAACCGCTCGGCGGCGCGCGCCGGCTCGCTGCGCTCCAGTTCCTCGATCAAGCGGCTTCCGATCACCACCGCGTCGGCAAAGCGCGCGGCGCGCGCGGCGCTTGCGGCGTCGCGGATACCGAAGCCGACGCCGATGGGCAGCGCGCTCACGGCGCGGACGAGGGGCAAGCGGCGCTCGACCTCGTCCAGGTCGAGGTGCGCTGCGCCGGTGACACCCCGCAGCGAAACGTAATACAGGTAACCGCTTCCCGCCTGCGCGATGCGGCGCAGGCGCGCTTCGCGCGTCGTCGGGGCGAGCAGGAACACGGGGTCGATCCCCGCCCCGCGCAGCGCCTCGACGTAGGAACCGCACTCTTCGGGCGGATAGTCGACGACGAGGACGCCGTCGACGCCGGCGGCCTGCGCGGTCGCTCGCACCCGGTCCTCGCGGCCGACTAGGACGGCCGTACCCAGTCCCTGATGCACGAAGCTCAGGGCCGCGCGGATGACCTGCTCGAATAACCTCAAGCAAATTGGCTTGGCTGTACACAATCACCACGATGTGTTCAACTATTTGCCTACGCACGGGAGCAGTGGTGCCATCACACGATGGAATGGGATTCCCGCCACACCAACCAGCATCGACCCAGCCTTTCCCAACAACCCGGCATCGGGTTATCAACAAGCGGGATTCTTCTACCAAATTCTTCCCTTCATCGAACAGGAAAACATCTACCGGGAACCAAGCAACACTGTGATCCAGGCCACACCAATTAAAACCTACTTCTGCCCGGCGCGTCGTGGCCCCACCACACGCTTAGGAGCCGGCGGTCAAACCCTGGCGTTGAATGACTACGCGGTGGCGATATGGAGTCAACCAACGGCCACATGGGCCGGGGGTAACAACGTCGCTCCTCCCGGCGGGGCGAGCGTCTCGGGCTGCTGGGGTTTCTGGAACGATACCGCTGGAGGGGATGACGTTGGGAACCATCCTTACTACACGAAC
>OGCL01001477.1_pt1 | contig 19926 bp, 16 predicted proteins | sample 1570041 | NCBI WGS metagenome assembly OGCL01 (sample SAMN06266162, study PRJEB24511) | hot springs metagenome | isolation source: Hot spring water | place: South Africa: Limpopo | collected 2015-06-22
ATTTGATATGTCTCGGTCGCTGCGCTCCGCGCGCCTTGCGCTTCATCCCGCTCGCTGCTTTCTTCAGCGCTTCCCTAAGGGAAGGCGAGGTGCGGATGGCGATTATCGACCGCAGGTCAGGCGATTACACCGCCGCCGAGGCAGACTTCGCCACGGTAGAGCACGGCGTACTGGCCCGGGGTCGGTGCCCACTGCGCCTCGGAGAACTCGAGGCGCTCGCCGCCTGTATCGTCACGAAGAAAGGCACAGGGCGCATCCGGCTGGCGGTAGCGCGTCTTGCCGCCGTAGCCGTCGCCGACGGGCGGCGCCACCCCTGCGATCCAGTGCGAGTCGGTCAAGACGATCGAGGATCGCCGCAGCGTCGGGTGGGCGCGCCCCTGAACGACGACGAGACGGTTGCCGACGGGGTCCTTTCCGGCAACGTACCACGGTTCTCCGCTACCGGCGCGGTCGCCGCCGATCTGCAATCCGCCGCGCTGGCCGAGTGTGTAGTAGGCGAGGCCCTGATGATGTCCGACGACGCGACCCTCCGGTGTGATCATCGGCCCCGGAGTCTTCGGCAGGTACCGTTGCAGGAATTCGCGAAACGGCCGTTCCCCGATGAAGCAGATACCGGTGGAGTCCCGCTTCTGCGCATTCGGAATGCCCTCGCGGCGGGCGATCTCGCGCACCTGCTGCTTGTGCAGGCGGGCGAGCGGAAATACCGCCTGGGAGAGCTGCGCCTGCGTGAGCCGATGCAGGAAATAGCTCTGGTCCTTGCCGGGGTCGGCCCCGCGGAGCAGTTCCATGCGGCCATCCCCTGCCACGCGGACGCCAGCATAATGCCCGGTGGCGATGCGTTCGGCACCGAGCCGGAGCGCGTGGTCGAGGAAAGCGGCGAACTTGATCTCGGTGTTGCAGAGCACGTCCGGGTTCGGCGTCCGTCCGGCCTGATACTCGGCCAGGAAGTGGGCGAAGACGCGTTCACGATACTCGGCGGCGAAGTTCACCACGTCGATTTCGATGCCGATGTGGTCGGCCACGCTCACCGCATCGACCAGATCCTCACGCGACGAGCAATAGGCGTCATCGTCGTCGTCCTCCCAGTTCTTCATGAAGATGCCGAGCACGTCGTGGCCTTCGCGCTTGAGCAGTAGCGCGGCCACGGCGGAATCCACACCTCCCGAGAGCCCGATGACGATCCTCATGCCAGAGATTCTTGCGCTTTCTCCTGTTTCCCGGCCGTGCATGCGCCTCGACGGGCGCAAGCGATCGCGGGCAGACGGAGGCGCTGTCGCGCCCGCCCGAAACGACAAGGGCGCCCGGAGGCGCCCTTCCATCGACCGCCGCGACCGAGGCCGTTGGCGATCGGCACGTACCGTCGAAGCCTCAGGCCGCTTTCTTGGCTTTCTTGGCTTTCTTGGCTTTCTTGGCTGCCTTCTTCTCAGGGGCTGCCTTCTTCTCGTCCTTCTTCGCCTCGGCCTTGGCCGGCTCAGCCGCCTTGGCCGGAGCCGCCGGGGCTGCAGGCGCCTGGGCGAAAGAAACAGCAGCGAAAGCCGAAGCGATCAGGGCGGTCAACAATTTGCTCATTGGTTTCGATCCTCTAGGGTGATGTGGTGCTTTGCAAAGCCCGGAAGTCCTCCCTCCGAACCTGAGTCAGTAACGAAAGCAGCCGCGATCGGTTGACAACGCATGCAGTACCGCTCCGGCGACGTCGGCTCCCCCGACTCAAGGGCGATGCTAGCAGGGAGCGCGCTTGGCCCGCCATACGGCGGTGCGCGTGGACCCGGCGCACCATCGCAAACGGGCGGTGCGTCCCCGCCAGGGTGTCGCCGCCCTGCAGCCGCCTTTCGAGCTGTTTCGTCATCGGCTCGGTCAACCGCCGGCGAGGGCAGCCATCGCCGTTCTGGCGAGCGCCATGGTCACCGGCCGGCGCTCGGCGAGTGACAGCCGGTCCATTGCCGAGAGCAACGTCCGCAGCGAACGGGCATCCCGCCGATGGTGCGTCAGCACGTAGGCGATGACCTCATCGTCGATCGCGAAGCCACGTGCGGCGCAGTGGCGGCGCAGCAGGTCCGGCAGCGCCTCCTCCGGCAGGGGCGCCAGTTCGAAAACCAATCCGCTGCCAAGGCGCGAGCGCAGATCGGGCCGCAGATCGGTGGCCAGCGGCGGACGTGAAAGCGTGGCGATGACGGCGCCGCCGCGCTGGGTGACGTGGTTGAAGGCGGTGAACAGCCAGCCCTGATCGGTCGGTGACAGGCGGTCGACGTCATCGATCAGCAGGAGGCGCTGCTCGATGAAGGGACTGCTGGTCAGGGTCTCAGTCGTCACGCGCAGTGCGGATGCATGCGCTGCCTCCAGCGCGCTGAGCAGATGCGTTTTGCCGACGGCAGTGGGTCCCCAGAGGCAGATGCAGGCGGATTCGAAGGCATGTCGGCAGGCCGCGACCGCGGTTGGCATGGCGTGACGGGCTACGACCTGGCGCAGATGTTGCACTGCCTCGGCATTGCAGCCGGTGATGAAGTTGTCGAACGAGGGAGGCTCGGGCGCAAACAACTCGAGCGTGAGCTGAGGCGAAGGGGTGGGCGCCCGGCTCATGCCGCCCCGTCCGTCGGCCCGTTCGGGGCTGTGGTCTGCAGCAGCAACGCATGCCGGGCCGCCACGAGCAAAGCGGCGCTCGCCGGCAGGGCCAGCAGTACGCCGACGAATCCGAAAAGCTGACCGAACGCCATCAGTGCGAAGATGACTGCCAGCGGGTGCAGGCCGATGCGGTCGCCGACCAGTTGAGGCACCAGCACGAAGGCCTCGAGCAACTGACCGCCGGCGAAGACCAGTGCGACGGCGACGATGGGACCGGGCGTGGTGAATTGGGTAAGCGCGGCCAAGAGTCCGAGCGTCAGTCCGAGTCCAAAGCCGAGATAGGGGATGAACACCAGCAAGCCGGTGACAAGGCCAACGGCGATCGCGTAATCCAGCCCGACCAGCCACAACGCGACTGAGTAGTAGACCGCGAGTGCCACCATGACCAAGCCTTGGCCGCGGAGAAACTCCGACAGCACGGCATCGATTTGACGCGCGAGTGCCCGGATCTGCGGCCGCAGGCCCTGCGGCAACAGGCTGTCGATGCCCGCGATCACTCGTGGCCAGTCGCGCAGAAGATAGAACATGACGACCGGCACCAGGGTCACGTTCAGCATCACGCCGAGCAACACCTGGCCGCCCACCTTGAGCGAAGCGGTTAGCTTTTGTGTGATCGGGCCGAGCGCGTCGCTGTTTTCGCTTGCCAGTGTGCGCAGCGCCGTCAGATCGAGCGAGAGCGACAGTCCCAGCGTGGCATTCAGCCATGGCAGCCAGACCTTTTGCGCGCGTGCCAGGATGTCCGGCAGCGCGCGGACGATGCGGTTGACCTCCTGGGCGACGAGAGGCGCGACGATCAGCACCAGCAGCGCGATGAAGCCGGCGAGCGCCGTCATCACGACGAGGGCACCCAGTGTGCGGCCGATCCCGCGTCGTTCGAGGGCGGTCATCGCTGGGGCGCCGATGTAGGCAAGGATTGCGCCGAACAGAAAGGGCGTCAACACCGGTCCGAGCGCGTCGATCAACCAGTACAGACCGAGGCTGGCGGCGACGACGACGATCAGCTGGCCGGGCAATCCCAGTCGTGCCCACGCGGCGGGCAAGGGAGACTCGGGCGCTGATGGCATGCCGCGCGCCGCTACTTCGTTGGCATCCGGCATGTCGCGGGCGGACGCGGGCACGGGGGGCGGCTCTGCGCGGCTAACATTTCGTGGCGCGTCAACGGGGTCGTCCGCCCTCGCCTCATCCGGCGCTTCGGCGGTTGCTTGGGCGGATCCTTTGGCGGCGTCCATCGATTCGATTACATCATGGGGCCGTATCCGGGCGCGCCCCTCGCCGCGTGATGATGCCGGTAGCCGCGCGGGCGCTTCCACGCAGCCATCCATGACCCTTTCCAAAACTCCGATCACCTACGAGCAGGCTGGCGTCGACTACGATCGCGTCGATCCTGTCAAGCTGCTCGCCCAGCGTTCCGCCGCGGCCACCGCCGAGCATCTCCGCGCGCACGGGTTGGCCGAGGTGTCGGCGTCGCGCGGCGAGTCGGCCTATGTGGTCGATCTCGGCGACCGTTACCTGGCCTCGATCGTCGAGTGTCTCGGCACCAAGGTGCTGGTGGCCGATCAGGTCTACGCGAGCACCGGGCGCAGCCACTATCGTGCGATCGCGCAGGACACCATCGCGATGGCCATCAATGACCTGGTTACCGTCGGCGCTACCCCGCTCGTCGTGCAGGCGTACTGGGCGGCAGGCGGAAGTGACTGGTTCGCCGACGAGCGGCGGGCGCGCGATTTGATCGAAGGCTGGCGCTCCGCCTGTGACCGCTGCGGCGTTGCCTGGGGCGGCGGCGAGACGCCGGCGCTGGCCGGTGTGGTGGCGGCCGGCACGATCGATCTCGCAGCTGGTTGCGTCGGCACGGTGTTCCCGAAGTCCCGCCTTTCGCTCGGCGAGCGACTCGCGCCCGGCACGGCCATCGTCCTTCTGGCGGCGAGCGGCATCCATGCGAATGGCGTGTCGCTCGCGCGCAAGGTCGCCGAGCGTCTGCCCGACGGCTACGCGACGGCGCTCGACGACGGCCGGTCGCTCGGTGAGGCGCTGCTGACGCCGACCGCGCTGTACGCGCCGGTGACGGAGGCGTTGGCCCGCGCCGGGATTGCGGTGCGCTATGCCATCAACGTCACCGGCCATGGCTGGCGAAAGCTTCTTCGTCATCCGGGCGATTTCACCTACCGCATCACCCGGCTTCCGCCGGTGCCGGCCGAGTTGGCCTTGGTCGCGGCGGAAGCCGGTCTCACGCCGGCGGAGGCGTACGGAACGTTCAACATGGGGGCCGGGTTTGCGCTGTTCGTGGCGCCGGAGGATGCTGCAGCTGCCGTCGACGTCGCCGAGGCGCAGGGCGTCGCGGCGTGGCTGGCCGGCTCGGTCGAGGCGGGTCACGGCGGCAGGCGGGCCGTGCTCGAACCGATCGACGTGACCTACGACGCCGACGACCTGCGGCTGCGGTGACGGCAGGAAGGGCGCTGCGATGATCCGGCCTGGTCGAAAGCGGATCGCCGTGCTGATCTCTGGTCGCGGCTCCAACCTCGGGGCCCTGCTCGCGCATGAGCTGGCCGGAGACGTCGTCGTCGTGGGCTCAAACCGTGCCGATGCGGGCGGGCTCGAGCGGGCGCGGTCGGCCGGGATTCCGACCTTCGTGCTGTCGCACCGTGACCATCCGACACGCGAGGCGTTTGATTACGCGCTGGTCGATCGATTGAACGCCTGTGCGCCTGATCTGGTCGTACTCGCCGGATTCATGCGCATCCTCACCCCTGTGTTCACGGACGCCTTCGCGGGCCGGTTGATCAACGTCCATCCGTCCCTTCTGCCCGCTTTCCCCGGGCTCGACACCCATGCACGCGCCATCGCAGAGGGCGTCAAGCTGCATGGCTGCACCGTGCACTACGTCACCTCCGAACTCGATCGCGGACCGATCATCGCCCAGGCCGCCGTGCAGGTCGAGGACGACGACACAGCCGAAACTCTTGCCGCTCGTGTCCTCGTCCAGGAACATTCCGTCCTGCCGTGGGCAGTGCGTCTGCACTGCGAGGGACGGCTCGCCGTCGAGGGGCTGCGGGTGCGCGTCCTCCCGCCGCCGACTTGACCGTTGAGGGGGATCGTGAACGCCACCCCGCCCCCGACCATACCCGACGCGTCGCCACGCGGCGCAGCGGCATCGCCGGCCACGTCCGCGCTCGAACATGAAATGGCGGCGCGATTGCTCGCCCGGCGCGGACTGGCTGGCACCCCGCAGTGGCGACTGACGCTCGCGCTCGCGGCTTCGCTCTGCCTGCATCTGACCGTTGCCAGCCTTGCCGAGGTCGAGTTGCCGGCGGCCCGGGAGGTGCCGCTCGTCACCCGTATCAGCCGACCGCCGCCGCCGCCGGTGGCCGCAGCACCGACCGTTGTGCCGCAGCCGCGTCGCCGGGTGCCGCCATCGCCGGGCGCCGCCGTCGCCGCCTTGCCGGCCGACGCGGCGCCGCCTCCGGTTCCGGCTCCCGTGGCACCGGAGCCGGAAACGCGGCCCGCCGAGGCCCCGCCGCCTGAGCCTCCGCCGCCACCGCCGACCCCGGTGGCCGACGCGCCACCGCCACCGCCTCCGGCGATGCCCGAGCCCGATTCACCGGCCCGCATGCCGCCGCAACGGATTGACATCGGCTATGTTGCCTTGCTCGGCGAGCAGCGATTCGAGGTGGGTCCCGTCACGCTGACCTTTCGCCATGAGCAAGGCCGCTACACCCTGCGCGCCAGCGGCCGCGCCCGCGGCCTGGCGGCTCTGATGTACCCCGGCACGTTCAGCGGGGAATCGGTTGGACGCGTTACCGCCAACGGCCTGGAACCCGACCGCTTCGTCGAGGAGCGCGGCAGCCCTGACAAGCGACGGGAAGTGTCCTTCGACTATGGCGAGCGCGTCATCCGACTGCCCGACAAGGAGCCGATCGCGATGACGACCAAGACCCACGATCCGCTCACCTGGATCGTGCAGTTCTACTTTGCGATGCCGAAGGGTGAGGCGACGACGTTCAGCGTCGCCAGCACCCGGCGCCTCGACAACTACACGCTGACCCGCGGTCCGGACGAGGAACTGCAGATGCCGGTGGGCGATGCCGATCCGCTCACCGGAGCGCGTCGTACCCAGCCGGTCAAGACGCAGGTCTGGAAGAGCGTGCGTGAGCCCGATGCCGAGGGACGCGGCGGCGGCACGGCCATCTTCTGGTTGGCGCCCGACTTCCACTACGTTCCGTTTCGCGTGAAGGTCGTATCCGTTTCGGGCCGCAGCGCCAGCTTCGAATTGACGGGTATCCGCGCCGAGTAGCTCGGCAGGCGGGCGCCAGCCGGCGCTTGCTCTTGCCCTGCGTCGGCGTGCAGACAGGCGAGCGCGCCAGCGTATTGCATGCTTTTCGCCAGTCGTTGCGGCAGGCACCTGGCTGCCGCCCCGGGCAGACCGCCGCCGCGCGGTGGCGCGCCAGGCCCTGGCGGTGGTTACAGCCACAAGCCGAAGACGCTATTTTTGGAAAAGCCTTCCGTCCTGCGGAATCTGACGTTACACTGCGCGGAGCGGCATTCGGGTCTCGCAGAGCATCGCGTCCGCGGCGTGCGGCAAGCGCTGTTGTCCCGATGCGCCAGCGATCGATACCGTTCACAATGGCGGCGCGCCTGCTGTCGAGCGGGTCGCAACCACGCGATGCGAGGCTCGTGCCGATCAACTTTGCCAGAGGACTGACCGATGAATGCCGACAAAGCGCTCGAAGGCGATAGCGATCCCGCCGAGACCCAAGACTGGCTCGATTCGCTCGATACGGTGATCGAAAACGAGGGGTATGAGCGGGCGCACTTCATCCTCGAGGCGCTGTTCGACAAGGCGCGGCGGTCTGGCACGATGGCCCCGTTTTCGCCGAACACGGCCTACCTGAACACGATCCCGCCGCACCTCGAGGCGAAAAGCCCCGGCGACCACGAGCTGGAGCACCGCCTGCGCAGCTATGTCCGCTGGAATGCGGCGATGATGGTGCTTCGCGGCGGAAGGAAGGAGCTCGAGCTGGGCGGGCACATCTCCTCGTTTGCCTCGGCCGCTACGCTCTACGACGTCGGCTTCAATCACTTCTGGCATGCGCCGACGGCGGACCGTGGCGGCGATCTGGTCTACATCCAGGGACACAGTGCACCCGGTGTGTACGCCCGCGCCTACATGCTCGACCGCCTGAGCGAGCAACAGATGGACAACTTCCGGCAGGAAGTCGAAGGCAAGGGACTGTCGTCGTATCCGCACCCGTGGCTGATGCCGGACTTCTGGCAGTTTCCGACGGTGTCGATGGGACTCGGGCCGATCATGGGCATCTACCAGGCTCGGTTCCTCAAATACCTGCATGCCCGCGGCCTCGCCAACACCGAAGGACGCAAGGTATGGGTGTTCTGCGGCGACGGCGAGATGGACGAGCCGGAATCGCTCGGCGCGATCAGTGTGGCCGGGCGGGAAGAGCTCGACAACCTGATCTTCGTCATCAACTGCAATCTGCAACGCCTCGACGGTCCCGTGCGCGGCAACGGCAAGATCATTCAGGAACTCGAAGGCGACTTCCGCGGCTCCGGCTGGAACGTCATCAAACTGATCTGGGGCAGCTACTGGGATCCGCTGATCGCCCGCGACAAGGACGGCCTGCTGCTGCGGCGGATGGAGGAGGCTGTCGACGGCGAGTACCAAGTCTTCAAGGCGCGCGACGGGGCGTATGTGCGCGAGCACTTCTTCGGCAAGTATCCGAAGCTGCGCGAAATGGTCGCCAACATGACCGACGAGGACGTCTGGCGCTTGAACCGCGGTGGCCACGATCCGCACAAGATCTACGCCGCCTACCACGCCGCCGTCAATCACAAGGGCAAGCCGACGGTCATCCTCGCCAAGACCGTCAAGGGCTACGGCATGGGCGCGAGCGGCGAAGGGCTCAACATCGCGCATCAGGCGAAGAAGATGGATCTCGTCTCGCTCAAGCAGATGCGGGACCGCTTCGGCATCCCGATCAAGGACGAGGACCTGCCGCATTACCCCTACTTCAAACCGGCGGCTGATTCGCCCGAGGGCCGTTACATGCGGGAGCGCCGGGCTGCACTCGGCGGCTATCTGCCCCAGCGCAGGACGCGCAGCGTGTCCCTGCCCGTGCCCGAGGTGCAGGCCTTCGAGGCGCAGCTCAAGGGCACCGGCGAACGCGAAATCTCGACCACCATGGCGTTCGTTCGCATCCTGAACGCGTTGGTCAAGGACCGTTCGATCGGTCGCCATATCGTGCCGATCGTGCCCGACGAGAGCCGCACCTTCGGCATGGAGGGCATGTTCCGCCAGCTCGGCATCTGGAGCCAGCGCGGCCAGCTCTACCAGCCGGTCGATGCCGATCAGTTGATGTTCTACAAGGAAGCCAAGGACGGCCAGATCCTGCAGGAGGGCATCAACGAGGCCGGCGCGATGAGCTCATGGATTGCTGCCGCAACCAGCTACTCGAACTCGAATGTGCCGATGCTGCCGTTCTACATCTTCTACTCGATGTTCGGCATACAGCGCGTCGGCGATCTCTGCTGGGCTGCGGGCGACATGCGGGCACGCGGCTTCCTGATCGGCGGCACCTCGGGTCGGACGACCCTGAACGGTGAAGGGTTGCAGCACGAGGACGGGCACAGCCACGTCTGGTTCAGTGCCATTCCCAACGTGCGCACCTACGACCCGACGTTCCAGTACGAACTTGCCGTCATCATCCAGCACGGCGTCAAGCGGATGCTGCACGAGCAGATCGACGAGTACTACTACGTCACCGTGATGAACGAGAACTACACCCATCCGGACATGCCGCCGGGGGTGGAGGAGGACATCATTCGCGGCATGTATCTCTTCCGCGCAGGCGGGAAGGAGAAATCGAACGGACGACGTGTCCAGTTGACCGGCTCGGGCACGATCTTCCGTGAAGTCATGGCCGCCGCCGACCTGCTGCGTCAGGACTGGGACGTGGAGTCCGATCTGTGGAGTGCGCCGTCGTTCAATGAACTGCGGCGTGACGGCATCGACTGCGAGCGTTGGAACCTGCTGCATCCGACCGCCGAGCCGCGGGTACCGCACGTGGCGCGTTGCCTGCACTCGCGCCCCGGGCCGGTCGTCGCGGCCACCGATTACATGCGCATTTATGCCGAGGGAATCCGTCCCTACCTCAAGAAGACCTACAAGGTGCTCGGCACCGACGGTTTCGGGCGCTCGGACAGCCGCGAGAACCTGCGCCGCTTTTTCGAGGTGAATCGCCTCTACATCACTGTGGCCGCGCTCGCAGCGCTTGCCGAAGACGGTCAGCTCGAGCGCTCCGTGGTTGCCGAGGCAATCGCCCGCTACGGTATCGACCCCGACAAACCCAATCCCACGACGGTCTGAGGAGGGCGCTCGGATGGCCACGAAAGAACTCACCGTACCGGACATCGGTGACTTCACCGACGTTCCGGTGATCGAGCTTCTGGTGAAGCCGGGCGACGTGATCGCAGCCGAGCAATCGCTCGTCACGCTGGAGTCCGACAAGGCGACGATGGAGGTGCCGGCGGAGGTGGGCGGCAAGGTCGTCGAACTGCGCGTCAAGCTTGGCGACCGCGTGTCGAAGGGTACGGTCATCGCGATCGTCGAAACGGCCGCGGCGGCATCGGTGCCGACGCCCGCGCCCGCGCCGGCGCCCGCTCTTGCTCAAGCGCCCGCGCCTGCCCCCGCACCGACGCCGGCGCCTGCACCGCCTTCCGCCGCAGGCGGGCTTGCAGCGGCGCCTGCGAGCGGTGGCGCGATCGACGAGGCCGCGTTCCGCAAGGCGCACGCCACACCGTCGGTGCGCAAGTTCGCACGCGAGCTGGGTGTCGATCTTGGCCGAGTCGTCGCAACCGGGCCCAAGGGACGCATCCTGCTGGCCGACGTGCAGGCGTTCGTCAAACAGGTGATGAGCGGTACGGCCCCGCCAGCGAAGGCGCCGACCGACGGCGGCGCTGCGCTCGGGCTCATCGCGTGGCCCAAGATCGACTTTGCCAGGTTCGGCGAGACCGAGACCAAGCCGCTGTCGCGGATCAAGAAGATCTCCGGCGCCAACCTCCACCGCAACTGGGTGATGATCCCGCACGTCACCAATCACGACGAATGCGACGTGACGGAGCTGGAAGCCTTCCGCGTACAGCTCAACCGCGAGATCGAGAAGAGCGGCGTCAAGGTGAGCATGCTCGCCTTCATGATCAAGGCTGCCGTGGCGGCGCTGCGGCGTTTTCCCAACTTCAACGCCAGTCTCGAAGGCGAGAACCTCATCCTGAAGCGCTACTTCCACATCGGTTTCGCCGCCGATACGCCGAACGGACTGGTCGTGCCGGTCATCCGCGACGCGGACAGGAAAGGCGTCATCGACATCGCGCGAGAGCTCGGTGAGCTTGCCTCGCTTGCGCGTGACGGCAAACTGAAGCCCGAGCAGATGCAGGGCGGCTGCTTTTCGATCAGCTCGCTCGGAGGCATCGGCGGAACCTATTTCACGCCGATCATCAATGCGCCCGAGGTTGCCATCCTCGGTGTTTGCCGCGCCGAGACGAAGCCACGTTGGAATGGTCGCGAGTTCGAGCCCCGGCTGATGCTTCCGTTGTCGCTTTCCTGGGATCATCGCGTGATCGACGGCGCCGAGGCCGCCCGCTTCAATGTCTACTTCGGCCAGTTGATGAGCGACTTCCGGAGGATCGCGCTGTGAGCGCCGTCGAACTCACCGTACCGGACATCGGCGACTTCGCCGACGTACCGGTGATCGAGGTGCTGGTCAAGGTCGGCGACCCAATTGCGGTCGAACAGTCCGTGGTCACGCTCGAGTCCGACAAGGCCACCATGGAGGTGCCCGCCTCGCACGCCGGCATCGTGCGCGAACTGCGTGTCAAAGTCGGCGACCGCGTGTCGCGCGGAAGCGTTCTCGCCGTGGTCGAACCCGAGAGCGCGACCAAGGTCGCACCGACCGCAGCGGCACCGGCGCCATCCGCAGCCGGGACGCTGCCTTCTGCCGCTGCGTCTGCGGCGCCGAGTCAAGCGGCGGCATCCGTCTTCGCCGGCAGGGCTGATCTCGACTGCGACCTGCTCGTGCTCGGCGCCGGCCCCGGCGGCTATAGTGCTGCGTTTCGCGCGGCCGATCTCGGCATGCGCGTGGTCCTGGTCGAGCGCTACCCAACGCTCGGAGGGGTCTGTCTTAACGTCGGCTGCATTCCGTCGAAGGCGTTGCTGCATACCGCGGCGGTGATGGACGAAGTCCGCGCGATGGCCGCGCACGGCATTGCCTTCGGCGAGCCTGCGATCGATCTCGATCGGCTGCGCGAACACAAAGCCCGCGTCATCGGCAAACTCACCGGCGGTCTGGCCGCCATGGCCAAGGCACGCAAGGTGCACCTCCTGCGAGGCGTCGGCCGTTTCGTCGATCCGCACCACCTGCGCGTCGAGTTGACCACCGGCACCGGACAGGCGCTCAGCGGCGAGCAGCAGGTTGTACGTTTCGATCGTTGCATCATCGCTGCCGGTTCTCAGGCGGTACGCCTGCCGTTCATGCCGGAGGATCCGCGCATCGTCGATTCCACCGGCGCGCTCACGCTGGCAGCCCGTCCGCAGCGGATGCTGGTGATTGGCGGCGGCATCATTGGCCTCGAGATGGCCACCGTGTATTCGGCCCTCGGCGCTCGCATCGACGTGGTGGAGATGCAGGACGGCGTGATGCTCGGCGCCGACCGCGATCTGGTGAGGGTGTGGGAGAAGAAGAATGCCCATCGCTTCGACCACATCATGCTTTCGACCAAGACGGTGGCGGCCGAGGCGCGGGCGGATGGCATCCACGTCCGCTTTGAAGGTGCGCGGGCACCGGAGGGGATGCAACGTTACGATCTCGTACTGGTCGCGGTTGGACGCTCGCCGAACGGCCAACGCATCGGTGCCGAGGCGGCGGGCGTTCGTGTCGATGAACGCGGTTTCATCCCTGTCGATACGCAGATGCGCACGAACGTCCCGCACATCTTCGCCATCGGCGATATCGTCGGCCAGCCGATGCTCGCGCACAAGGCCGTGCACGAGGGGCATGTCGCCGCCGAAGCGGCCGCCGGGCAGAAGAGCCATTTCGACGCCCGCCAGATCCCGAGCGTGGCCTACACCGATCCCGAAGTCGCCTGGGCCGGCCTGACCGAGGACGAGGCGCGTGCCAGAGGCATCGCCTACACCATCGGCAAGTTCCCCTGGGCGGCCAGCGGCCGCGCCATCGCGAATGGTCGCGACGAGGGGTTCACCAAGCTGTTGTTCGATGCCGATACCCATCGCATCCTCGGGGGCGGCATCGTAGGTACGCATGCCGGCGATCTGATCGGCGAGGTATGCCTCGCCATCGAGATGGGCGCCGACATGATCGACATCGGCAAGACGATCCACCCGCATCCGACCCTCGGCGAATCGATCGGGCTTGCCGCCGAGGCGGCGCACGGTAGCTGCACTGATCTGCCGCCTGCGCGCAGGTAGTCGCGGGCGGCGCACGGCTCTCGCTCAGGGATATGCTGAGTCGATTGCTGTGTGGGTGGATTGCTGCGTGGCGCGGTGTTGGCTTCGGCGCGCCTTGCGCTTCGCCCCGCGCGTTGCTTTCTTCAGCGTATCCTCAGGCGAGGCTGGCCGCGTAGCCTTGGTCGGTGATGGCTTGCCGGAATGTCTCGGCGGCGGCATCGCTGGTGATGACGACCGACCCGTTGGCGCGGTCGATTGCCACGTGCGCGGCCGGGTCGACGTTCAAAACCGCCTCGCGGACGGCTGCTTCACAGTGGCCGCAGGTCATGCCTTCGACACGGAATCGCATTTCCATCGGGTGCCCTCGCTTTTCAGTACGATCACCGCGATGCTAGGGGAAACGCTGAAAAAGCTGTGAGCGGGATGAAGCGCAAGGCGCACGGAGCGCAGCGACCGAGAAAACGAGCGAAGCGAGTTTCAGCGAAGGCTAACCTTCAGGTTATGCCGGAGCTACATAACAGTGAGATAGGCGAGGGAGCGAGCACCGCGCAACGCAGCGATTCGCCCGCGCAGCCATTTTTTCAGCGTTTCCCTAGCCCGCCGGGACCGCCGCGGTCTGCACTTCCCGTCAGCCATGGTCGTGTGACCTGAACCTCCGCATGAGCGCTCTTCCACCTTCGGTGTCCTCGGCATCGGGCGTCGCCGATCTTCGCATCGGAGGCATGACCTGCGCATCCTGCGTTGCACGGGTCGAGCGGGCGCTGGCGCGCGTTCCCGGAGTGCACGAGACGGCGGTGAATCTAGCCAGTGAAATGGCACGCGTGCATTTCGATCCGGCGCTGGTTGACGTCGGGAGGTTGGCGCGGGCGGTGCGTGATGCCGGCTACGAGCCGTTTCCGCCAGCGGCCGAGGTCGGCGCATCGGCGGTCGACGCCGCAGCACGGCGCGAGACGTTCTCGATGCTGGCGGCGGTCGTGCTCGCGTCTCCGCTGGTGCTGCCAATGCTCGTCTCGCCGCTCGGCGGTCACGCGTGGCTGCCGCCGTGGTTGCAGTTTGCGCTTGCAACGCCGATCCAATTCGCGCTCGGCGCCCGCTTCTACCGCGCCGGCTGGCGGGCGCTTCTCGCCGGCAGCGGCAACATGGATCAATTGGTGGCGCTGGGCACCACGTCGGCATGGGGACTTTCGACCTGGCTTTGGCTGACGACGCCCGCAGGGCAGGTGCCGCATCTCTACTACGAGGCCTCCGCCGTGGTGATCGCCCTGGTGCTGGTCGGCAAGTGGCTGGAGGGGCGCGCCAAGCGGGATGCAACAGCTGCCATCCGGGCACTCTCCTCGCTCGCACCGACGACGGCGCGTGTGCTCGGCCGTCGCGGCGAGCTGCGCGAACTGCCGCTCGCCGAGGTGCTCGTCGGAGACACGGTGGTCGTACTGCCAGGCGAGCGGCTGCCGGTCGATGGCGTGGTGCTCGAGGGTGCGAGCGCGGTCGACGAGTCGATGCTGACCGGCGAGCCTTTGCCGGTGCAGCGAGCGGCCGGCGATCGCGTGACTGGAGGCAGTCTGAACGGCAGCGGACGCCTGCTGGTGCGGGTGACGGCCACCGGAGTGGATACGCTGCTGGCGCAGATCGTTCGGCGGGTCGAGTCCGCGCAGATGAGCAAGGCGCCGATCCAGCGGCTGGTCGATCGTGTGGCGGCGGTGTTCGTGCCGTCGGTGTTGGTCGTGGCTGTGCTGACCCTCCTCGCGTCAATGGCGTTAGGGCTGCCGGCGCACGAGGCGGTGTTGCGGGCGGTGGCGGTGTTGGTCGTGGCTTGCCCATGCGCACTCGGCCTGGCGACGCCTGCTGCAGTGATGGCCGGGACCGGTGTCGCGGCAAGGCACGGCATCCTGCTGAAGGATGTGCAAGCTCTCGAACGGTTGGCTGACGCCCAGGTGGTCGCCTTCGACAAGACCGGTACGTTGACGCGCGGCGAACCGGTGGTGTGCGCGCGCTGGCATGCGCCCACCGCCGCTCCGGATTCGCTGGCGCGAGCGGACGCCGCCGTGGCGGCGATCGAACAGGGCAGCGAGCATCCGCTCGCGCGCGCGATCGTGGGGTACCTGCGGGCGAACGGCGCCCGATCGACGACAGCCAGTGACGTCACCGCGCTTCCCGGCAACGGTACGACCGGATATGTCGACAGCGAGCGCTGGTTGGTCGGTTCACTCGAGTGGCTGGCGCGGGAGGGCGTCGATCTGGCGGCTGCACAGCCATTCATCGGGGCGTCGGAGCAGCAGGGCGCCACGCTCGCCGGCGCCGCAGTGAGCGCGGCCGGCGCAGCGGGGCCGCGGCTGGTCTACGTGTTCGCTCTCGCCGACGCGCCGAAGGCGGACGCGCAGTCCGCGCTCGCCATGCTCGCGGAGCGCGGGCTCGAACTGCATCTGATTTCGGGCGACCGGCCGTCGGCGGCGCGGGCGGTCGCCGCTGCGCTCGGCCTTCCTGCCGCCCGGGTGGCGGCAGGCGTACGGCCCGAGGCGAAGGCGGATTGCATCGACCGTCTGCGCGCCGGCGGACGCACAGTGGTGATGGTGGGCGATGGCATCAACGACGCGCCAGCACTGGCGGCAGCCGACGTCGGCATGGCGATGGCACACCGCCGCCAGGCGGCCGACGTGGCGGTGGAGGCGGCCGGGATCACGCTGATGCGCGGTGAGGTCATGCAGGTGCCGGCAGCAATCGACCTCGCCGCCCGCACGCTGCGCACCATGCGACAGAACCTGTTCTGGGCCTTTGTCTACAACGTGGCGGCGATTCCGCTTGCGGCGGTCGGAATGCTTAGCCCGATGCTGGCAGGGGCCGCCATGGCGGCAAGCTCGGTCAGCGTGATGTTGAATGCGCTTCGGCTGCGGCGCTGGCGGCCACCGCTCGCGAGGCAGACCGCTTGAGGCGATGCTGATCCTGTTCAACAAGCCCTACGGCGTGTTGACGCGATTCACGCCCGAGGCGGGGAGCCGCTTCCAGCAGACGTTGGCCGACTACATCGAACTGCCCGGCGTCTACGCTGCCGGCCGACTGGATGCCGACAGCGAGGGCCTACTGCTCCTGACCGACGACGGCCGATTGCAGGCGGCCATCGCGCAAACCTTGACCAAGACCTACCACGCGCAGGTAGAGGGCACCGCGGGTGCGGAGCACTGCGCCGCGCTCGTCCGCGGCGTGATGCTGCGCGATGGACCCGCGCGCGCGCTCGCGGCGCGGCCGCTGCCGGATCATGTCGAGCCGTGGCCGCGCGTGCCACCGATTCGTCACCGCGAGACCGTGCCGACGAGCTGGATCGAACTCGTGCTTGCCCAGGGGCGCAATCGTCAAGTGCGCCGGATGACGGCCGCGGTCGGCCTTCCAACGCTGCGACTCATCCGGGTCGCCGTCGGGCCGTGGTCGGTTGCCGGACTCACCCCCGGCGCGCTGCGTCGGGTCGGCGCAGCCGAGCTCTCTTCATTCAAAGCGCGAAGCTCTGCCCGCCCGTCGGCGCCAGCGCGTCCCAGCCGAAGCGCTCCCGGATCGTCTGCGCGAAGCCGATAGCGATGTCGCCCTCGCCATGGGTGACGAACACCCGGCGAGGCCGCGTGCGGAAGTGGCCGAGCCAGTCGAGCAGACCGCTGCGATCCGCGTGGGCGGACAGGCCGTTGATGGTGTGGATCGAGGCACGGACCGGGACGACCGAGTCGAACAGCCGCACCTGACGCGCCCCGTCGACGAGTTGGCGTCCGAGGGTTCCATGCCCCTGATAGCCGACGAACACGACGGCATTGCTGGCGTGCGGCAGGCCATGCCGGAGGTGGTGACGGATCCGTCCGGCCTCTGCCATGCCGCTCGAGGCGATGATCAGCGCGCCGGCGCGGATGCGATTGAGCGCCATCGACTCCTCCGGCGTCTGCGTGAAGCGCAGCCGAATGGCCTGATCCGCGCAGGCGCGACAGGCGAGCAGGGCGCGCGCCTCTTCGTCCAGATAGTCATAGTGCTTCCAGGTGATGCCGGTGATGCGGTCGGCAAGCGGCGAGTCGACGTAGACGTCAAGGCGTGGCAGCCGTCCCGCGCGCGTGAGGCCGATCAGCACATGCAGCAATTCCTGCGTGCGCCCGAGCGCGAAGGCCGGCACGTACACATTGCCGCGTCCGCGCGCGATGGCGTCGCCCACGACGCCGGTCAGTTCGTCCAGGGTGGCCCCGTAGGGGCGGTGCTCACGATTGCCGTAGGTCGATTCGATCAGGACGTAGTCGGCGTCCTCGATCGGCGTCGGATCGCGCACGATTGGTCGGCCCTTTGGACCGATGTCGCCGGAGAACACGATCTTGCGCGACTCCTCGCCATCGCTGACCCAGACTTCGATCGACGCCGAGCCGATGATGTGGCCAGCGTCCTGAAAGCGTGCCCGCACCGTCGGATGCGGCCGGAACTCGGCAGCGTAGTCGCGGCCGCGCAGCTGACGCAGGCAATCGCGGGCCTGCGCCACGGTGTAGAGCAGTTGGCCGGCGGCATGGCGGCGGCCTGAACGCTGCGCTCGAATCCATTCGTTCTCCTGGATGTGCGCGCTGTCGAGCAGCAGCGGTTCGAGCAGGTCCACCGTCGCCCGCGTGGCGTGTACGGTGCCACGAAAGCCGAGCGCGGTCAGTCGCGGCAGCAGGCCGCTGTGGTCGATGTGGGCATGCGTCAGCAGCACAAAGTCGAGCGCGCGCGGATCGAACGGCCAGAGCCGGCGGTTCTTCTCGAACGCATGGCGGTCGCCCTGCACCATGCCGCAATCGACCAGAAAGCGGCAATGTGCGGTCTCCACCAGAAAGCAGGAACCGGTGACTTCCTGGGCAGCACCGAGAAAGGTGATCTTCATCTCCTATGGATCCTCAGAGTACGCGGCAGAACGCAGCCTTCAAGTAGCGGCTTTCGTTGACATGGGCGAGCCAGGGGTGATCGCCTCCGGCGCCGCGAACGTCGATCACCTGCACCGTCCGCCCGGCGAAATGCGCCGCACGCCGTAGCATGTCTAGAAAGGCCTCCTCCGCGACGAGGCCGGTGCAGGAACAGGTCACGAACACTCCGCCTGGCGCGACCACAGCAAGCGCCAGCCGATTCATGTCGAGATATTTTTTCAATGCTGCCATCACCTCCTCGCGCGAGCGCGTGAGCTTGGGTGGATCGAGCACCACGGCGTCCCAGCGGCGTCCCTGGGCGATGGCATCGCGCAGCCATGGGAACAGATCGGCCTGCGTGACCTTGCCTGCGAGACCATTCAGCCGCAGGTTCCGGCCGGCGAACGCCACCGCCTCCTCATCGAGGTCCACCGCAGTCAGCTCGCGCGCCCCGGCGAGTCCGGCATACACCGAAAAGCCACCGGAATTGCAGCAAAGATCGAGCACCCGCTGCGCGCCTGTGGCAGCGACCAGCTCGCCAAAGCGCCGACGGTTCTCGCGCTGATCGCAGAAAAACCCGGTCTTGTGCTTGCCCCCGATCGGCACACTGAAGCGCGCACCATACTCGCTGACGATGACCGGACGCAGCGCCGCGCCATCCGGCACTTCGAAGCCCTCCTGGCGCGCGGCATGCTCGTCGGCGGTTGCATGGATGTCGGCGCCGGGGAAGGCGGCGAGCAGGGCGTCATACACCCAGTGTTGCAGCCGCCACATGCCGGCCGAATAGAAAGCGACCACCAAGGTCCGATCGAAGCGGTCGACGACCAGCCCGCTCAAACCATCGCCTTCGGCATGGACGACGCGCCATGCGTTCGTCACCGCATCGAGCCGCAGGACCTCGCGCCGTAAGTGGACGGCTGCCGCGATGCGGCGATGAAAGAACGCGGCGTCGATCGCCTCCTGCGGATCCTCGCTCAGCAGACGCACCGCCATGGGAGCCTGCGCATTCCATAGCCCGCGGCCGACGAAGCGGTCCTCGCGGTCGCGCAGCTCCACCAGGGCGCCGGGCGCGATGCGCTCGCTCGGGCGGGCCACTGCCCGCTGGAAAATCAGAGGATGCAGGTAGGTGCGTTCCTCACGCAGATGGACGACGGGCAACTCGTGCGCGTCGACCGATGGGGCGGCGCGGCGCCGCTTGCGTTCAGAAGTTGGACGGGACATGGCGGCATGCTAGCGAGCACGCCGCCCGGGTGCTGCCACGATGGTGGCGGCGCAGGGACGTTCGCTGTTCAGGTCGGTTTGGTTGCACTCAGCACGATCGGTTCCACACGCACAAGCGGCATGTCCGGATCGCTCGTGGACACCACGAAGCCCGCCAGCGTCAGCGATACGACGGCGAGACCCATCGTCGTGCCAAGCGCTGCGGCCAGGGCGCGCTCGCCGCGCGACAGGATGGAGAAGGGCGCGTATTTCATCTTCATTTTTCCTTGCGTTCAGGCTGTGGCGTCGATCACCACGGCATGAACGATAGGCTGCATGACCCGGCCGTGCGAGCGCCGTGCGACGAATCGCCGAATACCGGGACGGTCTGCGCGAAAGGTGGCGCTGACGGCGACCGATCGTCGCCGTGCGGCGTGCGCAGGGCGTTGACAAACTCGACCACTTGGCGCGCGGTTGGCAACAGACGCTGCCCGACGACCTGGAAGAGCCAATCACCGAAGGCAGCTTTGGGCGGCTGAAAGCTAGTAGGCCGTTGACAGACTACTGCGGTGGGCCATCTGCTGTGTTGCGCGGTGTTGGCTCCGGCCGCTTCGCTTCACATCGGCTTCGCCGATATGAGCCTTCGCCGAAACTTCGTTTTCGCTCCCTCGCCTATGGAAACGCTGAATAAATTGCTGCGCGGGCGAATCGCTGCGTTGCGCGGTGCTCGCTCCCTCGCCTAACTCATTGTTA
>OGCL01001478.1_pt1 | contig 19921 bp, 12 predicted proteins | sample 1570041 | NCBI WGS metagenome assembly OGCL01 (sample SAMN06266162, study PRJEB24511) | hot springs metagenome | isolation source: Hot spring water | place: South Africa: Limpopo | collected 2015-06-22
AGCTTGTCGATGGCACCGACGACAGCATCGCGCTGGAACTTGAAAAGCTTCTTCCATACCACCGTGTTGCGGATGCCCGTCGCCGACTTGACGATGCGCTCTTCGTCCAGCCCTTCGCCACTGTCGCCGAAGAGGTGGAACAGAATGAGCGTGTACAACGTCAGGGGATCTCGGTGCTCGCCGATTTCCCGCAAAGTTTGAATCAAGGAGTCGCGGGCTTCTGGCTGTGCCCTGATGGAGGCCCATTGGTGATCGAACCAGACAGCCACCTGCGCAGCTTCGATAGGCGACTCGGAAACCTGAATCAAGTTCAAGGGATTGCCCGGCGTCAGTCCCAGGCCTTCGGTGCTGAACGCAAACGAGCCAAGGACAACCTGCTCCGGCATGGCGGACGGACCGCGCAGCACGGCTACACCCTGCGGCACAACTGCAAGCGCGCGCCGCAAGTCCACCTTGTCACAGATCCACTTCGCACACTGGTTCGCCAACCAACGACTCTGCAACCGGTTCCGGGCCGCACGGTCGCCTTCGCCGCCGAGTAAGGTCAGCCCATCATTTCCGGGAGGCAGGATCATCTGCACTCGATCGAGGACGCTCAGAGCCTCTCGCAACTCAGCGAAGGCAAACAGCGAGAACGCCGGCGTCACGCAATCAAGCTGGTGGCCTCGCTTGAGATGCGGACGCAGCAGATCGATCACCCTGTCCGCACCAGTGTTGCTTAGAAGCCTCATTTTTTTCGGCCACCTTTGGACGGGAGAGGTGCGTCATGGCTCGGGCCCAAGGACGACTGTTCCCTGATCCAGCTCTCGATGTCAGCAAGCGAAAACCGCCACGTGCCGCCGACCTTGAAGGCGGGGATCCTCTTGGCTGCAGCCAGCCTGTAGATCGTCCGCTCCGTGACCTTCAAGTACTCGGCGACCTGCTTGATGGTAAGGATCTCGCCCTCGCGGGTGCTGGTAGGCATGGTTATGGCTAGTACTAGGCAAACTATGACAGGATAGCGCAAAAGAGTACAAACTGAGGCAGATCAGTGGGCAGTTTGTGCAGAAATTTCCGAGGTGTGTGGCTCAGAAGATGGGACAGGCCGGTCGCGCTGCCGCCATGGCGATAGGACACGATCGGCGATCAGATGACCGATTCTCTGCCCTCAATCCCCACGCATTGCTGTCCCGTTCGGAATCCGGGTTGTGCTTGGTGACGACTCCACCACCACCCTTCCACGCCCAACACGTTTCGGTTGGGCGTTTTCTTTTTGGGCTGGGCCGAGCGCCGAAGATGGCCCGCAGATCGTCGAGCGCCTGCGCCACCCGCCGCAGTTCGCCGACGTGGCCACAGCGGTCGTCGGCCCGTTGCTGCAGCCGCGCCAGTGTGGCGTGGATCTGCGCGGTGCGCGCGGCGTAGGCGGCGCGGGCATCGGTTCGACGCATCGGGGTCCCCGGGTCGATCGCGATGCCCTGATTCACGCCCCATTCCGCCCCAAAGCAAGCTTGGGAGAGCCTTCTCCCGCTGATAGACTTTCCTCCGATTTCATCCGCTCGAAGCGCTTTCAGTGGGCAAGCGCGACACCATGAGCACCGAACCTTGGGTTTCCGTCGAGCAGGTTGCGCAACACCGGGGCGTGGCCAAGGACACCGTCTACCGCTGGCGCGAGTACCGCGGGCTGCCAGCGCACCGCGTGGGGCGGCTGTGGAGGTTCAAGCTGTCCGAGGTGGATGACTGGGTACGCGCCGAAAGCGCAGATGAAGAACAACGCAGCGATAGCCAGACGACATCGCGCAAATTGAGGGGATGGGCTGAATGCCAACACTGAACTGGGTCGGCAAGGAAGCCGTCGTCAAACATCACAAGGAAGTCCCCTTCCGCCTGCTGGAGCCGTTGCCGGAACTCTCCTGCGGCAACGCCGACAGCGGCAACTTGATCGTGCAGGGCGACAACCTGCATGCGCTCAAGGCGCTGTTGCCGCGCTACGCCGGGCAGGTGAAGTGCATCTATATCGACCCGCCCTACAACACCGGCAACGAGGGCTGGGTGTACAACGACAACGTCAACAGCCCGCAGATGCGCAAGTGGTTGGGCGAAGTGGTGGGCAAGGAAGGCGAGACGCTGGACCGCCACGACCGCTGGCTCAGCATGATGTACCCGCGCCTGGTGCTGTTGCGGCAGTTTCTGCGCGAGGATGGGGCGATTTTCGTATCCATCGACGACAACGAAGTGGCGAATCTGCGCTTGGTGATGGATGAGATTTTTGGGGAGCGGAATTTTGTTGAGACGATTATTTGGGAAAAAAACTATGCCCCGAAAGCATCTGCGCGTCACTTTTCAGAAGCTCATGATTATGTTCTTGTGTATGCCGTAAATTCTGATAAGTGGACTCGAAACCTTGTGGACAGATCAGATAAGCAGGATAAAGTGTATAAGAATCCTGATAATGATCCTCGTGGGCCGTGGCGCCCTAACAATCTGGCAGCGCGGAATTACTACAGTAAGGGTACTTACGCAATTACATGTCCGTCCGGGCGAGTCATTCCTGGTCCTCCAAAGGGATCATATTGGCGATTCTCCGAAGAAAAACTCAAAGAATTGGACGCGGATGGGCGCATATGGTGGGGAGTGGATGGCAATAATATTCCTGCTCCCAAAATTTATCTTTCAGAGGTCAAACAAGGTGTTGTGCCGATGAGCTTGTGGCACTACGGCGAAGTAGGCCACACCCAAGAAGCCAAAAAAGAACTGCTGGAACTGGTGCATTTCGCATCGAGCGAGGAGGTGTTCATCACCCCCAAACCCACCCGCCTCATCCAACGCATCCTGCAAATCGCCAGCGACAAAGATTCGCTCATCCTCGACAGCTTCGCCGGCTCGGGCACCACCGCCCACGCCGTGCTCAAGCAAAACGCCGAAGACGGCGGCAAGCGCCGCTTCATTCTGGTCGAGATGGACGCGAACATCGCGCAAGACGTCACCCGCGAGCGCGTCAAGCGGGTAATCGAGGGTTACACCAATGCCAAGGGGCAGCAGGTCGCGGGCCTGGGTGGGGGCTTTCAGTTCTGCCGCCTGTCCGCCGAGCCGCTGTTCGGTGCCGACGGCCAGATCCGCCGCGACGTGACGTTCGCGCAACTGGCCGAGTTCGTCTGGTTTGCCGAAACCGGCACGGGCCACACGGGCCAGGCCGACTCGCCGCTGCTGGGTGTGCACGAAGGCCGGGCCATCTACCTGCTCTACAACGGCATTCTTCGGGATCGATCAATCAATGGCGGCAATGTGCTCACCGGCCCGGTGTTCGATGCGCTGCCGAAGTTTGACGGCCCCAAGGTGATCTATGCCGCTGCCAACCGCATGGGGGCGCGTGCGGCGCGCGAGGGCATCACCTTCAAGCAGACGCCGTATGCGCTGGAGGTGTCCTGATGGGTGAAGGCTTGCGGGTCATCCTCATCGTTGGCCCCAACGGCGCGGGCAAGACCACCTTTGCCCGCGAGTTCCTGCCCAATGAAGCCGGCTGCCCAGTGTTCGTGAATGCCGACCTGATTGCCGCGGGCTTGGCGCCCTTTGCCCCCGAGACCGCAGCGGTGCAGGCGGGACGTCTGATGCTCAGCGAGCTGTCACGCCACTTTGCGGCGCGCCGCAGTTTTGCCTTTGAAACTCCGCGCGTGGCAGGCAGGGGGTTATCGGGTCAAGCTGATCTACCTGCAACTCGACAGCGTGGATGAGGCCATCGCCCGCGTGGCGCAACGGGTTCGCCAGGGCGGACATGATGTCCCTGAAGCGACCATTCGTCGGCGCTTTGCCGCCGGGCGGGCGAATTTCCATCGCTTGTATGCCCCGCTGGTGGATGCATGGGCCTTGTACGACAATTCCGGCCCGCAGCCTGTGCTCTTGGATTGGAGCGAAAAGCCATGAACAACCCCCCCATCGAAACTGCACGCGATGCGGACCTTCGTTTGTCACCCCACGCCATGCAGCGCGCCGCACGGCGGGCATGGGAGTTGGCCGCGCAAACCGGCACGGCCATCGTGGTCAGTCACCATGGCAGGATCGAGCTCATCTACCCGCGACCGGAGGTGGCGGCACCGTGGGATCAAGCGCAAACATCCCGGCATGACGGCAGACCATGACGAGTTTTGCGCCCAAAACCTACCAGCAGCAGGTGCTCGATAGCATCGAGGCTTATTTCCGGGCCTGCCATGAGGAGGGCTCGCCCTCGATTGCCTTTACCGTCACCACGCAGCGCTTATGGGGCCGTGGTAATGCGTACAACCCGCTTGTGGGCTTTGCGCCCGACATGCCGTATTTCTGTCTGCGCGTGCCCACCGGCGGCGGCAAGACCTGGCTGGCGGCCAAGAGCGTGGCCTTGGTAAACACGTACCTGCTGCGCTGCGAGCACAGCGTGATTCTCTGGTTGGTGCCGAGCAAGCCCATCCGCGAGCAGACGCTCAAGGCCCTGAAGGATCGCCGCCACCCGTACCGCACCGCGCTCGCCGAGGCCGGGTCCATCACGGTGTTGGATTTGGACGAGGCCAAGAGCGTGACCCGCGCGACGCTGGACACCTCCACCACCGTCATCGTGGCCACGCGGCAGGCGTTTCAGGTAGAGGATGAGGAGTCGCGCAAGGTCTATCAGAGCAGCGGCGCGCTGATGCACCACTTCGAGCACCTCTCGCCCACCCAGCGCGCAGCGTTGCTCAGCGACGGCGAGGGCAGCGAGCGCACCACGCCGTATTCGCTGGCCAACGTGCTGCGTCTGCGCCGACCGTTCGTCATCGTCGATGAGGCGCACAACAGCCGCACGGAACTGGCCTTCGACATGCTGGCGCGTTTCTCGCCCAGCGGCGTGATCGAACTGACCGCCACGCCGGACCTCACCCGCACGCCCAGCAACGTGTTGCATAGCGTGTCCGCCGCCGAGTTGAAGGCGGAGGAGATGATCAAGCTGCCGGTGGTGCTGCAAACCGAGCCCAATTGGCAGCAGTGCCTGGCCGACGCGCTGGCCCGGCGCGATGCCCTGCATGCGCTGGCGGCGGAAGAGCACCGCGCGGGGGCGCCGTATCTGCGGCCCATCGTGCTGATTCAGGCCGAGCCGCGCCGCGCGGGGGTCGAGACGCTGGACGTGGAGCGCGTCAGAGCGGCCCTCATCACCCACCACGGCATTCCAACGAGCGAGATCGTCGTGGCCACCGGCGAAGAAAAGGGGCTGGAGCAGATCGACGCCGAGTACCCGCTGGGGATAGCCGACCCGGCCTGCCCGGTAAAGTTCGTCATTACCCAAAAAGCGCTGGCCGAGGGCTGGGACTGCCCGTTTGCCTACGTTCTGGTGAGCATGGCGGAGCTCAAATCAGCCACGGCGGTGGAGCAGTTGCTCGGGCGCGTGTTGCGGCAGCCCCATGCCCGCCATCGGCAAGCCAAGGCTTTGAACCAATCCTATGCCTTCGTGGTGTCGCGCCACTTTGCCGAAACGGCTGCGGCGCTGCGCGACCGCTTGGTCGAGGGCGCGGGCTTCGAGCGGCGCGAGGTGGCCGAGTTCGTCACCGCGGCGCGTGCCGAGCAAGGGCGGCTGGATCTGGACGGCCACGCCGGGCGCGTGCGCTATCAGCCGGTGACGATCACGCTGACCGAAAAACCCGATCTCAAGGCCGTGCCCAAACCGGTGCGCGACAAGGTGGCATGGGACGGCGAGAAGAATGCGTTGACCCTTAGCGCGCCGCTGACCGAGGACGAGGCCGAGGCGCTCAAGGGCTCGGTGAGTTCTGAGACCGACGCTGCGGCGATTGTGCAAGCCGCCGAAGCGAGCCGCACCACGGCCATCGCCTTTTTTCAGACCCCGGCCGAGCTGGGCGAGCGCTTCCGTGTGCCGCAGCTGGCGCTGCGCGTGCAGGGCGAATTGCAGTGGTTCGACGACCCGGAGGTGCTGGAGTACCCTTGGGACTTGTCCCTGTACGACGCCGCGCCGACGGCCGAGGAACGGGCGGCTCTGGAGGCGGCCCTGAAGGTGTCCGAAGGCGGCGAGATCGACGTTGATGCCGACAGCGGCAAGCTCGTCGCGCGCTTTCTGCCCGAGTTGCAGCGCGACCTGGAGCTGGTCTACCCGCCCGAGCACTGGGACGAGGTGCGCCTGGCGGCGTGGCTGTGCCGCAATCTGCCCGAGCCGTCACTCACCCACGACAGCAAGCTGGCCTTCGTGGCCAAGTGGCTGACCGAACTGTTGCGCCGCGAGGGCTTCACGCTGGGGCGGGCCAATGGGCAGAAATTCATGATCCGCAATCTGCTGGAAGCGCGCATCCGCGCCCTGCGCAAGCAGGCGGCTGCGCAGGCCTTCCAGCAAACGCTGTTTGGCGAGGAGGCGGCCTCGCGCGTGGCGGTGACGGATCAGTACGCCTTCGAGTTCCACGCGCAGGTCTACGCGCCCTGTTGCGACTACGACGGGCGTTTCGGGAACTTCGACTTCCGCAAGCACTACTACGGCCGCATCGGCGACTTCGACAGCAAGGAAGAGTTCGAGTGCGCCTGCCAGTTGGATACGTGGGCGCAACAGGGGCGCATCCGGTTCTGGGTGCGTAACCTCGTGCGGCGCGAAGGCAGTTCATTCTTTCTGCAAAAAGCCGATGGCCGCTTTTACCCGGACTTTTTGTGCCAGTTGCCGGGCAGCGCAGACACGCCCGGCGTGATTCTGGCGGTGGAGTATAAAGGTGCCGACCGCTGGGCTGCCGCCGAGGATGACCGGTTGATCGGCAGCCTGTGGGCAAGCCTTTCCAGTGGGCGCTGCCACTTCGTGATGGTGAAGGACAGGCGCTGGGACTGGATCGAGCAGAAGCTCTCCGCATCGCCGGTTCAGCAGGGCTGACCCTGAGCGTGCTTCGCGATGGACCACGCCACCTTAAACGCCTTACGCGACCGCCACCCCGCTTGGCGGCTTTTGGCTTCCCCACATGCGCCGCTGGTGGCGAGTTTTCTGTACCGGGTGTTCGTGGCGCCCAATGTGCGCGTGATGAGCGAGGCGGACCTTACCGAGGCACTGGAGGACGAGCTGTTCGCCTTGCGCGAGCAGCTCGGGCCGGAGGCCTATCCCAAGGCCGCGGGCGAGTACCTCAACGATTGGGCCGCGTCGGAGAAGGGCTGGCTGCGCAAGTTCTACAAGCCGGGCACCGACGAGGCGCAGTTCGATCTGACGCCCGCCACCGAGAAGGCCATCGCCTGGCTGGCCTCGCTCACCGAGCGGCCTTTCGTCGGCACTGAGTCGCGCTTGCTCACGCTGTTTGCGTTACTGGAGCAGATCAGTGCCGGCACAGAGGCCGATCCCATCAAGCGCGTGGCCGATCTTCGCGCCAAGCGCGACGCACTGGATGCCGAGATCGCTTGCGTGCTCGCCGGTGACGTTCCACTCCTGGACGATACGGCGGTGAAGGACCGCTTCTTGCAGTTCCAGCAGCTGGCGCGCGAGCTGTTGGCCGACTTTCGCGAGGTGGAGCACAACTTCCGCCAGCTCGACCGCAAGGTGCGCGAGAAGATCGCGCTGTGGGAGGGCAGCAAGGGCGCGCTGCTCGATGAGATCATGCAGGATCGCGATGCCATCGGGGATTCTGACCAAGGCCGCAGCTTCCGCGCATTCTGGGACTTTCTGATGTCCAGCCAGCGGCAAGAAGAGCTCTCTGAGCGCTTGGATCGGGTGCTCCAACTGCCCGCCGTCGTGGCGCTGAAACCCGACCCGCGCACCCGCCGCGTACACCACGACTGGCTGGAGGCGGGCGAACACACACAGCGCACGGTGGCGATGCTCTCGCAGCAGTTGCGCCGCTTTCTGGACGACCGCGCCTTTCTGGAAAACCGCCGCATCCTGGAGCTGTTGCACGGCATTGAGAGCAAGGCGCTGGCACTGCGCGATGCCGCGCCGTCGGGCATGGTGATGGACATCGACGCGATGGGTGCGAACATCGAGCTTCCGCTGGAGCGACCGCTGTTTATTCCCAACCTGAAACCACGCCTGGCGGATCTAGCGCTCGTCGCAGGCGAGGACGACATCGACACCACGCGCCTGTTCGAGCAGATCGGAGTAGACAAGGCGCGCTTGCGCTCCAAAATTCAGCGCGCACTGCGCCGCCAGCCGCAGATCACGCTGCGCGAGCTGCTGGAGGCCGAACCGCTGCACCAGGGCCTAGCCGAGCTGGTAGCTTACCTTGAGTTAGCTCACGCCGGGGACGGTGCGGACTTGGATATTCGTGCTGTGGTGGACGAGGCCGTAATCGAGCCGATTCGCTGGCAGGGCCGCAACCCGGCGGGCGAGGCCGTCACGCGCCTGGCGCGCTTGCCGCGCGTGATCTTCACGCGCTAACGGTTGGGGATTGAGGGAGGGAACAAGATGGACGACGGGCTGAGCGACTTGGACACGGCGCCAAGCTCGCCCAGTGCACCGCCCGCCGCGCCCGAGCTTTCACAGTTGATGGTGCACCTGCTCAAGGGGGTGCTCTACCGCGAGGACGACGAGCGGCTGTGGGCCAGCCTCTTGCACCTGCAGGCGCGGGTGCGGGAACAGGCGGCCGTGCTGCTGCTCGATCTGGTGCTGGACGAGGCCGAGGGCTACGCCTTTCTCAAAAGCTGCCCTGACCCGGACGAGGCAGACGGCGCGCCGCGCCTGCCCAGGCTCATCGCGCGCCGGCCGCTGTCCTATGCGGTAAGCCTGATGCTGGCGCTCTTGCGCAAGCGCCTGGCCGAGTTCGACGCCGCGGGTGGTGATACCCGGCTGGTGCTCTCGCGTGACGACATTGCCGAGCTGATGCGGGTGTTCCTGCCCGATGGCACTAACGAGGCGCGACTGATCGACCAAGTGGATGCCACCATCGGCAAGGTGGTCGAACTGGGGTTTCTGCGTAGGCTCAAGCCCGCCGCTGGCAGCGCGCAGGATCGCGGCTACTTGGAGGTGCGGCGCATCCTGAAGGCCTTTGTCGATGCGCAGTGGCTGGCGGAGTTCGATGCGCGCCTGAAGACGTACCGCACGGCCTTGTCCAGCGGTGCCGGCAAGGAGACCTCGAATGCGTGAGGCGCAGAACCTGGGCCTCGACTTCGTCGCCGACGACAGCCGCATCGGCTTTCGCCTCGAACGTCTGGAAGTGCTCAACTGGGGGACCTTCGACAAGCGGGTGTGGCGGCTCGAACTGGGGGGCCACAACGGCCTGCTCACCGGAGACATCGGTTCGGGCAAGTCCACCCTGGTCGATGCGATTACGACCTTGCTCGTGCCCGCCCATCGCGTGGCCTACAACAAGGCGGCCGGGGCCGATGCCCGCGAGCGCAGCCTGCGCTCTTATGTGCTGGGCCACTACAAGAGCGAGCGCAATGAGGTCACAGGAAGCAGCAAGCCGGTGGCACTGCGCGATGCGTCGAGCTACTCGGTCATCCTCGGCGTCTTCCGCAACGAGGGCTACGACCAGGCGGTAACGCTGGCGCAGGTCTTCTGGCTGAAGGACCCGCATGGCCAACCCGCGCGACTGTACGTGGCGGCAGAACGGGCATTGACCATCGCGGATGATTTCAGGGTCCACGGCGGCGACATCACCGCCCTGCGCAAGCAGCTGCGGGGCGCGGGCTGCGAGCTGTTCGACAGCTTTCCGCCCTATGGTGCCTGGTTCCGGCGGCGTTTCGGCATCGAGCATGAACAGGCCTTGGAACTTTTCCACCAGACCGTCTCGATGAAGTCGGTGGGCAATCTCACCGACTTCGTGCGCAGCCACATGCTGGAGCCCTCCGATGTGGGCAGCCGCATCGAAGCGCTGATCCGCCACTTCGATGACCTGGACCGGGCACATCAGGCCGTGCTCAAGGCCAAGCGGCAGGTGGAGATGCTGACCCCGCTCGTCGAGGACGGTGCGCGCCACCGACAGCTTTCGGCCGAGGTGCAGGGGCTGCGGGAGGCGCGCGATCAGCTTCGGCCCTATTTCGCCCGGCTCAAGGGCGAGCTGCTGGATCGGCGCTTGGAGCTGCTGGCGCAGGAGGCCACCCGGCTGGAGGCGCAGATCGAACGCCTGGATGCGCTACGTGAAGCCGAGCGCCTTGAAATCACCCGCTTGGAACGCGCCCTGCGCGACAACGGCGGCGACCGCCTGGAGGAACTGGCGGCGGAGATTCGCCGCCTGGAGCTGGAGAAGGCGCAACGGCAGCAACGCGCCGACCGCTACCGGACGCTTTTGGCCCGCATCGACGAGGCCGCACCGACGGACGAAACCGGCTTCTTCGCCCTGCAGCAAAGCATCCATCAGCGGGCTGAAGATCTGCGTGAGCGCATCGCCGAGTTGGACAACCGCGAGCGCGAAGAGGATTTTGCGTTTCGCAAGGGCCGCGAAGAGCATACCGCGCTGACGGAGGAGATCGAGAGCCTTGCGCGGCGCAAAAGCAACATCGACACCGCCCAGATCCGCATCCGCGAGGCGCTGTGTACGGCGCTGGGCATCGCTGAGGACGAACTGCCTTTCGCCGGCGAGCTGATCCAGGTGCGCGAGGACGAGCGTGAGTGGGAAGGTGCCGCTGAACGGCTGCTGCGCGGGTTTGGTCTTTCCCTGCTGGTGCCGGATGCGTACTATCCGGCCGTGGCGGACTGGGTGGACCGCCAGCATCTGGGCGCGCGGCTGGTGTACTTCCACGTGCGTGCGCGAAAGGCGGCACCAGGCGCAGCCTTGCATCCGCAGTCGCTGGTGAGAAAGCTTGTCATCAAGCCAGACTCGCCGCATTACGAGTGGCTGGAACAGGAGCTTCGAAGCCGCTTTGACTTGGCCAGCTGCGACACCGGCGAGCAGTTCCGCCGCGAGGCGCGCGCCATCACGCGCGCCGGGCAGATCAAGGACCCCAGCGGACGCCACGAGAAAGACGACCGCAGCCGCATCGACGACCGCAGCCGTTATGTGCTCGGCTGGAGCAATGCCGACAAGCTGCGCGCCTTGCGAGACCAGCGGGAGCGTCTGGAGGCAAGACTCGCCACGCTGGGGCAGCGCATTGGCGTGATCCAGCAGGCGCGCAATGAACTGCGGGGGCGGCTGGACGCGCTGAGCAAGCTGGAAGAGTTCATGCGCTTTGCGGACATCGACTGGATGAGCCTAGCCCGCGATATAGCGGCACTCGGCGAGGAGCGCGCGCGGCTGGAAGCCGCCTCCGACACCCTGCAGGAGCTGGGGCGCCAGCTCGAGGCCGTGCAACAGCGCCTGGCCGAGTTGGAGGCCAAGCGCTCCGACGCCCTGAGCAAGCGGGGGGAGCTCAAGAGCAAGCGCGAGACGGCGCAGGCGATGCGGGCGCAGGCCGCCAGCCTGTGGAACGACTCACCGCTGACCGATAGCCAGATCGAGCGCCTGGATGGCTGGCGCGCGCAGGCGCTGGGCGAGCATCAGCTGTCGGTCGAGTCCTGCGACAACCGGGAGCGCGATATGCGCGATATCTTGCAGGCGCGTATCGACACCGAGGACAGGCGCCTGGCCCGCCTGACCGAGCGCATCGTCAATGCCATGCGCGGCTTCAAAGAGGCGTTCAAGGCCGAGACGGTCGAGATGGACGTGGCGCTCGCGGCGCTGCCGGAGTACGAGCGCCTGCTCGCCAGCCTGAAAAGCGACGACCTGCCGCGCTTCGAGGCACGCTTCAAGGAGCTGCTCAACGTCAACACGATCAACGAGATCGCCAACTTCAACGCCCAGCTCGCCCGCGAGCGCGAGACGATCAAAGAACGCATCGACTTCATCAACCAGTCGCTGGAGGCCATCGACTACAACCCGGGCCGGTACATCCGCCTGGTGGCGCAGCCCAGTCCCGATAACGATATCCGCGACTTTCAGCAGGACTTGCGGGCTGCTACCTCCGGCACCCTAACCGGCTCGGCGGACGAGCAGTATTCGGAGGCCAAGTTCCTGCAGGTCAAGGCCATCATCGACCGCTTCCGCGGCCGTGAAGGGCTGGCGGACGTGGACCGGCGCTGGACCGCCAAGGTCACCGATGTGCGCAATTGGTTTTATTTCTCGGCCAGTGAGCGCTGGCGTGCTGATGGTGCCGAGCACGAACACTACTCGGATTCGGGCGGCAAGTCGGGCGGTCAGAAGGAGAAGCTGGCCTACACCGTGCTGGCGGCAAGCCTGGCCTACCAGTTCGGGCTAGAGTGGGGCACCATGCGTTCGCGCAGCTTCCGCTTCGTGGTCATCGACGAGGCCTTCGGGCGCGGATCGGACGAGTCGGCGCAGTACGGGCTGCGCCTGTTCCAGCAGCTCAATCTGCAGCTCTTGATCGTCACGCCGCTGCAGAAGATCCGCATCATCGAACCCTACGTGGCGAGCGTGGGCTTCGTGCACAACGAGGGCGGGCGCGACTCGCGGCTGCGCTGCCTGTCGATTGAGGAATACCGGGCGCAGAGAGCCGGGGCAACGGTCAACGATAGTCAGCCCTTTGCAGGCGGCGCAGCGCCATGAACTGGACCACGCCCGCCGATCTGCGCGCCCAGGTGCAACGCCTGTGGGACCGGGGCGACTTACTGCGGGCGACGGTCACGGATGCCCTCTCGTGGCCCCTGCGCCTGAGCGTGAAGACGCCCAATGCGTCCGACCTGTCCGACCGCTTCGAGGCGGTGCGTGACTGGGTGCGTGCCATCGCCGAGACGCCGCGGGTTCGCATCGAGTGGCGCGAGTGGAATCACCGTGTTCAGGGAACACAGCGGCTCCCGGCAGCCGTCTGGCTCGATAGCCTGCAAGACGCCCTGACCTTCATCGGCAAGGGCCGGCAGGCGCAACGCTTCGTGGCGCTGTGGCAGCAGACAGCAACCGCACAACCTACCCTGCTGGCGTGGCTGTCTCGGCGGCCGATTCAGGTGCTGGATCTGTCCGACCGCTGGGAGCGCCTGCTGGCCGTGGCGGCCTGGTTGCAGGACCATCCCCGCCCGGGCGTGTACTTGCGTCAGCTCGATGTGCCTGGCGTGGACAGCAAGTTCATCGAGGCTCACCGTGGTGTGCTCACCGAACTGCTGGACTTGGCGCTCCCCCCCGAAGTGATCGAGCGTGACGCGATCGGCATCGCGCAATTCACCCGCCGGTTCGGCTTCCTGGACAAACCTGCCCGGATTCGCTTTCGTCTGCTCGATGCGACCTTGCCCAGCCTGCCGGGCTGCCCATCCTCACCGCAGAGCCTGCCCGACATCACGCTGGACGCCATGAGTTTTGCCGCGCTTCAGCTGCCCATCCAGCGCGCCTTCATCACCGAGAACGAGACCAACTTCCTCGCCTTCCCGCCCGCGACCGGCGCCATCGTCCTCTTCGGCGCTGGCTATGGTTGGGGGGCGCTCTCGCGGGCCGCGTGGCTGCAACGGTGTGAGCTGCACTATTGGGGCGACATCGACACCCATGGCTTCGCCATCCTCGACCAGTTGCGCGGCTATTTTCCCGGCGTGGCGTCCTTCCTCATGGACCGCGAGACGCTCCTTGCCCACCGCCTGCATTGGGGCGAGGAGCCCGGCCCCGCGCGCCACGACCTCGTGCGTCTCACGCCCGAGGAGGCGGCCGTCTATGACGACCTCCGATTCGATCGCCACCAGGGCCGGCTACGACTGGAGCAGGAGCGCGTTGGCTTTGGCTGGCTGTGCGATCGACTGGCCTGCATAACCGCTGGGGCCTGAATGGCTGGATCCCCCGCTGAAGGGTGATTGGGCTGACCACCGCGAAGGTCACATCGGCGGCGACTTCCTGCTCATTTTTATTGGCATGGATCGGGCAACGGTCCGCATCGCTCCAGAGCCGGATGGGGTGTGTCTTACCTCAATCGGCCGACGCGCACCTGGCTGCCGCCGATGCCGGGGATCACTTCGATGCCCCAGGCGATCTGACGTTTGAGCTCTTCGACATGCGAGATGATGCCGACCCGCCGACCGCCCTGCCCCAGATCGAGCAGCGTGCGTAATGCCATGTCGAGCGCTTCGGCATCGAGCGTGCCAAAGCCTTCGTCGATGAACAGCGTGTCGAGTTCGATTCCGCCAGCTTCGGCTTGCACGACGTCGGCCAGCGCCAGCGCCAGCGCCAGCGAAGCGAGGAAGCCTTCGCCACCGGAGAGCGTCTGTGGCGAGCGCGGCTGCCCGGTATGGGCATCGAGCACCTCGATGTCCAGCCCGCTCGCCCGCCTCCGGTCGCTGACCGTCTGCGCCCGTCGTAACCGATAGCGCTGACCGCTCATCCGCCACAGGCGCATGGACGCCTGTTGCAGCACCTCATCGAGCAGGGCAGCGAGGACGTAACGCTGAAACGTCAGATTGGCGGCATTGTTGCCGCCCGCGATGTCGGCCAGGCGACCGATGATGCGGTAGCGTTCGAACACGGCCGCTTCCTCCTTGGCCAGCTCGGCGAGCATCGCGCGGCTGCGACTGCGCTCGGCGAGCGCCGACTGCAGTGTGTGCCGCTGCGCCTGGAGCGCTTCGCATTCGGCCAGGATGCGGTCGCGTGACGCTTGCAATGCGGCCAGATCCGGTGGCGTCTGTCCGGCGATCGCAGTCTGCGCGCGCGCTCGGCGCGCTTTTGCTGCGGCCAGTGCTTCGTCGTGCCGTTTCAGCCGGTCCTCGAGCGCCAGCACCTGCGCTTCTTCATGGCGAGCGGCGAGAAAAGACGCTTCATCGCCGAATCCATGCTGCACCAGCGCCTCGGCCAAGGCTTCTTCGGCGGCGCGAAGACGTAGCGCTGCGGTTTGCAACGCGTTGGCAGCGGTGGTGGCGCGTGCCTGCGCCACCGCCACCGCCGTGCTCGCGCGCTGCTGCGCTTGCTGTGCGCCTTGCCAGGCGGCAGTGAGCTCCTGCAACGTTCTCTCCTCGGCAGCGAGCCGATCGGCGAGCGCGCCGGCAGGGCGCAATGCCTCGGGCAGCGACGCCGCCCGTTCATCACGCACCGCGGCACGGCTGGCCAGTGTCGCGTGCGCCTCGGCCAGCGTCTGCCGCGCCGCCGCAAGCGCCCGTTCGCTTTCCTGTTGCCGGCGCTCGCCGCTGACGAGCGCCGCCTGCGCCGCGCCGAGCGCGCCTTCGGCCTGCTCTGCTTCGGTGATTGCCTGCCGCAATGCAGCGATCGCCGTTTCACCCGCGGCCTGCGCCGGCAATGGCGCTTCCATCGGCAGCGCCATTGCCGCTCGCCGCTCCTGCAACGCCGTCTCGATGGCGCTGACTTTGGCCGCGATCTCCTGCTCGGCGGCACGAGCCTCTTCGAGCGCCGCCTGCCGCTGCGCGATGCGCGCCTGTGCGGCATCGAAGCCGGCTTCATCCGGCACCCCCTCGCCGACCTGTGCCGGCTGAGGATGATCGCGGCTGCCGCACACCGGACAAGGCTGGTCGACGCGCAGTGTGCCGGCCAGCACCGCGGCCTGAGCGGCCAGCCAGCGGGCGTGCAGCGCCGCAAACGCGGCTTGCGCTTCGGCCAGCGCCGCTGCGGCCTGCCGTCGCTGCGCGCCCAGCGCCTGCCAACGCTGCCGGCTGGCGGCGAGATCGCGTTCCGCTTCCCGTGCCTGGGTGAGCAGTTTCTCGCGCGCCGCCAATCCCTCGAGCTCCTGGCGCAGCACCGGCAGGCGCACGGCCAACGGCATCAGTCCTGCGACACGCGCCCTCAGCTCCGCCAGCGCGTCGGTCGCTGCCCGATGCTGCGCGGCGCAGCGCTTCTCGGCCTCGCTGGCCGCAGCGAGACGCGCACTCGCCTCTCGCCAGGCCGTTTCGGCCTGCTGCAGCGCCTCCGCCGCCGTGCGCAGCATACGCAGACGCGCCAACTCGGCCGCCCGCGCCGCCCGCTCTTCCTGCCGCGCTTCCTCGGCCGCCAACGCCTGCACGGCAGCAGCGAGCGCCGCGTCGGCTTGCGCCTTTTCCGTTTCAGCCGCGTCGCGCTCCGCCTGGGCCAGGGCCTGCAGCCGGCGCGCTTCGGCGACGGCTAGCCACTGCGGCAGCACGTTGAGTGCCCGGCGGGCCGCTGCGAGCCTTTGCCTTGTCGCCATCAGATCGGGTTCGATGGCCAGCAAAGCCGTAAGCTCGGTTTCGGCCGCATCCGCCTCGGCGAAGCGTACCGCCAGCGCTTCGCCCGCGCTCACGGCGCGCTGCGCGGCAGCGAAATGCGTGCGCCGCTCGGTCTCTAGCGCCTGCAACTGCGCCAGCTGCCATTGCCGTTCTTTCAGCCAGGCGTCGAGGCCGGCTTCGTCATCGACCCCGGCCTGCTGCAACAAGGCAGTACGCCTTTCTTTCAGCACCTCGGCCTGGGCCTGCAGGGTCCGTCGTTCCTCAGCGAGCACGTCCTGCAGACGCTTGCAGAGGGCGCTGGCGAACAGCGTTTCAAGGATGGCCTCGCGCTCGCGCGAACTGGCGGCGAGCAGACGGCGGAACTGCCCTTGCGGCAGCATGATCACCTGGCGAAACTGCTCGGCTTCGAAGCCAAGCAGCTCGATCGCGCGCGCGGTGACTTCGCTGCTACGGCCGACCAGTTCCCGCCACTGTCCGTCGCACCACTGCGCCAAAGTGGCCTGCGCCGTCTTGCGCATCGTCTTGCCGCCATGCGCAGCCAATTCCTGTTCCGGCGCACGCCGGATGCGATAGCGTCGTTGGCCGAGTGCAAACTCGAAGATCACCACGGTGGGCGTTGCCGGATCGGCATGATGGCTGCGCATCTCGCGCGGCAGCCGCTCGCCGGCCGAGCTATCGCCGTAGAGCGCATAGCAGATACCATCGAACAGCGCCGACTTGCCCGCGCCGGTCGGACCGTGGATGAGAAACAGCGATGCGGCCGGCAGATGGTCGAAATCGATGGTGACCTCGCCGGCATAAGGCCCGAAAGCCTGCAGGATCAGCCGCTTCGGCGTCACCGGTCCGCCTCGCCGCCGTGGCCGGCCAGTTGGGTGAGTGCCGCATCGAGGGCCTGCGCCTCGGCTTCGGTGAGCGGCGCACCAGTCATGTCGCGGTAAAACTCGCCAAACAGCGCGCGCAGGCCGATCTGTCGGTGATCGCGCGCAGCGCGGGGAGCGAGAACTTCGTCGGCGAGCGGTCGTTCGATGCCAAGAGCATTTGGATAGGCGGCACGCAAACGTGCCATCGCATCGAGCACGGCGCCTTGGTCGAGCAGGCGGGCCAGGATGTAATCGTCACGGCGAGGATCGTCGGCGGCTCGGGCGAGCAATTCCTCCAGACGGCCTTCGATGAGGCGCAAATCGCGCTTCGGCTCGAGCGGGATGAGCTCCAGGCCGACTTTGCCGGCGCCATCGAGTGTGGCCAAGGTGACGCTCTTGCGCTGATCGACCTCGTCGAACGAATACTTCATCAGCGAGCCCGCATAATGGACCGCGCCGCCGGCCAGTGACTGCGGTCGATGCAGGTGACCGAGCGCGACATAATGCACGCCGGCGAAAGCCTCGGCGGCGACACACTCGGCGCCGCCGAGCGCGAGCGGTCGCTCCGATTCGCTCGCCAGGCCGCCGAGCACATAGGCGTGGGCGAGAACGACCGAGCGGCGTGCCGGATTATGGCGCGCGCGCCACCGGTCAAGCAATGCCCGCATCACCCGTTGCGGGTCGACCGTTGCTTCTTCAGCCAGTTCGGGCAACAACGGCAGCGCCCGCCCAGGATCGACATAGGGCAGCGCATGGATGGCGACCTCGCCGTCCGCATCGCGCAGGATGATCGGCGGCGCCTCGACCTGCATCAGGCCGCGCACGATTAGACCAGATGCATCGAGAAGGCGTGAACCGAAACCCAGACGCTCGGGGCTGTCGTGATTGCCGGCGATGAGGATGACCGGCACACGCTCGCCGACGACGATGCGCGTCAGCGTATCGTCGAGCAGGCGTACGGCATCGGCCGGCGGAATGGCGCGGTCATAGACATCACCGGCGATCAGCACCGCATCCGGCCGCAGGTCGCGCACCAGCAGGCAAAACTGTTCGAGCAGATGCGCCTGATCCTCGAGCAGCGAGCGGCCGCGATAAACGCGGCCGAGATGCCAATCGGCGGTATGGAGAAAACGCATGACCGCTCGATCGTCAGTGCCCTGCTGGCCAGTAGCCGGTTTCCTTCTGTAGCAACTCGCGCAGCTTCATCGCCAGCAGGCGTGCCTCGTTGTTCCAGGACCGGCTATAGCCCAGGCGTTTCTCGACCCATTTTTCGAACGAGCGGCGCGGCCCGATGCCGAGCAGACCGTCGTGGTATTCGACCGGTTTTTGCGGATTGCCGCCCCAGCTCACTTCTTCGACGAACTCGTGACGACACAGATAAAGACGCATCGGGCAGCCTTCCGAATGATGGATGCGGATGGCAAGCACGCCGGCGATGCCGGAGTGCGGATAGAGCGGCACTTGGCGGCTCAGGCTGTCGCCCATCCAGACCAGATCGCGCTGTCGTTCGCAGAACCACTGATCGAAGACCGCCAGCGCTGCCGGCTCGAAGCATTCGCCGCTGGTGGCAATGACATCGCCACGCAGAATCATCGCGCCGTCGGCATCGAATTCCTGCATCAGCCACGGACACAGTTCGCCCAGCGCCGCCACCAGCGGGCCGTGCCGCAGCAGAACCTCCCGCAGCTTTTCGAAGCGGCGCGCCAGACCGTCGATGAGACGGATGCGGCGTGCGGCACGCAGGCTGCCGGCGCTGCAGGCATGGCGCTGCACCTCGAAGGCGATGCGCTCGAGCTGACCCAGCGACGGCCGGCGCGCTTTGCTGTGATGGGCGGCGATCAACGCATCGAGCTGGCCGCCGACGATCACCGGGAAAGACAGCGAGGCGCGCACGCCCATGTTGGCCAGATAGACGCGATGCACCGGCGAGACGCTGCGCAGATCGGCGAAGGTCAGATCGACCAGTCCCTCGCCCACCAGCGGCACCGGCTCGGCGGTGGCATCGGGAATCAGCCGCCAGCGGTTCTTCAGGTAAAGCAAACGGGCGATCTGCGGGATGTCGCTGGCCGGGAAACGGTGGCCGAGATAGCTGCCATAGACTTCACTGAGGCGCGCTTCGTTGATCACTTCGCCATCGCCATCGTCGCGGAACTGGTAGTACATGACGCGCTGAAAGCCAGTGAGCGCCATGACATATTCAATGAGCGCCTGACGCTGGAGCGCAAGTTCCTCCTCATCCGCCGGCTGACCGGCGCTAGGCGGCGTAACGGCCGACGGTTTCATCGCAGCGACGTTCAAAGTCAGCTCGACGAGCACGGCGTCCGTCTTGGCGCGCGTCAGCACCGCATCGAGCCAGCCGGCCTCGCCGGCGAAGGCGGCCTCGCGCACCAGACGGCTGCCCGGCGCGGCGGGCAGGACGGCGCTCAGCGATCCGAGCTCATCGGGCAGCGTCTGCCCTAGCCAATCGCCGGCTGCGCCGCCCAGCAAAGCGCCGACATTGTCGGAAACATGACACAGACGTCCCCCACCATCGGCGACGAGCAGCACGCCATGCGGCTGGATGGCCCCGGAAAGATGCAGCACCTCACGCTCGCATTCGGCCAACCAGCGTGTCGGTGCGAGCGGCAGTGTGCCGGAATCACCCGTTTCAGCCAAGATAACCTCGCTGTACCAGCATGTCTTCGAATATGGCGGACTCCACCGGCCGCGAGAAGTAATAACCTTGGGCGATGTCACAGCCATGCTGGATCAGCCAGGCCAGCTGGCGGTCGGTCTCGACGCCTTCGGCCACCGATTTCAGCTCCAGACCACGCGCCAGCCCGAGAACGGCACGGACGATCGCCTCGCTTTCGCGGTCGGTGCCCAGGCCGATGACGAAGCTGCGGTCGATCTTCAGTTCGTCCAGCGGCAAACGCTTCAGGTAGGCAAGCGACGAATAGCCGGTGCCGAAATCATCGACAGCAATATGCATTCCAGCCTGATCGAGAGCATGGAGATTGTTAATGACATGGCTGCTGTTTTCGAGCAACGCGCCTTCGGTGATCTCGATTTGCAGCTGCGCCACTGGCACGCCCGCCGCCGCGACGGC
>OGCL01001480.1_pt1 | contig 19897 bp, 19 predicted proteins | sample 1570041 | NCBI WGS metagenome assembly OGCL01 (sample SAMN06266162, study PRJEB24511) | hot springs metagenome | isolation source: Hot spring water | place: South Africa: Limpopo | collected 2015-06-22
AATCAGAACTCGGGCAAGTGCTGGCTGCGATCAAGTCCATGCAGTCTGATATTCAGGCCATGGACAAGAAGCTAGACCTCCACATCGCTACTACGGCGGAAAAGTTCAATACTCTAGAAGAGCGTCTATCCGGTGAAATCAAGGCGGTACGGACTGAAATTCAGTCGGTACGGGCTGAAGTCAAAGCCTTGGATGATAAAGTGACCGTTCAAATCAACGCAGTGCAAACCGAAGTCAAAGCCTTAGACAATAAGATGACCGTTCAAATCAAAGCCTTAGATGATAAGGTGACTGACTTGCGCGATCGCCAAAAAGTGACAGATTCCCGTCTGTGGGCGTTCATTGTGGCACTGGTGACCCTTGTCGGCGGTAGCGTGATTAAAGTCTTGTGGTTTGACCGTGCATAAACCACAGTGAACCAGCAGGGATTCAAAAGACACCGTTGGAGGGTTAACCCATGAGTGATGCTGCCACTCAATCAGAACTCGGGCAAGTGCTGGCTGCGATCAAGTCCATGCAGTCTGATATTCAGGCCATGGACAAGAAGCTAGACATCCACATCGCTACTACGGCGGAAAAGTTCAATACCCTAGAAGAGCGTCTATCCGGTGAAATCAAGGCTGTAGATGCAAAACTCAGCAGCCAGATCAAAGCCCTAGACGACAAGGTGACTGACTTGCGCGATCGCCAAAAGGTGACAGATTCCCGTCTGTGGGCGTTCATTGTGGCACTGGTGACCCTTGTCGGCGGTAGCGTAATTAAGGTGCTCTGGTTTGACCGTGCATAAGCCGCCCTAGGCTGGCACAAATCAACCGATCAGGTTTGGGGACTACGGCAAGCAAGCTCCCTCTCCAGGGCTTGACTCACTAACTCGGCGGTAATCGGGGCCAGCAAAATACCGTTGCGGTAGTGGCCACTGGCAACCCATACCCGCGGCTGAATCTGCTCAATGACCGGAGCGGGGCGATCGCAGGGACGGGGACGCTGTCCTTGCCAAGATCGCAGCAGGGGAGCCGTTTTGAGGGGCGGCCATAGATGGTTGGCGCGATCGCGCAGAGCTGCTAGAGCTTCAGGATTGCCGTTGGGCTGGCTGCCCTCAACCGTTGCCCCAACCCATACCCGTTCTGAGTCAACGGGCACAAGGTGAATATCGTCTGCGGTGAGCACTGGTGTGTTGGGCGGGGCTGGCCAAGCAAATTCAAGGGCTTGCCCTAGGACTGGTTGCAGGGGAATGGGCTGCCGTAAATGACGGGTTAAGGGGGTTGTTCCTAAGCCCACTGCTAAAACTAGGTACTCTGTTGTTAGGGTGCTGTTGGCAAGGACAACCTGTAGGGAGTCATCTTGGAGCCGGAGGTCTAATACCTTGCTGTGGTAGCAAAAGGTTACACCGTTGAGGGTTGCCGCTTGGCGTAGCGCTTGGGTGAGATGACGTGGATGCACTTGGCGATCGCCCCTTGCCCACAGGGCACCCTGAACCACCTCTGGGTTAATCATTGGGACTTGTTCGAGTACCGCTGCGGGTTCGAGCCACGCTAATTGGTCATTGCCGTAAGTGCTCAGCCATGCTTGGGTCGCGATCGCCCCTTCGGTGGTAGTTATTAGCTCTAAAATCCCCTGCCGTTGGTAGGGAATGGAGGCTCCGGTGGCCGCTTCTAGTTCCGGAATTAGGGTCTCGTAGCGCGCCAGACTGGCCTGTCGCAGGCGAAAATTACGCCCCCGCCGTCGCCGACTTAACTGCACAATTAAAACGCCAAGGGCGGCACCCGTGGCTGCAAAGTCTGTGGCCGATTGCGCCTCCAGCACAACAATAGAACCCCTGACACGACGGCTGAGTTCGTAGGCGATCGCTGCTCCTACAACCCCGGCACCAACAACTGTAATTGTCGCAGTTGGCCTCACCTCAGGTACCTAACCCTCAATATCCACATATATCAACAAAAAGAGGCTGTTGCTCTGCTAACCCCGTAGTTCCTGCTGCCTGACATCCTCCCAACCCTGATGCTGGCGGTGGGGGGTGGGCTAGCGCTTTTGCCGCCAGTGGTGGATGTGGAGTTTGATCGCACCAATGGCACATGGACACTCCAGCGGCGGAATCTGTTCGGTCACAACAAACAGGAGTATCGCCTCCGCGACATTACCGATGTGTTTCTAGAAATTAACCCTGACTCTGATGGTGAAAGTACCTACCGGCTTGTGATTCAACTCGCGTCGGGTGAAACGGTGCCGCTGCGCCATTACTACAGCAGTGGCTATCGCGGTAAACAGCAAGTGGTGGAGGGCCTACGGCAGTTTTTGCAGTTGCCACCCACCTCAGACTCTTCAGACCCTTGAAGAGGCTACCTTGAAAAAAGAAACAAAAGAAAGTGGCAATATAAAGCTAAAGAGGGAGGATTGAGTATGGCAAATCATCCCTGAGGCGTATAAGTATTTTAGATACCTTGCCCCCCTCAAATTACGAAAACGATACACACCCAACACTAAATGCCGCAACCAAGATAGGAATTTTCCCCTAGTATCTAAATTGGAGTACACACGCTCCCTGCCATTTCCATACACGAGAGGACAACATTCATGGCAACCTATAAAGTAACCCTCGTCGGCCCTAGCGGTGAAACCACCATTGATGTGCCTGAGGATGAGTACATTCTGGATGTCGCTGAAGAGCAAGGACTAGACCTGCCTTTCTCCTGTCGTGCAGGTGCCTGCTCCACCTGTGCAGGTAAACTGTTGGAAGGCGAAGTGGATCAATCGGATCAATCCTTCCTTGACGACGATCAAATTGAAAAAGGGTTTGTACTGACCTGTGTTGCCTATCCGCGCTCGGACTGCAAAATCCTGACCCACCAAGAGGAAGAGCTTTACTAATCCATTCACTTGCAACGTATAGATCAGGGGCGGTGGCGATCGCCCCTTGCTTTTTCTTAATTTTCAAGTTCCCACCCTATGCCCTGCGGGAATCATGAGTTCACCCGTACGATAGCGGTGGATCATGGCAGTTAAAGCTTGCTCCATTTCACAGGCGTGCTGCTGCGGGTTCCAAAGAGACCCCGTGCGCTTGGCTTGGCGCAGTTGCCAACTCACTTGGCGGCGTAGCTCGGGTTCAGTTCCCATACGGATACCCCAGTTAACGTACTCCTCATCGCTCAGGGCAATGCCAGCCGTGACACCAACATTTTTTAGGAAGGTGTAGGTATGGCGCGCCACAAACTGCTGGCCCACTTTGGTAACAATCGGCACCTCCAACCAGAGTGCCTCAAGGCTCATGGCACCCCCAGTGTAGGGGTACGTGTCCAGTACCACATCCACATCGTAGAGATTGGCACGGTGAACTTCCGGTGGATTGGCGGTTAAAAAATGCAACTGCGTTGGGTTCAGCCCTTCTGCGGCGGCAAGCTCGCGGCACCAGTCCTCAAAGCAATCGCTACTGTGGTGATACTTCATCACTAAGACGGCATCCTTAACCGCACTCACAATCGCAAACTGGAGCTTCAGCATCTCCGGTTGAATTTTGCTGACCCGCTGGGCGCACAAAAACACAACTGTGTCCCCTGTGAGGCCAAGCTGCTGGCGAATACCGGTTTTATTGGCCACATCGTAACCATCCAAGGACAAATAGCAGTGGGGCAGCCGCCATAGGGTTTCGCTGTACCACGCTTGGGCACCTTCGGGGAGAATGTAGGGATCTACAATAAAGTAGTCCACACTGGGCAGGCCAATTGCATCAAAGCCGACCCATGTGGCTTGCACTGGCGCGGGTTTCAGGCTTAATAGTTGAAAGGTAATATCGCTGGTGCAGCTATCGAGATCAATGAGCAGGTCAATTTGGTCATCGTAGATTTGCTGGGCAATCTCGCCAGCGTTGGTTTCACATTGGCGAAACTTGTTAAACGTGGCGGTAAACCACTGGGCGAGAGCATCCTTCTTAGCCGTGCGAGACCAAGGATTATAGGCAAACAGTTCAAAGCGGGAGCGATCGCACAGGCGAATAAAGGCACGGATTTGATGGCCAGCGGGATGCTCAAAGAAACAACTGCCAACAAAACCAACCCTGAGTTTGGTAGATTCTGGTAACCGCGGCGGCGGCACAGATGCCTTGGAGTAGGGTTCAACAGGCAATAGGTACCCGCCTGCGTCGTGAAATATCCGATTGCGATCGTTGTAAATGGGTTTGAGTTGAGCCGGCTGATCCACCTGATGGCACAGATGAAAATAGGAGGAAATGGCGTAGAAAACACTGCCAAAATCTAGGGTCTGCTGGTGGGTCTGCTCTCCTAGGTAGTGATTACTGGCTTGGGCATTGGCAAGCCACTGCTGATAAAGCGCCTTCACTGCTTCGGCATAGCCAAGATCGTACTTAAAGGTTTGGAGCACGTGCAGCTTGGCGGTCAAACTCATATCCGTGCGCAGCGGCGTTGGCGGAAAGTCAAACAGCTTATTGGCACAGTGCAAGGCCAAGGCGGGGACTTTTCCCTTAACACAGACACGGCTCAGGAACTCGTACAACCCCCAGTATTCTGGTGCAATTTCTAGGTACAGTTCTACCAAACCGGCGGTCGCTGTTTCGGGATGGTTATTGAGTTGCTCAAACAATAACGACACCAGTAGGGGTTGCCATTGGGCATCACTACTCAGCGCCTTAAAAAACGCGGTCACTTCCGGCAAATCACGGTAGTGTTTCAGTAACGTCTTGAGGCTGGCCACAAGGGGATCGGTCACCTCTGGGGGCTGAGACACCAAGCTTAGGAGTTGAGTGAGGATATCTTGAATGGCCGCGGCCTCTAGCCCAAGTTGTAGGGAGTAGTGCAACAGTTGCAGCCCACTGCGAGCGGTAGCCGCCAATTCGTAGGCATAACTGGCGAGGGCAAACTGCATCTCTAAGGCGAAGGCGGGCAACCCGGCCAACTCCAGTAGGCACGCTGCCCACTCAGCACTGATCTGCTCTTGCTCGGCGGCACTGAACTCGCTGAGATATACCGACCAAAGGAGTTGCGCCTCTGATTCTTGATCTTGGAGAATGTAGGCTGCCCCCTGATAGGCTAGCCAACAATGAACTGAGGGGAACGCCTCGCTCAAGCGATCGCAGGTGGCCATCACCTCCCTGTAGCGGTGACCGGCAAGGTCATTTTGCAGCTTTCTCTGCCAGCGGGGAATGGTGGTGATAGAGAGTTTGGGAGTGATGAGCGCCTCTAGAAAGGCCTCCCACTCTTGGGCGCGCAACGACCACGTGCAGTGCTGCTGGATATAGGTCACTTGGGCACGCAGATGGTCTTCGAGGGCGGGCCAGTGCTCAGAACCGCAAAAGCGCTCCAAGGCGTGCTGTAGGGCATGGCCATAAGCGTTGAGGTACGTGGCCGTCTCTTGGGGAAAAGGAATGAGTTCTGCAAACCCGGCGGTGGTTTCCGCTAGGGCACCAAAGTCACTAGTAATGACGTAGCAGCCGCTGGCCATTGCTTCTAGCGCCGCAATGCAGGAGGTTTCGGCAAACGTGTTGGGGTAAGCCCAGATCGTTGTGGACTTCAGGGCTTGTACCAGTTCGGGTTGGGGCACTGAGCCAATGTAGTTCACCCCGGGTAGGGCCTGAGCACGCTGATATAACTCGGCATAGCCTGCGTCGGCGCTGCTGTCCTGATACACCTGCATGCTGGAATAAATGTTGAGTTGCAGATCTGGGTATCGGGTATAAATCGAGGGAATGACCTCCAACAGCAGATTCAGCCCCCGGAATGGCGTGCTGGTGTAGGCAAGAGTAAGGTGGGGGGTTTTGTGGGCAAGGATGGCCTCATCCTCTGCAAACAGGTTTTCAAAACAGGGGGCAATGGCGTTGCGCAGGAGGGTGATTTTGGCGGCGGGTAGCTGAAAGTGCTCGATGTAGCGTTCCTGCTGCCAATGACTAATCAGCACAACGTGATCGTACAACGCCTGCTCTTGCGGATCCTTGAGGGGGGCAACCGCAGGCTGATCGTGGGCGTGCTGAGTCCACAGTACAAGGCGAGTGGCGGGCGGCAGTAGGGCACGCAGATCCTGATTGCCAAAGCCGCGATTCAAGATGATGGCGACCTCGGGGTTGAGAGCCTCGAGAAAATCCGCCGTCAGTAAGGCGAGGGGAACGTGAGTGACCCCACGAATGATTTCAACCTGCGGCACATTATTCATGAGTGAGACGTGGTGCCCCCGCTGGCTCAGGTGAGCGGCCAGATAGCAAAGGGCCGATTGCGATCCCCCTAAAGGCCGTTCGTAGGGGGTTTGCAGGGTATAGTCCCAAGAAATTCGATCAATAAACAGAATTCGCATATTGCTTATTTGAGCACGAGAAGGGGCACAAGCATCCCTATGGGCGCACGGGGGAGCATGCTAAGCGGGTAAAAACTCATCTATGATCGCCTTAATGTTAACCATTGTGTTTTGGCGATGCCCCCCATCTACCTCGATGGACTGGCAACCACCCCAGTGGATCCGCAGGTGCTGGCGGCCATGCTGCCCTATTTTAGCGATCGCCCCGGAAATGCTAGTAATGGTGCCCATGCCTACGGCTGGGAAGCTGCCGCCGCCGTAGAAGTGGCCCGAGAGCGTCTGGCCACGGCCATCAATGCCGATCCCGCAGAGATTATTTTTACCAGCGGTGCCACCGAAGCGGATAACCTTGCCCTCAAGGGTGTTGCCGAAGCCTACTATGGCCAAGGCCGCCATATCATTACGGTGCAGACGGAGCATCAGGCGGTGCTCGCCCCCTGTCGTTATCTGGAGTCGCTGGGGTTTCGGGTCACCTATCTGGGGGTCAAGGCTAATGGCCTGATTGACTTAGATGAACTCGAGCAAGCCTTTGCCCCAAACACCCTTTTAGTGTCGGTGATGGCTGCCAATAATGAAATTGGGGTGGTGCAACCTCTGGCTGAGATTGGCCGCCGCTGTCGCGATCGCCAGGTGCTGTTTCACTGTGATGCGGCACAGGCCCTTGGCAAAATTCCCCTTGACGTGCAGCAGATGCACATTGATTTGCTCTCCCTCACCGCCCACAAGCTCTACGGCCCGAAGGGGATTGGTGCCTTGTACCTCCGCCGCGATCGCCCCCGGGTGCAGTTGGCACCTCAGCTTCACGGTGGCGGCCAAGAGCAGGGATGGCGATCGGGCACCTTGGCCACCCCACTGATTGTTGGCTTTGGCGAAGCGGTGCGGCTAGCCCAAGACCGCTTTAGTAACGACACTGCCCACCTGCGGCAGCTTAAACACCACCTCTGGCAGGGACTTTCGGCTCTTGAAGGCATTTATTTGAATGGCGATTTAGAGCAGAGTTTACCCAACTGTCTCAACGTGAGTATTGCCGGAGTGGATGGCAATGCCTTGCTGCAAGCCCTCTACCCCCACATGGCCCTTTCCTCCGGCTCTGCCTGTAGTAGCGCCAAGCCAACCCCGTCCCACGTTCTTCTGGCCCTGGGGCGATCGCCACAATTAGCGCGAGCAACCTTACGTTTTGGATTCCTGCGAACAACAACCCTAAAGGATGTCCATCAAGCCCTTGGCTATGTGACTGAGTGTGTGCAATCCCTGCGTCAACGTGCCCCACACGCAACCCTTTGAAATGCTTTTTAATACAACACAGTAAATTTTACATTGCTTAACAAAAAGACGAGTCTTTATATTTCTTCATATTGTCTGTAAATGCTTATTATCACGTTGTTTTGGTGATCTGGGTCACACTTGATGTCTGTCCTAGGTAGGATCACGGATGATCCCCATGTCACGAATTTCTTAGAATAATCACATAAGCAAAATAAACCTTTAACTTAATTTTTGGTTATCGCTACTGCGATCCCCAGCCTTGGTCGTGATCCATCGCAAGGGAGTGCAGTGGGCAGATTGCTTCATTTTTCATGAGTGAACAACCAATAAACGCCGGGGGTATCAATGACTAAACTTTTGCCAGTAACTGCCTACACAATTCGCCGTTTGCTGCGGCAGTATCAAGGCCAACTGAAGTCTGTGGTGGCGGAGGGGGCGTGCTTGGTTGCGGATCCCGAAGTTGACTTAAACGCTGTCATTGAAAGCCTCTACTTGGATGAAGAGGAAATTCGGGTGCAAGTGGCCGAAATTGAGAAGCTGGTGATGACGCATCAATTGCTCCTCAAGGCTGGTGCCGCTCAGCAAGCAGCCGCCGTCGAAGATCAAATTTTCTGGATTTTGGGATTAAAACGTGGTTCAGCTACCGCCCCTGCTGCAGCGCCCGCTATGCCCCAGATGATGGCAGTCAGTTTCTAACTCAGGCCTAGTTAGCTGTTTAGGCCACTGCGGAGAATGACCCGCTCGTTCTGGCGTGCCACCAGCGAAAGGGTGAGGGGGCCGGCCGTATAAACGGGAGTGGGTGTAACGGCACTAATATCAACGGTGCCTTGGTAGTCCTTGAGATCAAGGATAAATTTCACCAGTTCAATTTGGCGGAAGGATCCCACGCTACCGGTGACCGGATCCGGGAGAATTCCCGAGGCGATCGCCCGTTGATTGGTGACGGTAAATAGCTGATCCAGCCGCTGAAAAATTTGCTCGTCGGTCATTTGGCTCGGATCAAACGAAATGGTTGCCAAGTTCTCCCCCTCCCGAAAAACTTCTTGGTTTCGGGCCACTTGGGGCACCACCAAAATGTTGCTTTCCCCTTGCAGGTAGTTGGCGGCAGCAAGAATGCGAACCACGTAGGGCTGACCATCACTAATTTGGGCACGCAGGCGATTGATGTCTTCAGCGGTCACCTGAATCACCTGATCCGTGGGTCTGAGATTTTGGGGATTGTTGAGGACAATGGCGGTGCGCCGCGCCTCCCGCAACAGTTGCTCAATGGCTTTGGTGGCTTGGTTGTGGTCACTCACACTTTGAATCACGGCTGAGGACAACACCTGACCGGCACGAATCGATATGGTGCCCCGCCGTAACCCTAATAACAAAATATTGACGTTTTCCTCAAGGCGTTGGCGACTGGCCTCAAGGGCGGCAATTTCTTGCTGGAGCGTGCGCTGCTGATCTCGGAGCACTTGCTGCTGTTGGTTGGCCACGGCCAGTTGATCTTGAATGCGATCGATTTCCGCTTGGAGGTTATTTTTTTGCCCCTCCACCTCTGCCAAGCGTTCTCGAGCCCTGCGGATGGCAGTTTCTAGGGCGGCTTTTTGCCCCGCCACATCCTGCAGCCGACCTTGAATGGCTTGGCGCTCCTGTTGCAGGCGCTGAATTTCCTGCCCTAGTTGCGCTCCTTGGGCTTCAAATTCCTTGAGTTCCGCTTGGGCGGTGGTGTAACGGTTTTGTAGTTGCTTTAGTTCTGCTTCTGTCAGGGTTTGGCGATTGACGGCCTGCTCTAAAATTTGATTGGTCTGGCCAAGGCGTTCGCGCACATTGGCAAGCTCAATCTGTGATTGCGCCAATTCTGCCTCGATGGCATCTTTTTGGGCACGGGTTTCTGCCAGTTCCCGTTCCGCTGCCTCCTGTTGTTTGCGAATGGTGCCAATGCGCAGTAGGCCATCCTGCAATTCCCGACTGAGGGCAAAGAGTAGGGCTAAGGTAGAAGCGGAAATCAGGCTGCCGGTGAGGATCGTAATGAGCACCGCAGTTTGCCGTGGCCGCAAATTAAATAAACTCAGCCGTGCTTTGCCCACCTTCGAGCCGAGGCGATCGCCAACGGTTGCGATCGCGCCGCCCAAAATAATCACTGCTAAAACCAAAACGTACCCAGCCATACAGGGTGCTGCTGCCCACTCCCCAACTATATCTTTACTCTAATCCCATCCTTAGATAACTTAGATAACAAATACTAGCAGTGCTTTACCCCTCCCATTAAAGCGACCCTTAAGCACTCTACTGTGGTTTCCGCAACGATGTGAGACAATACGTGCAGAAATTATGCAAGCATAACACCGGGGTCACCAGGCTGTTGGCAGCCAAGAAGAACTACTTTGCTCCCGACTGTTCGTGTGCCAGTTAGTTATGCACGCCGCTGTCAGCGTAGGGCATATCCCACGTTTGTAGCCCTCACCCTAAATCCCTCTCCAGATCGGAAGAGGGACTTTCAAACTGCCCCCCTTCTCTGTGTTTGGGAGTAGCTCGAAGAGCGTGGGAAGCAGAGGAGGAGGGTCAACCGGCGAATGGTTCCGTTTTATTTGCTGGGCTAGTTGTGCATCCATCTGCTGAACGATTTCGCTACCCCGAGGTTTACTGATTTTCTATTTTCTACTTTTATACAAAAAGAAGTATGAGAAGATACAACTGAGCTTCCCTAAGGTTCCATGCCCAAAATTGCTACTTGGAATGTTAATTCAATTCGGACCCGCCTTGATCATGTTTGCCAATGGCTCGATGCCACGGGCGTTGACTACCTGTGCTTGCAGGAAACCAAGGTGGTGGATGCCGAGTTCCCACGGCAAGCCTTTATCGAGCGGGGGTATGTCGTCTATTGTAGCGGTCAAAAGGCCTACAATGGGGTGGCCATTATTAGTCGTCAGCCCCTTGCGGTGGTCGAAGCCGGTTTTGCGCCGCAACTGCCCTCCCACGCTGGCTTAGATGAGCAAAAACGCTTGATCTGTGCTCAGTTGGCTCCCAACCTGACCTTAGTGAATGTCTATATTCCTAATGGGGGTGAGTACGACAGCGAAAAGTACCACTACAAACTGCGCTGGTTACTGGGGTTGCAGGCTTACCTTGAACAACTGCACGGGGAGGTGATTCTCTGCGGTGATTTTAATATTGCCCCTGAGGATAAAGACCTCTTTGATGCTAGCGATCGCGCCACCAAGGTGGGAGCCACCGATGCCGAGCGGGAACAGTTGGCTGCGATTCGTGCCTTGGGCTTTTGGGATGCCTTCCGCCACTTTACCGAGGATCCGGGTCACTATTCGTGGTGGGATTACCGCGCTGGCTCGTTCCGCCGCAATCAGGGTTGGCGGATTGATCACCTGTACGTGACCGGTGGCATTAAGGAGCGTGCCCACGGCTGTCGCATTGACGTGGCACCCCGCCGCCTGCCTAAACCAAGCGACCATGCCCCCGTGATTCTAGACATTGAATAGCGCGCTGACGGTATCGGTCTGTAACCAAGTCGTAAGCTGGGCTAACCCTTGGGGGTAGGTTAAATCAAACGTCAGGGGCGTAATGCTAATCAAGTTCTGGGCGATCGCCTCCACATCGGTGGGGGGCTGATCTGGGTCTTGGGGGTATTCCTCCACCACTTCGCCCGCCAACCAGTAGTAGGTTTTGCCCCGTGGATCCACCCGTTTCTGAAACAGATCGTGGTAGCGACGAATTCCTTGGCGGGTCACGGCCACCCCGGCAATCTCGCTAGCGGGCAGCGCGGGCACATTCACATTCAGCAGCATTTTTGGTGGTAGGGGTGGCGAAGCCTCGAGGGCTTTTAACAGGTGACAGGCAAAATCCGCCGCGGGCTGAAAGTCATGCACCGTAAAGCTGGTGAGGCTGATGGCAATACTGGGGATGCCCTCAATCACCCCTTCCATGGCGGCAGATACCGTCCCCGAGTAGAGAATATCGGTGCCGAGGTTTGAGCCTTGATTGATACCTGAGACGACGTAATCGGGCAGGTCTGTGAGCAGCGCCCCGAGGGCCAACTTCACGCAGTCTGAGGGGGTACCGGAGCAGGCCCATGCCTGAATACTGGGGTGGAAGCGATCGCTGACCACTTCGGCGCGGATCGGGTCAAACACCGTGAGGCTATGGCCGGTGGCGGAACGCTCGCGATCGGGGCAGACCACACTCACCTGATGACCGGCGATCGCTAAGGTATCCGCCAAGCAGCGAATTCCGGGGGCAAACACCCCATCATCATTGGCAATCAGTAAACGCATTGGTGCCCCCTACCTAGCAAAAAGTTACAGTTGATTGCAAATCGCAGCACACTTCCTGAGAAATGTTAACCTCTAAAAGGGTCGGGTTGCTAACCGTCCTCGCGAACTGCCGAATACACCCATCATTCACTGCTTTCCCCAGCATCTTTTGCGGAGATGTTGTTATGGTCAGCACCGTTGAACATCAGCGTAAGGAGAACACTGTGTCTGTGCATCAAAGTCATCCTCTGCTTCGAGAAGACCTCAGTGAATACGTTGCCCACCTGCAACTGCACATGGCACTTCAGGCTCGTAACTTAGTTCCGGCCCTCAAGCACACCAATGATAGCCGTGAACAACTGCTGCACCAAACCCAAGCCACCTTTGAAAAGCACGTTTCGCGCCAAAGCTACGCCGGCTAGTTGGCGACAGCAACTGATCGACGGGGCACGCCAATGCTGGTAAATGTGCCCTTTTTTTATGGCCATGCCGATTCCCGCCGTGCCTGCCTGCTGCTCCATGGGCTAGGGGGCGGTGCCTACGAACTGCAACTTCTAGGACAGGCTCTCTACGAGCAGGGGCTAACGGTGCAGGGGATTCTTTACCCCGGCCACGATCGCCCCGCCCGCCAAATGCCCGCCTCCACATGGCACGAGTGGTACGGAGCCACCTTAAGCGCGTTTCAGGAACTGCACGCCCAGTTTGACGCTATTGCCGTGATTGGTTTTTCCACTGGCGCCACCCTCGCCCTACACTTAGCCCATAGCCAACCCGTTGCCCAACTAGTGCTGCTGTGCCCCTTTTTGCGCATTTATCGCCCGTGGTTTGCCCCCCTGCCCGCCGAGCCACTTGTGAGGGCGATCGCCCCTTGGATCGCGCACCTGCCGCGGCGTGCCCTCCCCATTCGCGATGCTCAGATGCGCCAGCAGGCAGAGGCCGCCGCCTTTTTCAAAAGCTTTAACCTACGTGCTGTTGGCAGCGCCCTTGATCTCATTGCCCAAGTTGAAGCGGAGCTACCCAGCATTACTACCCCCACACTGATTCTGCAGACCCGCGCCGATGACACCGTTGACCCCCACGGAGCACAGCAGATCTATGAGCAATTAGCGAGTACCCACAAGGAACTCCACTGGCTTGAGCGCTCCAACCATGTCATTGCCCTCGATGGGGAACGGCATGAGGTGATCACCAAAGTGGCGGGATTTTTGGGAGCATAGTAGCAGGTAGGTTATAGCCAACGGCATGGAAATACTTGATCTGCGGGGTACCCCCTGTCCTCTGAACTTTGTGCGCACCAAACTACGGCTACAGCAGCTTGCGCCCCAGCAACCCCTTGAAGTCTGGTTAGATGCGGGCGAGCCCATTGAACAGGTACCCGATAGTCTGCGGATGGCGGGTTACGATGTGTTGGCGGTGGAGCCGCGCCAAGAGTACTTTGCGCTCCATGTCCAACGACCCGCTGAAATAGGATGACCGCGACCCCTGTGATGGGTCTGGTGCGGGCAGTCCAGGCCAATTATTATCGGGTGCGCCTGCCTCAGCCCTACCATGGCATTGCTGAATTACTGTGCGTGCGCCGCAGTCGCCTGAAAAAAATGGGTCAGCAGGTCTATGTGGGGGATTGGGTGGAAGTGACGCATCCTGACTGGCAAGGACAGCGGGGCGCTATCAGTCATGTTTTACCGCGACGCAATCAATTAGCTCGACCGGCCATTGCCAACGTGGATCAGATGTTACTGCTGTTTGCCCTTGCCGATCCGGCACCCGATGCCCAGCAAATGACGCGCTTTTTAATTACCGCTGAAGTGCTTGGGGTTGAGATTGTTGTGGGTCTCACAAAAGCGGATCTTGTGCCTGAAGACCTGCAAACCCTATGGCGCGATCGCCTGCGTGGCTGGGGCTATGACAGCTACAGTATTAGCCTGACGGTTGGCCAGCAGTGGCAAGCATTATTCCCGCTTTTAAGCCACAAAGTCACGGTGGTGTCCGGCCCCTCTGGCGTGGGCAAAAGCAGCCTAATTCGCCACCTGTACCCGGAGGGGAATGTGCGCGTGGGGGCAATTTCCGAGCATTGGCACAAGGGACAGCACACAACCCGCCATGTGGAACTGTTTCCCCTACCCGCTAGCGGCTGGATTGCCGATACCCCCGGATTTAATCAGCCAGAGTTAGCCGCAACGCCCCAGCAGTTGGCGCAAGCGTTTCCGGAAATTCGCCAGCGGTTAGCCCAGGGTCAGTGCCAGTTTGACAATTGCCGTCACCGTCAGGAGCCGCACTGCGTTGTCCGCGGTGACTGGGAACGCTACCCCCTCTATTTAAGTTGCCTTGAAGAGCTAGAGGCGATCGCAACCCACGCTGCCGAAGCGTTACCCCACAGCAAAACCAAAATGGATCGCCATGGCAGTCAGCACCAAGAACCGCTCTTGGATCCGAAGAAATATCGGCGGCGATCGCGGCGGCAGCAGCACCAGCAGCTTACACCCCTAGACCCTGAGGAGGAGGTGATCGATGTTTAGCCCGACCCTGTGGCTACTGGCAGCAACCCTGCTTTCACTGCTCATCTGGCTAGTGCTGCTACTGTTTTGGGGGCAATTTTGGCGCACCGATCAACGCTTAAGGGGATCTGCGCCAACGGTTTGGCCACGGATTGGCGTGGTGATTCCCGCCCGGAATGAGGCAGCAGTCATTGCCGCCAGTGTGCGATCGCTGCTGCAACAGAACTACCGCGGTGACTTCCAGATTGTCCTAGTCGATGATCAGAGCGAGGATGGCACCGCCGCCGTTGCCCGGCAAACCGCCGCCGAACTGGGGAAACTGGCACAGTTGACGGTTATTCAGGGGGAGCCACTCCCCCCGGGCTGGTCCGGTAAACTCTGGGCGCTGTCCCAAGGAATTGCGGTCGCCCGTCAGCTTAACCCTGACTACCTGTTGCTGACCGATGCTGATATTGCCCACGATCCTGAGAATCTTGGCCAACTGGTAGCCCATGCCCACCACTGTGCCCTTGTCTCCTTAATGGTGAAGCTGCGCTGCCAAAGCGTTTGGGAGAAACTGCTGATTCCCGCCTTTGTCTTTTTCTTTGCCAAGCTGTATCCCTTTCGCTGGGTCAATGATCCACACCGATCCACGGCAGCGGCGGCGGGGGGCTGCATTCTCATTGAAACGCCGGTGCTAGAAAAAATTGGTGGCATTGCCTGCATCCGCGATGCCCTAATTGACGATTGCTCGTTGGCTGCCGCCGTTAAGCGAGCCGGATATCACATTTGGCTGGGGTTGACCCCCACCACCGTAAGCCTACGGGCCTACACCACCCTCGATAGCATTTGGCAGATGGTGGCGCGTACCGCCTACACCCAGTTATCCTATTCCCCCCTGCTGCTCGGGGGAACGGTAATTGGCATGACGTTAGTTTACTTGATAGCCCCTATGGCTCTTGGCACGGGTCTTGTGCTCCAGCAACCGGGCTTGGCGGCGTTGGGGGGGGGTGTTTGGCTGCTGATGGCGATCGCCTATGCCCCCACCGTGCGCTTTTATGGGTTGGGCTGGCCATGGGCCTTAACACTACCCGCCATTGCCACCCTCTATACGCTAATGACCCTTGACTCCGCCCGTCGCCACTGGCAAGGTCGGGGCGGCGCTTGGAAAGGCCGCGTGTACCCCTAGATGCCGCTTTGCTCAGCCATCATGGTCAGCACCACAAGAACCACGTAAATTGCCGAGCCAAGGAACCCGAGGCCAAAGGCAATCCAGGTAAAGAGCTTGGCCTTGTTAGAGGCCTCTAGGGCACCGGCGCGATCGCCCGCCGCCAATTTGGAGTTCACTTGAGCCGCAAAAATAATCGCAACCACACCAAAGGGTAAACAACAACAAATGGTTGAAAGAATTGCAGGTATCAAATAATTTGGGATATTTTGTTCGGACGAATCCATTGATTCCATTGATCAGTTCCTTAAACGAAGTTTGATATTGCTGAAATAACTTAACAGAGAATGCCGATTACCCTGTCAAATAGCCAAGCACAGGCTACCCTATTTCTTCTTGGAAAGCAATAGTAAGCGTTGCCTTAAAGGCGTTTTAGGTAGCTCAGCAGGTCAGCCATATCTTGGGGTTGTGCTTGAAACTTGGGCATGGGGGGGGTTTCACCGCTAACAATTTGATGAATCAGTTGCACTTGCGATCGCCGCCGACTAATTTGCACCAGAGTTGGCCCCACTTGCCCTTTGCCTTCTACCCCATGGCAGCCGGCACAATTCATGACATAAATTTGCTCGCCCCGCGATACATCCCCAACCGCTGCCCGCACCGACTGCACGTAGGGGTCTGTTAAGGGCAGCAGCAGAGCCATTCCCCAAACACTCAGCAGCGTTAGTACCACCGCAAGCGGCAGTAGCCATCGCCACAGATGCGTTCCAAATTCCACTGTGCTGACTAAACGCATTAATGTATGGGGAAACGTTAAAAAATGTTTATTATTGTTGCACTCTGCATTCTAAACCCTAGGGAGAGGCAGATTCAAGGCATATTCGGGGGAAAATCTGCGCCAATGGGCTATTTGGCAATCCCCAGCAAAGACTTAGCCGTGTTGGGGTGGGTAACCATCTAAATTCACCCCCAAAAAGCGATCTAAGAGACGGTAGCGCCAAAAGGTGCGCAGCATGAGCACCCATAGGATCACAATGAGTACCGTTCCTGTCCATAGTTGCCACGAGAGCGGTTCGAGTTCTACCAGCGATCGCAGCCTAGGGGAAGCACTAATGCCAATAAACAGCACTAGCAGAACCCCCACAACGGCAACGTAGCGCCAGTTGCCCACCAAGGGGGCACCGCCAACCCACACCGAATGGGGCGGTTTCAAAAACAGCACTAGGCACAGGGAGGCTAAAAGCAGCGTTATTACCAAGGCCGTACGGGCGATCGCCACGCTGTCGTGAATATCACCAATGACTGTTTGGCGATCCAGTAGAGCAGGGTCAAACCCGCTCTGGAGTAGTTCCATCAAGGGGGTCAACTCCCGCGCCAACACGCCAAGATAAACAAAAATACCCAACAGCGCCAAGCTCAGCGTGGCAGGCACTACAAAATGCAGCAGCGAACGAATTAACGAGCGGTAGGGACGTGGCCCCGGCACCGCCCAAAAGGCAACCGCTAGGGTGGGTAGGCCTACGCCCCACAACGTCAACAGCGTATTGTGCTTAATGAGTAATGGGAAGGCGCGCCCCGCCATGACAGTGACCAGCGAAAGTAAGCTAAAGCTAAACACCCGCACCAAAAATAGCTTGGTGACATCCTGAATACCGTTATAGATGCGCTGACCCTCGCGAAAGGCTTCCGGCAGGGCGGCAAAGGAATCGTTCAGCAGCACAATATCCGCTACATTGCGGGCAATGGCACTGCCGCTTTCCATAGCAATGCCGACGTTGGCCTGCTTCAGGGAAAGGACATCGTTCACGCCATCGCCAATCATAGCCACTTGGTGCCCCTGCGCTCGCAAGCGGGCAACCAGTCGCGCTTTTTGGTCAGGGGTAATGCGCCCAAACACGGTGGCTTTCTCAGCCATTTGATCAAAACTGGCCTCATCTAAAGCCGCCAAGTCTTGGCCAGAGATGGCCATAGCCTGCGGATCCAGTCCCACCTGTTTGCCCAGCGCCACTACCGTGTCAGCATGGTCACCGGAAATAATTTTGATCGTAATGCCCGCCGCCTGAAACCGTTGTAGTACCTCTTTCGATTGGGGACGCAGGCGATCGCCCACCCAAATAACCGCTAGGGGAGTCAACTGAGGCGGCAGATAGGGAGTCTGTTGTTGGTCATCCCACGTTGGGCGCTCTGGGGTGTGGGCAAACAACAGCACCCGTAGCCCCTGCTCTCGCCCTTGGTGCAGGTATGCCTCTATTTCAGCGTTACCCTCAGCCGCCGCTAGCAATACATCCGGTGCGCCGAGCAGATAGGTGCCGCTGGCATCCCACGCTGCACCGCTCCACTTGTAGGCGGAGGAAAAGGGAATTTCCCAACGGAGGGGTTGCGGCGTTCTCCCGAGGGCATCGCACAGAGCAGTGACTGTGCGGTTGGGGGCACTCACACTGGCTGCTAGGGTTGCCAGTTGCTGCTGGGTATCCTCAGGGGCACCGGCCAACAAATGAATACTGTGTAGCTCAAGGGCATTGGTGGTGAGTGTACCCGTTTTATCTAAGCAAAGAATATCGATGCTACTGAGGGATTCAATGGCATTCACCTGCTGCACCAGCACATCGGCCCGCACAATGCGAATCGCGCCTAAGGCATAGGTGAGGGTAATGGTGAGGTACAGGCCAACCGGTACTAAGCCGGCTACGACCGCGGCGGTTTGCACGCTCATGGGCAGGGTGGTTAAGCGCACCAACAGGGATAGGAGCACCAGTAACCACAAAAAAATGGCCAATGCCAGAATCACCCGAATAATCAGGTTAATTTCCTGTTGGAGGGGGGTCAGTTTGTGGTGATGGGTTTTAGCCGCTGCCGTAAGCTGCTGGGCGGTACTGGCACTGCCCACCTCCTCCGCCCGATAGGCCGCTGCCCCGCGTACACAAAAACTGCCGGAGTAGAGGCGATCGCCCGCCTGTTTGGGAATGAGATCCGACTCCCCCGTCAGTAAAGACTCGTCCACCTGAATCGTGCCATCCCCCACCACGGTGCCGTCCGCTACCACCTGATCCCCCGGCTCTAGGAGCAAAATATCCCCCGCCACCACCTCCGCCGGATCAATAATTTGATCGTGGCGATCGCGCCGCACCTTTACCTGTGGCCGGGTTAACAGGCTAATGGCATCCAGTTGGCGCTTAGCGCGAATTTCTTGAACAATGCTGATAATGGCATTGAGGAAGACCACCAAAATAATTGCAATGACATCCCCCGGGCGACCCAACGCCAACAAAATGACGCTAATAAAGGCAAAAACGCCATTGATAAACGTGAAAAGATTCTCCTGAAAAATGTCGCGGTAGCTGCGATTGCTCTCATTCACTTGGCGGTTGCTCTGACCGAGTGCCTGCCGCTCCGCCACTTCAGCAGCCGTCAACCCCGATAGGTCTTGCATAGCTTAAACATCCGCCGCTTTAACCACCAACACCGAACAGGCCGCATCCGCCACCACCGCACTGCTCACTGAGCCTTGGACAACCCGCCGTACCCCCGTCAAGCCACGGCTGCCTAAAACAATGAGGTCGGCACCATAAATATTCGCTAGACGTAAAATTTCCTCCACCGGATCGCCGGTCACAATTTCAATATCCGACCGACACATCAGGTTGGCTTGAAACTGTTTCAAGTGCTGCTCGATGCTGCGATAGGTGCCAATCTGAGGATGCGGTGAGGGGCGATCGGCACTCACGCCAAAACCCGACTCCGTAGGTGAAATCACATGGCTGAGGATAATGTAGGCATCGGGGTCTAAGGTCAACTGATCAACCGCTGTCATCACCTGCTCGGCTAAATCACTGGTATCCAGTGCCACCAGAATTGTCTTGAACATGCCCACTAACCCATTGCTCGTGCTTTCCTAGTCTGCCATAGGAGTACCACGGGCGGTGTTCTCACCCCCGCCCAGCGCCGGTTAAAGCAACTACGTTACAAAACTTAAAATTGAACCAAAGGTTGCTCTAGTTGCTTAACGGTGAGAGCCGCTTGCCTGTAGGCCTTGCCAGTAGCCCCCTAATTATGAGAAACCTGAAAACGAACGCCATATTCACCTTGATATTTCGTAAGAATTCCGCTATCACGTTAATATGGTTATCCCGCAGCAAACGCTGATGGGAAGCCTAATCTGCCCTTAGGGTCTGCCATACGCAGTAGGTAAAAGCACCTAGTGCGTTTTGGTGGCCTTAATGGTTGGATTTTAATTTATAAGCCAAATTAACAGGATGCTGGGGCGATCGCTCCCCTTGGGAGGCGACAACCGCAGTACCAGCAACTGTCATCTTCTAAATCTGGCATCTAATATCTGCAAGAGGATTTAATTCCATGACCATAGCAATCGGACGTGCGCCAGCAGAGCGGGGATGGTTCGACATCCTCGACGACTGGCTCAAGCGCGACAGATTCGTATTTGTGGG
>OGCL01001481.1_pt1 | contig 19892 bp, 19 predicted proteins | sample 1570041 | NCBI WGS metagenome assembly OGCL01 (sample SAMN06266162, study PRJEB24511) | hot springs metagenome | isolation source: Hot spring water | place: South Africa: Limpopo | collected 2015-06-22
AGATTTCTTTCCATTATTGACATAAGTGGCTGTTTCTTCGGAAATATAAAATTCAATAGGAGAAGCAGAATAATTATACGTCTGCGTCGATTTCTTTTCTTTTTTGATTGCAGATTTAATATTAGTCCTTTTATTTCTGGTCATTTTAATATTCCACTATCAATATCAAGCACATTAAGCTCTACACTTTTGGGCAATTTGTATTTTCTTGCCTTTTCAAGTCCTTTTTCTGTTACGACTGCAATGGCATCATAGTTCTTATTCTTAGCTGCTTTGAATAAATCCATATCTAATTTAAATCTTGCCTTTAATGGTTCTTTTGCAGTGCCCCCTATTAAGGCTTTATAAACAACCATTTGTGAAGAATTATTGCCGAATAAGAATCTTATAATATTTTCTTCGGTGTCAACTAAAGGATAAGTCACATTTACCTTAATGGGTTTGTCGAAAGGGCAGCCATAAAATTCACATTCCTTATATGAGGAGGCAAGGAATATGCCTCTTTTTTTATAAGCTGCTTTATCTGCTGGAGGAGAATGCCAGCATTTTCGTTTATTAAGTTGATCGGCAAGGGTTAATTCTTTCTTCATGTTAGTTTTCCTATATTGAATAAGCGTCTTATTTTATCATAAGCAACCTTGTTTATGGGTAGGTTAATTTCAAAATCTGATAAATATTGCGCTGTTCTAATCGGCGATACCCGTCGGAAGAAGTTTTGTATCCCTCTCGCTTATAAAGTTATGGAGCGCTTTCTAGAAATAGGGTTTGTTCTCAAAGAAGACATCATAAAAGTCCAGCACAATTGCAAGGCAACAGGCTTTTGGGTTAAAAAGTCCAAAGAGTATAACTTCCTTTTAATCATGCATGAGCATATTTTTGTTTTCTATAAGCCATGAAAACTTATAGGAGCCAGACCAGCAGGCGGGACAGTTTATATATAACTACCTTTAGGTGTATAATTCTATTAGTTTCAGCAAAGGAGGTGACGATTATGAAGACGTTACAAGCCGAAGTGCCTGATAAATTATATGAGCAGGTCAAAACACTTGTAGAGGCAGGCTGGTTTCATGACGAAAAAGATATCATAACCGAAGCACTACGGCGATTTCTCGACACTCATAAACCAGAGCTTATGGAGAAATTCATAAGGGAAGACATTGAGTGGGGTTTGCGTGGAAAAGATTGAGCAAATGACAATCCAAAAGGTTGTTTTAGACGCAGGACCGATTATTCACCTCGATGAAATTACCTGTCTACATCTCCTTTCAGACTTCAAGGAACTCCTTGTTCCAGAAGCCGTGTGGAAAGAAATAGGATACCTGCCCAGCTTTTCGATGCCCTCAGTTATTATTTCGACAATAAGGAAGATATAGATAAAGAGCTTGACTAAATGATAAAGCTCTATCTCGATGAGGATGTTCACAAAAAAGTAGCTACCGCCTTGAGATTAAAAGGCTATGATGTTATAAGCGCTCATGAAGCGCAAAAGCAGAGTCTTGCAGATTACCGGCAATTAGAATATGCTGTCTCTCAACAAAGAGCGATTTTTACATTTAATGTCGCCGATTTTGATAAACTCCATAAAGAATACCTTAAGAACGGGTTATTGTCGATTATAAAAATTTGAAACAGCCATTCCTATATCTACTTTAGGGAAACACCTTCTTTGCTTGACAATAAGGCAAAACAGAAGTTAAGCTTTACAGCATCTAACATATTCTATTTTATAAAAAATTGCCTTTTAAAAACTAAACAAATGGAATTTGAACAAATTGCTCAGCGGGTAGCAATAACTGCTGTCCCTATTCTTATTGCTATAATAATGCATGAAATCTCTCACGGGTTTGTGGCTAACAAGCTCGGAGACCCTACTGCAAAAATGATGGGAAGGCTGACTCTAAACCCTGCCGCCCATATAGACATATTCGGCACTATTTTAATGCCTATTATGATATTCATATTTACCAATGGCCAGTTTGTCTTTGGTTATGCAAAGCCTGTTCCTATAAACCCTTATAATTTTAAAAATCCAAAAAGAGATATGGCTATATCAGCAGCAGCAGGTCCCTTGACCAACATATTCCTTGCCATACTAAGCCTCATACTGCTTAAATATGTAGTTATGCCCGTTTCTGCTATTGTGCCTGAAGTTGCAGCGCTAAAGATATTCAAGCCATTATCAATGATGCTTACAGCAAGCATAACCCTTAATGTAATACTTGCTGTCTTCAATATGATGCCCATTCCTCCTCTGGATGGAGGCAGGGTATTGATGGGTCTGCTTTCGCATAGGCATGCAGAAACGCTTGGCAAAATAGAGCCCTATGGCGTAATGATAGTTCTCGTATTAATGTTTACTGGAATAGCACGGTATTTTATAGTGCCCATAATAAATATAATACTTAGTCTGCTCAATATTCTTTTTTAAAGGAGGAAGATTGCAAAAGGATCGTGTTCTAAGCGGGATGCAGGCAAGCGGCAGACTTCATATCGGAAATCTTGTCGGCGCCCTTAAAAACTGGGTAAGCCTTCAGGATAGATACGACTGTTTTTATTTTGTTGCTGATTGGCATGCCCTTACTACTGGATATGCAGATCCATCTTCTATTAAAGAAAGCACCCAAGACCTCTTGATAAATTTTATTGCATCAGGGCTTGATCCTGACAAGTCAACAATATTCATACAATCTCAAGTGCCGCAGCATGCAGAACTGCACCTTCTTCTCTCTATGATAACACCTCTCGGTTGGCTCGAAAGGGTCCCTACATACAAAGAAAAGCAGGAGCAGCTTAAGGACAGAGACCTTTCTACATATGGCTTTTTAGGCTATCCTGTGCTTCAGACAGCAGATATAATAATTTATCGTGCAAAACGTGTACCAGTTGGAATTGATCAGTTTCCGCATCTTGAGATATCAAGGGAGATAGCAAGGAGATTCAATTATATTTACAGAGAAATCTTCCCCGAACCAGAGGGGCTGCTCACTGAATTCCCAAAGGTGCCCGGCCTTGACGGCAGAAAGATGTCAAAAAGCTATGACAATGCAATCTACTTAAGCAACCCTCCAGATGTAGTGGAGCAAAAGATACGGACAATGATGACAGACCCGGCAAGAAAAAGAAGGACTGACAGGGGAGAGCCTGAATTGTCTCCAGTGTATCATTTGCACAAGATATTTTCTTCAGAGGAAGAAATCAACGAGGTTGCCCACGGCTGTCGGACAGCTGGGATAGGCTGCATAGACTGCAAAAAGATACTCATAAAGAATGTCTTTAATTATCTTGAGCCTATATGGAAAAAAAGAGATGAGCTTATACATAAGCCGGATATGCTGTTTGAAATAGCCCAAAAGGGGTCTGAAAAGGCGCAGAAAGTCGCTGAAGATACATTAAGGCTTGTAAGAGAGGCGATGGGATTAGGATAACAGACCTGCGCCCTTTATTTAACTGTTTCGCATTCCCAAAAAATAGTGTGGGGACATTTATCTTTGCAATATTTATAGTCTATTTTGTTAAATAAAAGAGTAATGGATTCAGCCTTTGACTGAAGACATCTTTTTTGCTCAAGAAGGGACAAAATGCCTGAATTGAGAAGTACATCCCGCACAGGCTTATGGGCATTGGCAATATAAAGCTCTAATCCCAGTTTTCTGATTTCCATAATCAGCTCTTTCATTTCATCCACTCCTGTAGCGTCTATCTTATTAACTGACTCCATATCTATAAGGACAAATTTCAGTCCGTTCTTTTTTTCAGCAGCTTTTTCGAGGATTGTTTCTCTTATAAATTCTGCATTCGCAAAATATATTGAAAATTCAGGCCTCAGATACAAAATCTGCGGGCAAGTCGGAAGGTCAAAAGCCTCTGCATCTCCAAATATCTCGGTCTTTGGATTCCTTGTCAATATTGTAATTCGGGGCGCCATAGACTCCCATAGGAAAAACAATAGAGATATTCCAATTCCAATAAATATCGCATAATCTGGTTTTGTTATAAAACAGAATAAAAATGTCATGAGCGCTATAATGCCGTCGTGTCTTGATGTCTTGTAGAGCTTAATAAACTGGCTGTGTTTTATCAGCCCTATTACAGCATACATAATTATTGCCGCAAGGGTTGCCTTTGGAAGATAGTAAAATGATGATGTAAAAAACAAAAGAGCGACAATTACAATAAGACCTGAAAATACATTTGAAACAGCAGTCCTTCCGCCAGCCTGAAGATTAACAGCGCTTCTTGAAAAAGAACCGCTTACAGGATATGACTTAAAAAGAGAGCCTATGAGATTTGCAGCGCCCTGACCTATTAATTCCTGATTCACATCTACAGCCTCTTTTGTCTTTGAAGAGATAGCCTTTGTAATAGCCAATGCCTCCATAAAACCCACTATCGCAATAACAAGGGCAGGCCCTATTAAACGGGCTGCATACTCAAAATCTATTATAAAAAAAGACGGAGAGGGCAATCCCGTTGGCATATCGCCAATAGTCTTTACACCAAATTCGTTAAGATTTACCAGATACGCTAAAACTGTTGTAATAACAGATGCAACCATAGCCCCCGGGAATTTTTCGTGTATCCTTCTGCCGACTATTATGATGCCAAAAGCGAAAAGACCAACAGCCAATGTATAAAAATTCGTATCTCCAATATTCCTTGCTATATCTATAAACATAGGCAGAACAAATTCGCTGCTTTTTACGCTTATTCCGAACATGTGTTGTATCTGGGTAGAGGCTATAATAATGGCAGCGGCATTTGTGAAGCCGACTATTACTGGATGAGATATAAATCTCATTATAAAACCAAGCCTTAATGCACCCATTAGAAGCTGTATTATTCCTACCAGCAGTGCAAGATTAATTGCCATATTTATAAATTCCGGCGTCCCGGGTTTTGCAAAAGGCACAATAGATGAAAATGTCAATAAACTGACCATTGCAACAGGGCCTGTTGCAAGAAAGCTCGCCTTTCCCCACATGGCGGCAATAATAGGAGGTATAGCAGCAGCGTAAAGGCCATATATCGGCGGCAGTCCTGCAATCATTGCATAAGAAATGGACTGAGGAATTAACACTAAGGAAATAGTAATGCCTGCAAAAAAATCACGAATTAGATTTTCTTTCTTGTAGTCTCTAATGCGCAATAGGAAAGGGAAGATCTTAAAAATTATCGCCATAATTTTCCTTCTATTGAAATCATTAGCTATTAATGAAAATAGTATAGCATTTAAAACACACAAAACAAATAGTAAGGCTTTTTTGTACAAAGACGATTGTTCAGCCAGTTTGAATGATGATATAATGCAATTAATTGAAGAATAGGAGGTCTTATGTCAGAGATATACGATGTAATCATAATCGGTGGAGGTCCTGCAGGATTGAGCGCTGCACAATATGCAGCGCGGGCAAAGCTTAAGACAATCGTGCTTGACAAATCTTCAACTGCTGGAGCACTTGCCTTTGCAAGCCTTATAGAAAACTATCCCGGCATATGCCAGCCCATGACAGGCAAAGAACTGCTTGATATATTCCGCAGGCAGGCAGTTGATTTTGGAGCTGAATATGTTGAGGCTCAGGTAATAGGGGTTGCCTTGGAAGGGGAGACAAAACAGGTCTCTACATTGGACAAGACATATGAAGGGAAGACCATAATCATTGCCACTGGCTCTATGGGAAGGAAGCCCACTATTAAGGGAGAGGCTGAATTTTTGGGCAGGGGCGTGAGCTACTGCGCTGTTTGCGACGCTGCCTTTTTCAAAGGAAAGGCTGTCTGTGTCTTAGGAGATTCAGAAGAGGCAGTTAAGGAGGCAGGATACCTTACTCGCTTTGCGGAAATAGTTTATTTAATATCTCCATCTAAGAAGCTAAAAGTTGAAGAGAACAATCCCACGTTGGGAATATCTAATCTAAAGGTCATTTTAGGCCATACAGCGGTTCTTATTGAGGGAAGCGAGACTGTTGAAAGGATAAAATTGAAAGATGCAGATGGCAATGAGAGCTCAATAGATCTTTCAGGTGTATTTGTTTATCTTCACGGCAGCAGACCTATTATAGATTTTCTCAATTATGCTGTTGAAATCTCTGACGATGAATGCGTATATACAAACAAGATGATGGAGACAAATATCCCTGGTGTATTTGCAGCAGGCGATGTAGTATGCACAGAGATCAGACAGATTGTAGTTGCGGCAGCTTATGGCTGCATCGCTGCCCTTTCAGCAGAGAAATACATCTTTCACAGGAAGAGGAGAAGATACGATTGGCATGGATAACGAATTAAAAACAATGGTTCTAAATTATATGGAGAAAGGGTTTCTTGAAAATATTATCGATATGTTCAAGCATGATGAGAGCCTGTTTCCGCTGATTATAGACATGATAAAGGACGAAAGGGTGCGAGTAAGGCTCGGAGCTACCGCGCTTGCGGAGGAATTCGCAAAGCAAAAGCCTGAACCGCTTATACTATTGATACCTGATATTGCAGGGCTATTAGAGGATGAAAATCCCACGATACGCGGCGATGCAGCAAATCTTCTTGAGATAATAAATCATAAAGATGCGCTGCCTTTTCTTTTGAGCGCTGAAAATGATGCGGATTCGAATGTAAGAAAAATAGTCAAAGAAGCCATAAAAATATTCGGATGAGCTAATTTTTTAGGCGTTTCGTAACCTGTAAAAAATAAAGGGCAGTTGCTGCTTTAAGCAAGCTGCCCATAAATAAAACACTATAATTAAACGTTTAAATCTTATTATTGTGGCGGAATTTCTACAAAACTGCCGCCGAAATAAGTATATATTAACTTCCCCTCGTCTACCAGCTCTTTAAGAGCGTCTTTTACTTCGTCACGGGTAATGCTAAGGTCACTGGAGATCTGCTTCTGAATATCGCTTGATTTTAGCTTCTTCTTTCCAGTTGACTTTTCTACCAACTCATATATCTTTTTCTTTACCTCTTCCTTTTCCATCTCGCACCCCTTTCTTTTGGCTATCAGCTTTCAGCCCTCAGCTTTTTTTGACTGAAGGCTGATCGCTGATTGCTAATTTTTACCACTTAAATGTTGCTGCTGTCCTGAATGTCTCCCTTGCAATTACAAAGTCATCTATATGCTGGAATGTAAATGGCAACCCTGTGACCTTAAAGAATTTTTCCCAGCCTATCCTCTCTATCCATTCGCCGACCCTTTCATGCTTCTTTGCATCTGCTATGTAGGCATCGAAGATCTTCCTTATTGCTGAGGTAACCTCTGGCCATCTTGGTGGATTGTTTTTAATGAATGGAATAGCAAGTTTTGAGAACTTTGGATTGCTTCTGAGGTTTCCAACCTTGCCTCCAACAACAATTGCGACACCATCATTTTCAGGGTCATGAATTTCCATAGGCGGACAAACTGTGAAGCAGTTTCCGCAATACATACATTTTTCTTCCTTGATCTTAACGCTCTTCTTGGCAGGATCAGGGCTGATTGCTCCAGTAGGGCATGCAGCAATAGTTGATGGTATCTCGCACATATTTTTTACCTTGTCGTGATCGATTATCGGCACCTTCCTGTGGATTGCAACAACAGCAATATCAGAGCAGTGAACAGCGCCGCACATATTGACACAGCATGCAACTGCAAGCCTTACCTTGTTTGGCGTTTCCTTTGTTGTAAAATAGTCTGCGAATTCGTCCATAAGAACCTTTACCAGTCCTGATGCATCTGTGCATGCAGAATGGCAGTGAACCCAGCCTTGAGTATGAACGATATTGCTGACTCTCGAGCCTATTCCGCCAACCATATATTTTTTGGCTTTGAGTTCATTCTGGATCGGCTCGAGGTTCTTTTCATCAGATACAAGAAATTCAACATTGTTCCTTGTTGTAAATCTGATGTATCCTCCGCAGTACTTTTCTGCTATTTCTGCCATGTCCCTTATCGTATCCGTGCTAAGCAGCCTCGGAGATGCAACCCTTACGGACCAAATCTTGTCTCCGCTGTTTGCAACGTGAACCATAACACCAGGGTTTATAATCTCATGATACTTCCAGTCTCCATAGTTTTTCTGAATAACTGGAGGCAAAAAATCTTTATAATGAGGCGGTCCTATATCTGTTCTTCTCTGTGGTAATGTCATATGTTCCTCCTTTATTTATATTGATATTTATAATTTTTATTTCTGAAGGTCTTCCTCTGTCCAGAAGAAGAATGGATCTCTTCTAGGCTCCTTAACCTGCTGAGGCATTGGATCAACGCCGATGAACTCAAGGAATTCTCTCATGCCTTTTCTGATTATGAGCTCGCCGATTCTTTCCCTGTTCTTTCCATGCTCATCCCAGTATTCCCACATCTTTCTGATAAGATCCTTCAATTCATCGTAAGGCGGCTCCATCTTCATAAATGGAACTATCACCCATGAAAGAGTTGCGCCGATAACAAATGGCGCCTTGCTTCCTATAAGTATTGAAGCGCCTTTTTCGCCTGTCGGCTTTAAAGCCTTTGTCATCTTAGCAATACAGTGCATGCATCTTATGCAGTCTGCATCTGTTATTTTGAGTTCCTTGCCGTCATAGCTCATACATTTGCTCGGGCACATATCAACAATCTCTTCCTTGATGTTCATGCCGCCTTTTGCGTAATTAGCTACTTCAACCTGATTAACAGCAATATTGCCCTTCCATGTTCCGATTATGGAGCAGTCAGCGCGGGCAATTGATGCTATGCAGTCAACAGCGCAGCCGGCTGTCTTAAATTTAAATTTATAAGGGAATGCAGGCCTGTGCATTTCATCCTGAAATTCCTGCGTTATAGCGTAATTAATATCGAGAGTGTTTATATTTGACCATTCACACCTTGCCGGTCCAACACAGCAGCTTGGTGTCCTCATTGCAGAGCCAGAGCCTCCCAAATCCCAGCCTCTTGATGAAAACTCAGCAAATATAGGCTCTAAATTTTCTGTATTAGTTCCGAGCAGAATAAAATCTCCTGTTGAACCATGCAGGTTTGTAAGTCCGCTTCCATACTTATCCCATATGTCGCAAGCCTCTTTAAGGAATTTTGAGGTATAGAAAAATCCCCCGATAGAGTTGATTCTGACGGTGTGGAAATTAGCAACATCAGGAAATTGTTCTGGAAGGGATGAATACCTTCCGATAACACCTGAACCATAACCGCGGACGCCAACAATGCCTCCGTGCTTCCAGTAACCACGCTTGTCCCTATAGGACTTCTCGAGCTGGCCAAGCTCATCAGCAGCCATATCGCTCTTTGCTGCTGCCTTCTTAATCTCTGTTACGAAACTCGGGAACGGGCCTTTTTCGAGTTCATCCAACAGGGGGGTCTCATACTTCTTTGGCATAAAATCCTCCTCTTTATTTTGATTTTACGACTTAAAACTTACACAAAAAAGCAATAAAGGCTAATACAGAAACAACCGAATCGTCAAATAAAAAAAATTTATCTATCTATTAGCTTTGCTTTTTATCTTTGACTTGACCCCTTTGGTGATTCCTGCGTAAAATTAAATCTGGCATGAAGATTAAACATATAGAACTGATCGGCTTCAAATCCTTTGCAGACAAAACGCTATTTCCTCTTCATAGCGGGATTACCTGCATCGTAGGCCCAAACGGCTGCGGCAAAAGCAATATCGTGGATGCATTCAGATGGGTTCTTGGCGAGCAGAGCGCCAAAAGCCTGCGGGGCGAAAAGATGGAAGAGGTAATCTTCCAGGGGTCTGCAGCCAAAAAGCAGAAGGGGATGGCAGAAGTTGCTTTAGTATTTTCTCAATCAAGCCATATGTCTTCAAGAAGCAGTTTTAAAAACGGAAACGGCTCTGGCGATGACAATGGTTCAGATGAAATATCTGTTTCGCGCAGGCTGTACAGATCAGGAGAGAGCGAATACCTTATCAACAAAAGTCAGTGCCGCCTCAAAGATATAAAGGATATATTCCTCGACACAGGTCTTGATGTAAAAAGCTACTCAATACTTGATCAGGGGAAAATCGGCGAAATAATCAACACAAAGCCTCAGGACAGGAGATTCCTTATAGAGGAAGTAGCAGGTGTGATGAAATACAAGGTCAGAAGGGCGGAGGCGATTTCAAAGCTCGAATCGTCAAAACAAAACCTGCAAAGGATAAATGACATTATATATGAAGTGAGGCGGCAGATAAACAGCCTCGACAGGCAGGTAAAAAAAGCAGAGAAATATAAGAGGTTGATAGGAGAGATTAAGGAACTGGAACTCAGAATTGCAAAGAGAGGGCATACTGGTTTCATAACCGTCTTTGGCGAATTGTCATCAGAGATCCAAATGCTGAAAGAAACACTCGCATCCCATAAAACCGAGTTGTCCTCATTGGAAAACCTTTTGGAGACCAAGAGGATTGAGCTTGCAGAAAAGGAAAAGATGCTTATGGAGATTGAGGGCTTCCTTCACGAAAAGCAGCGGGAAATTGCAGATACAGAAAAACTCATAGCAGTGCTTAAGACAAATATAGAAAACCAAAAGACCGAAATAGTTCGGCTTTCAATGCAGCAGGAAGAGATAAGGTCTAAAAAAGAAGAGCTTTCAGGAAAGATTGTAGAGCTCGATGATGCGGAAAATGCCCTGCTTTCGAGCATGGAGAACATATCAATGGAGTTGAACGAAAAAAAAGACTGGATAGTGGACATCGAGCTTTCGATTGCAAAAAAAGAATCAGAAATAGAAAACAAAAGAAAAGAACTGTTCAGAGCATCGGAAGGCCTTAGCAGCAAAAAAACTGAACTTCACAAAATCCAGACATCTTACGAAACCTTAAAATACAGGGAATCCGTCTCGCTAAAGGATATAAATACTGTAGAAGCTGAAATTAAGGGGTTGCAAGAGGCAATAAAAAAAGCCGGGAACTCCATGAAAATCATGACAGAACAGCTCCAGAATCTCGGCTCTGAAAAAGATGCTATTGCCTCTGACATAAAACTGACAAAAGAAGAGATTGAAAACATCAAAGAACTGCTTTCCAAAGAAAGGGAAGCCCTTGCATCAAATATATCGAGGGTGAATTCCTTAAAGGAATTGATCATAGACAGGTCATTGACTGATTTCGTGTCAGAAGAAAAAGGATATAATGTCCTTTCAGATATTGTCTCGGCAGATAAGGATTTTGAAATTGCCATCGAGTCAACACTTTTTGAAAAGATCAATGCCCTGATAATCAATGATATTGAAGATATAATCTCTGCAGTAAACATAATTAAAGAAAAAAATATTGGCAGGACAGCAATGTTTTATGCAGGACTTAAAAATCACAGGATAGAAAAAGATCAGGGGCAGGCAGCAATTTCACATGGCAGCATAATTGGAAGGGTGTCTGATTGCATTTCATTTGAAAATGCCGATTTGCAGGAGACGATAACTGCTTTATTTAAGAACACATATATTGCAAAAGACTTTCAAACTGCTCTTGAATTGCTTAGCTCTGAACTCTTAAATCATTGCAGCGATGCATCTGTTGTTACACTCGATGGAGAGGTTATAGACAGCAGCGGATGGATTTTTGCCGGACACGGCAAAGACATCCTCAAAAAGAAAAGGGAAATAAAAGAGCTTCACGCCGTAATCAACAAACAGCAGACCATAATAACAGATACAGAGAGGACTCTAACAATTCTAAATGAAAAACTTGCAGAAAAAGACAAGAGACTAAAAGATACAGAGGACTCTATCATTGACATAGAAAAGGAGACATTCCTCTACAATCAATCATTAATTAATCAGCAAGAAGAACTTCAGAGAAATGAAGCGCGCCTTTTTCTTCTTAAGGCAGAAATCTCAAACATTCACGAAGAAATAAGGTCTCTTGAAAATCTCATCGATTCAAAAACAAAAGAGATTTCTACAATAGAGAAAGAGATAAGCGAAGCCAACAATACAATAGCCTTAATGCAGGAATCAATTTCCGCTATAAAGGCAGAGCACGAAGATGCGAGGTCTTATATAACAGACCTGAAACTCTCTATGGCCTCTTACAGAGAAAAAATAGAATCGATTAAAAGAGAAAGAGATGCCATCGCTGACAATATCGAAGAACTCGAAAACAAAAAAGGACATGCAATAAAAGATGTCAGTGAGGCTGAACAGAAAATAAAAGATGCTGAAGCAAAACTTGAGCGGCTTGAAGATAAAATCAAATTAATCGTTATTCAGGCTGACAATATGCAGATTAGGAGGGCAGAGCTAAAAGATGCGATCGGCTCAGAAAATCAGGAGATTACATCAAAAGGCGCCATCATAAGAAATATCAGGGCTCAGATAGATGAGACATCTCAGCAGCTTTCTGAAATGAATGCAAAGGCAGTTGAGAATAAAATAAAGGCAGAGAATATAGAGGCATCAATCAAGCGAAAATACGGACTTGATATAAAGACAGAGGCTATAGAAACAGATGGTTTTGACGAAGCAGAAGACAGCAGCAAAATAGATGAGCTTAATGAAAAAACAAGAGAACTCGGTCCAGTAAATCTCGGCACTATCGAGGAATACGAAGAACTTAAAACCAGATACGACTTCTTGACAAAGCAGCAGCAGGACCTGACCATGTCAATAGCAGAGTTAGAAGAGGCGATAAACAGGATAAATACAACAACAAAAAGGAAGCTTAGGGAGGCTTACGACACTTTAAGGACTAAATTCTCGGAGGTATTTTCAACTCTCTTTGGCGGCGGTAAGGCAGACATCGTCCTTTCAGACGAAGAAAACATCCTGGAATCAGGCATTGAAATAATAGCACAGCCGCCTGGCAAAAAACTCCAGAACATAAATCTTCTTTCTGGCGGGGAAAAGGCTCTAACATCTCTTGCCATCCTTTTTGCAAGCTTTTTGATAAAACCAAGTCCTCTGTGCATACTTGATGAAGTCGATGCCCCATTAGATGAATCAAACACTGTTAGATTTGCCCAGATGATAAAGGAATTATCGAATGATACCCAATTCATAATAATAACCCATAATAAAACTACGATGGAGGTTGCCGACTATATATATGGCATAACAATGGAAGAACCAGGCGTCTCAAAATCAATTTCTCTGCAATTTATAGAGACCTGATTCTCTGTTGACGATTATAAAAATTCTGAAGCAGCCATTCCTATCTCTATTTTTCTTGACATCAATGGACTGCTTGCTGTAAGCTATAAAGCTTAAAGGAGCGGTTGCTCCTTCGATTCTAAACTGAAGGGGGTAGAGAATTGCATGCTTTAGGTACCCATCTTTTGGTTGAATTGAGGGACTGTAATCCTGAGATTCTAAAAGACCTTAACAAAGTAAAAGACGCACTGGTTTCTGCTGCAAAGGAGGCCAGGGCAACAATCATCGATGTATCTTTCCACGAGTTCAATCCATTTGGCATCAGCGGCATGGTAGTCATAGCTGAGTCTCACCTCTCTATTCACACATGGCCTGAATATGGCTACGCTGCGGTAGATATCTTTACCTGCGGAGACATAATTAAACCTGAAGTAGCTGCCCATTACCTGATTTCATGCTTTGAATGCAGAAATCCATCTATTGTTGAAATGAAAAGAGGTTTGCTTTCTTGCTCAAATGAAAAACTCCCACACAAGGTGTGCGATATTGAACTCCAAATGGTTTCTTGAACAGACGACTAATGAGGAAGGCTCATTCCATTCCCTTAAAGAAATAATATACGCTGGCAGCTCAAGCTGCCAGCGTATAGAGATCATTCAAACAGGAAGCTATGGAAAGTGCCTTGTTCTTGACGGCAAGATACAGTCAACAGAAGCTGACGAATTTATTTACCATGAGGCATTAGTGCATCCAGCATTAATAATGCACCGCATGCCAAAGAAAATACTAATCGGCGGCGGCGGAGAGGGGGCAACTGCAAGGGAAGCGCTAAAACATCCAACCATTTCAGAAATATTCATTGTTGATCTCGACAGAGATGTAGTAGATCTCAGCAGGCAATACTTAAAAGAGTGGCACGAAGGAGCTTATGAAGACAAAAGGGTAAAGATTTTTTTTGATGATGCAAGGAGAATCATAGGAAAATCTGACAATTTCGATGTAATCATCCTTGACCTTCCAGAGCCTTTTGAAAGCGGCCCTGCCCTTTTGCTTTACACAAAGGAATTTTATAAGAAAGTTTATGACTGTTTAAATAAAGAAGGGGTAATAGTTACTCAGGCCGCATCGTCTGCTGTTAATAATCTAAATGTATTTACAGCCATAATAAACACAATCAAACAGGTATTTCCTGTTGTAAGGCCATATATTGTCAATGTTCCCTCTTTTCATGCTCCATGGGGTTTTGTTCTTGCGTCAAAAGATAAAGACCCATTGGGTCTTTCTGCGGAATTTATTAAAAATAGGCTTGTCAGCCTAAAAGGCGAACTCAAATTCTATGATTACAACGCCCATATAGGAATATTCTCTCTTCCCAAATATTTGCGAGAGGCTATAGAAAAAGAAACAACGGTTATAACAGACTCTTCCCCGATTTCATTCTATTGATCCAAAATACTGGTTTGTTATTTCTTATCAGTCAACGCCGATATTCCTGGAAGTTCCTTGCCTTCAAGCAATTGCAGAGATGCCCCGCCTCCTGTTGATATAAATGTTATCGCGTCGCTTACGCCTGCCCTGTGAACAGCATAATCCGTATCGCCGCCGCCAACAATAGTAAGCGCATACGCATCTGCAACAGCTCGGGCAATTGCAAATGTCCCCCTCGAAAATGCGTCTATCTCAAATACACCCATAGGACCGTTCCAGATTATGGTCTTTGCATCATGAATAGCCTCTGAAAATAGTTTTACCGAAGCAGGACCTATGTCAAGTGCCTTCCACCCTTTTGGTATCTCTTGGGTAGTAACTATCTTAGTTGCAGCAGCAGGCTCCATGCTTTGGGCTATAACACTATCAACAGGAAGATAAAATTTAACATTATTTTTTCTTAGCTTCTCCATAATGCCGCCGGCGAGACCTATCATATCAGGCTCTACTAAAGAATCGCCTATCTCGTATCCAAGAGCCTTAATAAATGTATATGCCATACCGCCGCCTACTATTACCTTATCAACCTTATCAGCAAGATTTTTGAGAACCCCTATCTTGCCTGACACCTTTGCGCCTCCGAGTATTGCAACAAAAGGCCTGACAGGATTTTCTACAACGCCTTTTAAATATTCAACCTCTTTTTTTAAGAGAAATCCTGTTGCAGATGGAAGAAACCTGGTAATCCCTGCGGTAGAGGCATGTGCCCTATGAGCAGCGCCAAATGCGTCATTGACATAATAATCAGCAAGTTTTGACAATGCCTTTGCGAATGCCTCGTCGTTCTTTTCCTCTCCGGGATGAAACCTCAGATTTTCGAGCAAAATCACATCTCCCTCTTTCATTTTTGAAACAAGACTTTCCACCTGTGGGCCTATGCAGTCAGGCGTAAATATAACCTCTTTATTCAAAAGCCTCTGAAGCCTCTTAGCAATAGGCAAAAGACTGAATCTCGGCTCTACTTTGCCTTTTGGCCTTCCAAGATGTGAAGCTATTATGATCTTTGCTCCCTCATCTATTGCATAGTTTATTGTAGGAAGAGTGGATCGTATTCTCCTGTCGTCTGTTATAACAAGATTGTCATCAAGGGGGACATTAAAATCAGCCCTTACAAAAACCCTTTTGCCTTTAATATTTAAATCCTCTATAGTCAGCTTTTCCAATACATCCTTTATTTCTGCTGGCATTTCACCCTTTTTCGACATAAATTGCTCCTTAAGCTAAATCTTTTTGCTTATATAAATGACAAGGTCTCTAAGCCTTGAACTGTAGCCCCACTCATTGTCATACCAAGCTATGACCTTTGCCATGCGGTTTTCCATAACTTTTGTAAGGGTAGCATCAAATATAGAAGAATGCGGATTGCCGTTAAAATCAACAGAGACAAGAGGCTCATCCATATATTGGAGGATTCCCTTCATTTTCCCCTCAGCCCATTTTTTCATAGCAGCATTGATCTGTTCAGCAGTCACATCTTTATTAAGCTCAGCAACAAGGTCAACTACAGAAACATTAGGAGTAGTTACTCTTATTGCAAATCCATCGAGCTTTCCTTTCAGTTCGGGCAGAACAAGACCAATTGCCTTTGCCGCCCCTGTTGTCGAGGGTATCATCGAAACCGCAGCAGCCCTTGCCCTTCTTAAGTCCTTGTGCGGAAGATCGAGAATCCTCTGGTCATTGGTATATGAATGAACTGTTGTCATAAGGCCTCTAACAATACCGAACTCAGTATGTAGGACCTTCGCAACAGGAGCAAGGCAGTTTGTTGTGCATGATGCATTGGATATTATCTTGTGCCTTGATGGATCGAGTGTTTCTTCATTGATTCCGAGACATACAGTTATATCAGGCTCTTTTGCAGGCGCTGAAATAACAACCCACTTGGCTCCAGCATCAATATGCTTTGAAGCCTTTTCCCTGTCAGTAAAAAGCCCTGTTGATTCTATTACTATATCTACACCCATATCTTTCCATGGAAGATTCTCAGGAGATCTTTCAGCCAAGACCTTAATATCTTTGCCATTGACCGTAATAAATCCGTCCCCAGCCTTTACATCTGCATCAAAAATTCCATGCACAGAGTCGTATTTCAGAAGATGAGCAAGGGTCTTTGAATCTGTAAGGTCATTGATTGCAACGATTTCTATATCGTTGTACCCCTTGCATGTCCTTAGGAAATTCCTTCCAATCCTGCCAAAACCATTAATAGCTAGTTTAATTGCCATGATGCCCTCCTTTTTAAGTGTCAAGTGAATAAAAATAAAATACTTTTTTCACCTGACACTTGTCACCTGTCACTGAATTTATTTATAACCATTCCAGTTAAAAGCTTTGGATAAAAGTATGTGGACTTCGGCGGCATTCTCAAACCAGATAAAGCAACCCTTTCCACATCATACACATTAGTTGGATTAAGAAAAAAAACTGCGTCAAAATCCCCTCTTTTCACCTTTTTCAATGATTCCGCAATATCCATTTCATAAGCCACATCTTCTATGCCGAGATCCCTTTTTATTATCAGTTCATGCAGAATTACTACATCCAGACTCTTCAGGGCTGAATGCACATCTTCGAGGCCCGAACCTTTGTATTTAAGTATATACCACATCTCATTGCTTCCAAGATAGAGACCAAATGTATTTTTATTTTCATGGAAGAGCCTCTCTTGTATATCACACTCTAACCCGCACATTTCAACAAAAAAGTCCTTTTCAAGCCTGCTGATGACTTCTTCTCTCTTTATTCCCTTCACGAGCCTGTGGGTAGGAAGTATTGATATGCCCTCGTCAGCCATATTCGCAAGAAACATCATTACATAATCCCAATGTCCCTTTCCCATCATCCTTTTAAATTCCAGAGCAACCTCATATCTATGATGCCCATCTGCAATAAATATAGCTTTATCGTACAATTCCTTTTTTATCGAGTCTATCTTTGATTCGTCAGAGATCCTGAACAGCCTGTGAGCAGCGCCGTCAAAATCTTTTGCTGTTATGCATGGCTTGTCAGAAATATCATTTATTATTCCTGAAGCAATCCTTTCCGGGCTATTGTACAATGCATAAATAGGGCTTATGTTGGCAAGGCATGCTTTCATCAGATTCAACCTGTCAGCCTTTGGCTTAGAATGGGTAGCCTCATGCGGATAAACGCCTTTGCCAAGATCCTCTATCTTGACCATTGCAAGAATTCCTCTTAATATCCTGCTTTCTCCATATATCTCATAGTTGACTTCATAGGCATAAAATGCAGGCCTATCATCCTGAACAAGCAAGTCTTCCTTTATCCACTGCTCAAAAAAATCCCTTGCCCTCGTATATTTGTTATTGCTCTCATTATCTCCTAACATCTCTTTTCCAAAATCTATACGAACAATGTTATAAGGGCTTTTCTTATACAGCAACTCTCTGTATTCAGGTGTTACAATGTCGTAGGGAGGAGCTACCACATCATCTCCTGAAACCTTTTCTAAATTGTATAGGATTCCCTTGAAGGGTACGATATGAGCCATTATGAAATCTGTCTATATTGTTTTTTCATTTATATTATCATTTCATGCCTTTAAATTCAAATTTAACATTATCGAGTTGCCTTGGAAAAGGTTCTACATTAAAATAATAAATCAAAATCAGAATAAAAATTGTCGATTATAAAAATTCTGAAGCAGCCTTTTCTATCTCTATTTTAATGTTTCAAGTTGCCTCGTGCTGCATGATAAGGCATATCTAAATGGAAAGATGCCGCCATTTTTTGTTATACTCACAAAAGTTAGGCATTTGGAGGTTTTTAAATGAAAAGGCATAAATTCAACACGATTGAAGAGGCCATAGAAGATATAGCTAAAGGTAAGATGATTGTTTTAGTTGATGACGAAGATAGAGAAAATGAGGGAGACCTATGTATGGCTGCAGAAAAAATAACTCCTGAAGATATAAACTTCATGGCAAAATACGGAAGGGGCCTCATCTGTCTTTCTCTTACGCCCCAAAGGGTTGAGGAATTAAAGCTTCCAATGATGGCGGATATAAACACATCTTCCTTTGGCACAGCATTTACAGTATCTATTGAGGCTAAAAAAGGCGTTACAACAGGCATATCAGCCCACGACAGGGCCGTTACTATACTCACTGCCATAGACCAAAAAACAAAGCCCGAAGATATTGCAAGGCCTGGACATGTATTTCCTCTTCGCGCTAAGCCGGGCGGTGTCCTTCAAAGGGCAGGTCAGACTGAAGGATCCGTTGACCTTGCAAGGCTCGCGGGACTTTATCCAGCAGGGGTTATATGCGAAATTATGAACGATGACGGAACCATGGCAAGGGTTCCGGAATTAATGGAATTTGCAAAAACACATAGCATGAAGATAGTAACAATAAAAGATCTTATTCAATACAGAATGCGCACAGAAAGGTTCGTAAAAAGAATAGCATCTCTTCATATGCCAACAGACCGAGGCGGCGATTTTACAGCTATTGCATACGCAAATTCTGTTGATCCCAATGTTCATATAGCCCTTGTAAAAGGGGAAATCAAACCTGAGGATAAGGTTCTTGTCAGGGTTCATTCTGAGTGCCTAACAGGAGATGTATTTGGATCTAAAAGATGCGATTGCGGAGACCAGCTTCACAGGGCTATGGAAATGATAAAAAAAGAGGGCAAAGGCGTCATACTTTATATGAGACAAGAGGGCAGGGGCATAGGCCTTGCAAATAAACTAAAGGCTTATGAACTTCAGGATAAGGGACTTGATACAGTTGAAGCAAATATTCAATTAGGGTTTAAGCCCGATCTTAGAGACTACGGGATAGGCGCTCAGATATTGGTTGACCTCGGTGTAAGAAAGATGAGGCTCATGACAAACAATCCTAAAAAAATTATAGGACTTGAAGGTTATGGCCTTAAGGTTGTAGAAAGGGTATCCATAGAATCAAAACCTCACGAAAAAAATATTGTTTACCTTAAGACAAAGAAAAAGAAATTAGGACATTTGCTCGAAAATGTTTAAAAAACGCGCCTGAGAGGATTCGAACCTCCGACCCTCGGCTCCGGAGGCCGATGCTCTAATCCACTGAGCTACAGGCGCATTAACTGCAGTGAATAGCAAATTGCAACTGGTTATAAATAAATTTTTCGAATAAAATTCTCCGCATCCTAACCATTAATCACTACTCACTACAATTTTGCGTAGCAAAATTTGTATGGGGTGGACGACGGGGCTCGAACCCGCAACACCTGGAGCCACAGTCCAGTGCTCTGCCATTGAGCTACGCCCACCATAACAACAGTGAAAAGTGAATAGTGAATAGTTAATAGCAATTAAACAAAATCAAAATAGTTTTTTCAACTATAA
>OGCL01001482.1_pt1 | contig 19878 bp, 18 predicted proteins | sample 1570041 | NCBI WGS metagenome assembly OGCL01 (sample SAMN06266162, study PRJEB24511) | hot springs metagenome | isolation source: Hot spring water | place: South Africa: Limpopo | collected 2015-06-22
CTTCATTTTTTGCACAACAAATTCTCTTGGGGATAGAATTTTATATTGAGAAGTCTTCTATTGGGGTGAGATTTTCGAGTGTTTTTGCCTTAGCCTTTTTATTATTGCAGTCTGCAATTGGGTCAGCTTGTTTTTTAAATAATACCCCCTATTTTGAATTCTTACTTTTCCCCTGTTTTTCAATTACCTAGCCTTTGTTGACTTAATTATGAGCATATGCTTATAATTTAAGTATGCCGAGACCTAAAAAATACAGATGTATAGAGTGCTATCCTGATACTACATATTTTAAACCCAAAGGCATCCCTTTAAGAGACCTCGAAGAAATCTCTCTTGAGATGGATGAAATGGAGGCAATAAGGCTTGCAGATTATGAAGGGTTTTATCATGAAGAAGCCGCTTTAAAAATGAAGATTTCACGCCAGACATTCGGAAGAATATTGCAGCAGGCGCATAGAAAAATTGCCGAATGTCTTCTGAAAGGCAAAGCTCTACGAGTAGAGTTACCAAAAAAGGAGGAATAGTTATGAAGGTGTGTTTTCCTGTCTTAAAATTTGAGGGGGGTGGAAAGCGAGGTTTTTGGTCATTTTGGCTCAGCGCCGGCTTTCCTTTTAGTTGAAACTGACAACGCCGATTTAAAGATAATCACAAATAAAGATCAGCATCATGCACATGGTGCCTGTAATCCTTTAAAGGCGTTGGATAATCACAGCGTAGATGCTGTTGTTGTAGGGGGAATTGGGCCGGGTACTTTGAATGGCTTAAATCTTATGGGTATCAAGGTTTTCAAAGCTGATGCCTCTGCTGTAAAAGAAAACATCGAGCTATTAATGTCCCAGAAACTTCAAGAACTAACCTTACAAATCTGCTGTTCGGGACACGAAGCCTCTCAGGGATGTAGTCACACAATGATAAATCCCTATTCCCCTAAAAATTGATCTTAAAACAAAGGTTAAGGGTTTACTTTTCTAAACTAAATACTAATTATGAGGATGTGTTAAAACATGGTAAGAAAAGAATTGCTATAAAAGCATCAAGGTATCAGCTGTTTTGGCGGCCGCTATAGAATTGAGGCGTAAGAATAAGAAATGGAAATCGCATGATAACTTAAGAAAAGAACTTGGAATAGGAAAAACAAAATTCCCCTTCATCCCCTTTTTCTAGGGGGGATGAAGGAATGTTACCCTTTGTAAAGGAGGGGTTAGTGGAGATTTTATAGACACCACCGCCCTTGAGTGTGGGATTGATGAGCTTTTTAATAAACTCTCTATATTAGCTTTGAAATAAATCTCAGATATTTTCTGAGTAGCAGTCAGTTCCGTATGGTCTTTTTTGGTCTCGATTTTGGGATTAATTAATTCCTCGCCTATCAAGCTTTAATTTATAACCTGAGATTTTGAAGCTTTCTATTATTCTATCACGACTCAGAAATTATATTGTAGAAGGCATCTCTTTCTGCAGGTATTTTATTGGCTTTTTTGATAAGGTAAATTAGTTGTTCTCTATCCATGCCTTCCCTACTAGTGGCACCTGCTGAGTGGGTTATCTTTTCTTCAATTATAGTGCCGTCTATATCATCTGCCCCAAAGAGCAGAGCAACTTGAGAGATTTTCTCGCCAAGCATTATCCAATAAGCCTTTATATGGTCGAAGTTGTCGAGAACCAACCTGCTTACTGCTATAGTTCTTAAATCGTCAATGCCTGATGAATAATTTCCGCCGATTTCGGTATTTTTTGGGTGATATGCAAGGGGAATAAAGGCCTGGAAACCACCAGTTCTATCCTGGAGTTCTCTCAGCCTCAATAAATGGTCAACCCTGTCTTCTAAACCTTCTATGTGACCATAAAGCATGGTTGCATTGGTTTTGATATTTACTCTATGAGAAGTTTCCATAATCTCAAGCCACCTCTCACCAGTTATCTTTTCTGGACATAATCTTTGCCTTACCTTTGATGAAAAAATCTCGGCACCGCCACCTGGCATAATATCAAGTCCGCTTTTTTTGAGTTCAAGAAGAGTTCTCTCAATATCGAGTCCGCTAATTTTAGACATATGATCAATCTCAACAGCCGTGAAGGCTTTAATAGCTATTGATGGGAAGTGCTTTTTAATTGTAGAAATCATTCTAAGATAGTAATCAAAATGCCAGTCAGGATGAAGACCACCTACTATGTGAACTTCTCTAAGAGGTTTACCACTTTCTGATTCCGCTTTAGATAATTTTTCAACAATCTCTTCAATCGTTAGTTCATAAGCCCCCTGCTGGCCTTTTGAACGGCTAAAGGCGCAGAACTTGCACCTGTTGACGCAGATGTTCGTGGGATTTATGTGACGGTTGAGGATATAATAAACTTTCTTGCCGTTGATTTTCTCTGCCACAAGATTTGCAAGCCTGCCTACAGTAAATATGTCATCAGTTCTGAATAACTCCAGAGCCTCAACCCTGCTAAGCCTTTCATTTGACAAAATTTTCTGATTTATTAATTGGAGCATAATCTAGTGAGCAAAAAAGACTTAAAATCATTCATAAATTTTATGAACTGTCTTTTTTTCCTTAGGAAGAATAATGCTTATTGAAAACATAAGTCTGTAATCCGGCGTTCTGTTCTTGATGTCAAAACCAGCTCCGATAGTGGTATAAGTATTATCAGTTGTAGCTACCCGATAACCTAATCTCCATTCCAGCAGGTCAAGTTTATTTTTTATATAATTTTTTCTTCCAGCAATTTCCGCTAAAATTTTCGAGTTATGTGTAATTGCGAGTTCGCTGCCAATGTTTAATAGATATTGGTCTTTCAGGTTTGAATCCCCTGGTTTTGTATAAAGGAAATTCATATGCCCCTTAAAGGGCCCAACCTTTTTCGTCAAAATGAGCCCCCCTCCTATACTGCCCTCTGTGGAAAATTCATTTTTCCCCGAGTTTGGAGAAACCATTAGGATATAGGCAAGGGATGGCAAATACTTGCTCTCGCCTCTGAGGCGGTGTTTGACGCCCATTGTGAAATCCTCAATACCAGAACCGTTATGAAAATTGAAGACATATGGTAAGGTCATGTTAAACTCAAGCCTGTTGTGCAATCCATAAGCAAGTTGCAAATATGTGCGACTGAAATTAGGTTCAGCAGATTTCTCAATCCCAAGCCCCATACCAATCTCATTCCTTTTGAGACTTTCAGCGCTCAATGTGGAAAAGACCCCAAATGGAGGCAATGGCTGCAAGCCTTTCATATCAAAGCCGGCGTATGTAAGAGCAGGGAAAAATAGGAGCAAAAAGATGGCGAACGAAAATCTTTTCATCGTTTTATGAGAATATCAAAAAAGACTTTTTCTGTCAATTGACGAATGGGCAACCCCAAAAATAGCGATGGGAAGGCCTGTTTCAGGATTTTTATAATCTACAAGTCACTGGTGTCCAAAATAATATTCAAGCAGGGATATGACACGATTTCTTTGCCAAAGCACTACCTTAGTCTATCCCCTAAAATAGCGATAAACGCCTCGTCATTGCTTCGCTCTGCTCGCAATGTCCCTTCCTATCGCTTAACTATCTTATTGCCCTTATAATAGTTTTCAGTCTTATCGAAGAATTTTGGGAGATAAATGATTCAGTTTATTTGCTTTTTAAAAGAGGTTTTTATTATTCTAAATAGTATATATGACAAAGGGAGGTAAGTAGTGTTATCAATAACAGACAGAGCCGTTGATAAGGCTAAGGCGATTTTGGTCGCAGAAGGTAAGAATGACTGGGGCATAAGAATATATTGTGCAGGAGAAAGTTGCTGTGGCCCATCCTATGGGCTTGATATAAACGAAATTCCTGTTCCCGGCGATGAAGTAATCAACAAAGACGGTTTGAAGTTATTTATTGAAAAGGTTGCCTTTGAAAAACTATCCGGTTCGCAACTTGATTATTATGAAGATATGGAAAGGGCTGGTTTTATAATAACCGGTCTTGCTCCGTCCTGTGGGTCAAGCTGTAGCGGTTGCTGAAAATTCATGTTTCCTGTTCACAGAGGCAGAAGGCTAAGAATCAATAAAACAATCAGGAGAATGGTAAGGGAGACCGCCATATCTCCTGATTGTTTTATATACCCTCTTTTTGTAACTCATGGCAAAAAAATCAAAAATCCAATATCGTCAATGCCGGATTGTTTTCAGGAATCTGTAGATGAAATATTGAAGTCAGCAAAAGAGGTTTATCGGCTTAATATTCCTGCTGTATTGTTGTTTGGAATACCTGAGAGCAAGGATGAGGTTGGCAGTAGCGCCTATGATAAAAAGGGCGTAGTGCAAACTGCTATAAAAGCCATTAAAAACAGCGTCCCAGAGTTGTATGTAATCACTGATGTTTGTATGTGCGAATACACGTCGCATGGACACTGCGGGATAGTAGAAAAAGGGGATGTTAATAATGATAAAACCCTCGAGTTTTTAGGTAAGATGGCGGTTTCACACGCCCAAGCAGGCGCTGATATGGTAGCGCCTTCTGATATGATGGACGGACGCATTAAGGCAATAAGAGATTTCCTTGATAATGCCGGCTATAATACAATGCCCATAATGTCATATGCTGCCAAGTATGCATCAGCCTTTTATGGTCCCTTTAGGGAAGCTGCAGAGTCAGCCCCAAAATTTGGTGACAGACGCACATATCAGATGGACCCTCCAAACAAAAGAGAAGCTTTGAGGGAAGTAGCTCTGGATTTAGAGGAGGGCGCGGATATTGTAATGATAAAACCAGCTCTCGCTTATCTTGATGTGATATCGGCTGTGAGAAATAGCTTTGATGTGCCGGTAGCAGCCTACAATGTAAGCGGCGAGTATGCAATGGTTAAAGCTGCTGGACAGATGGGCTGGATTAACGAAACCAGTGTTATGATGGAAATACTAACCTCTATAAAACGCGCTGGCGCTGATTTAATAATTACGTATTTCGCAAAAGAAGCCTCTAAAATCCTGAATTCATAACAAATATTACCATAACCATAGAATCATAGAGACACTGAGGCTGCCCCTTATTCCGTATTAGAAAAAAAGCAGAGTAAAACACATTGTTCTTTTAATAACCCAAGTATCTACAATCAAAATTTATTTTATCTCATCATCAAATTCCGTTATTAGATGCTCGACATTTTTAGTATTCTGGCTGATTTCAGAAGGAGATATTATCTCCTTTGGAGTCGAAACACCAAGCTCCTTAAACCTTCTTACAGAAGGGATAAGCCTCGACTCCATCGAACGAACACCTTCATTGTATGAATCAACAGCCTTCCTGATTGCGGCACCTGTCTTAGCGAAGTGCTCAACTACAATATAAAATCTCTCATACAATTCCTTGCCAAGATCGCTTATTTTCTGCGCACTTTTTGTAACCTGCTCCTGCTGCCAGCCGTATGCGATAGCCTTCAACAGGGCGATAAATGTTGTGGGGGTCGAAAGTATAACCTTTTTGGCGCTGCCGTCTTCTATCAATTTATGGTCATGCTCTAAAGCAGCGCTGAAAAATGATTCTCCCGGAAGATACATCACAACAATCTCTGGAGACTGCTTGAACTGATCCCAGTATGCCTTTGAGCCGAGCGTGTTCATGTGATTCCTGACCTGATTTATATAATTGCTTATAGCCTTCTTCTTCTCATCTTCAGAGGATGCTGAGACTGCATTGAGATATGCGTCAACGGGCGCTTTTGCGTCAACAACAATCTCTCTGCCGTTTGGAAGACGCACAACCATATCAGGCCTGAGTCTTCCTGTATCAGAGGAAACAGACTCCTGCTCATAGAAATCGCAGTAGGCTGTCATGCCGGCAAGCTCTGCAACCCTTCTCAAGCCAATCTCTCCCCACGAACCGCTAACCCTTGGCTTTCTGAGAACGGTAACAAGATTGCTGGTTTCCTTCTGCAGCTGCTCCTGCATTGATGAGAGTGAGCGAATTTGCTGAGTAAGGCTGCCAAAACTCTCATGCCTGTGTTTCTCTATTTGCTGAATTTGCTCTTCATACCTCTTGAGCATCTCCTGAAGCGGCTTTATGGTTCCATCAAGAGCCTCCTTATGCTCTCCAAGCTTTCCCTTTGTCTCGGCAAGAATCCGCCCAAGATGCTCTGACGCGAGCTTAAGGAAATCCTCATTGCTGCTCTTTAGTGCCGCTGATGCGTGCGCCCTGAATGTATCTGTCAGTTCCGTTTTCATCACATCAAGAAGCGCCTTTTGCTCTTCAAGGTTTTTGGACGCATCCTCAAGCCTCTTTTGAGCCTCATCCAACCTTGTTGTAGTCTCTATTCTCTTCTGTTTCTCATTATCAAGCTCATTTCTTGTTAGATTAATTTCTAACTCTTTTTGCTGGATCTGCTGTCTTAGTTCACCAATAACCGCTTCAGCGCTTTTTGCCCTTCCCTCAATCTCTGCAATCTGTCTCGAATAATTTGCCTGAAGGCGTGAACTTATAAAAAACCAGACAGCCGCTCCCCCTGCCAGTAAACCCACAAGGAGAAATATTATTTCAGTCATAAAAGCTCCTCGTTTCCTCCATTAGCATCCCGTCACAAATAGAATGGATTAATCGCCTTCTCTAAATTTCCTCAAAACCTTCTTGTTTGAAATGACTATCCAGAGCAAGACATTAAATTTGCCAACCCTTGAAATAAAAACTCCTGCGCTTACTGTCCATCATCAGGGGCAAAACATATCTTGTATTAGGCGATTTCATTAAAATATTCCCGACCAGAACATCTCTTCCATAGCCAAGCCTTGCTCTAATAAAAATTATACTTTCAAGGAATATATAGCCTTGTTTTTAATTGCTTTTAGCCGGTATTACGAGATACAACCAGGAGCCTTCCCTTATTACCGACAATAACACATCCTGTTCCTGTTTTACCTTTGATGAGATGCTGTTAAATTCTGCAACTCCAGAGACAGGCTGTCTGTTAATCTCGGTTATGATATCCCCTTCCTTAAGCTTTCCCAATGCGGGACTGGCATCATCTATACCGCTTACCACTACCCCTTTTATCTTCCGAGTTATTCCAGATTTCTTGAGAAAATCATCGGTCAGTTCTTGAACAGAGATGCCCCTGAATGTATTTGAAGGCTGAGACAGCGAGGCAATCTGAGGGTCTGCGGGCAGTTCGCCAATTGTTGCGTTAATCACAAGTGGTTTGCCGTCTCTTATGACTCTTATCTTTACACTTTGTCCGGGGGCGGTAGCGGCTACCATGTTTCTCAGATTAACTGGGTTCTCTACACTTTTGCCTTCATATTCAACTATGACATCACCCCTCTTAAGCCCGCCTTTTTCAGCAGGGCCACCCTCAACCACATCAGAAAGCAGAACACCTTTATCATCCTTGAGATTGAACTGCTTGACAAGCTCAGGAGTGAGAGGCTGAATATGCACTCCCAGCCAGCCTCTGGTGACCTTGCCCTGATTGATGATGCTGTTCATAATGTTTTTTGCCATGTTTGCAGGAATAGCGAATCCTATGCCCTGATAACCGCCTGTCGTGCTGAATATGGCTGTATTTATGCCCATCAATTCACCTCGGGCATTTACAAGGGCGCCGCCTGAATTGCCGGGGTTGATTGCTGCATCAGTCTGAATAAAGTCTTCATAATCGGTGATGCCGATGCCTGACCGCCCCAAAGCGCTGACTATTCCCATAGTAATGGTCTGATTCAGCCCATAGGGATTGCCTATGGCGAGTACCACCTCACCAACCCGAAGTTTATCAGAGTCCCCCCATTTAATCGTCGGGAGGTTTTTTTCGTCTATTTGTATTACAGCAAGGTCAGTTCTCTTATCCTTACCGACTACCCTACCTTTGTATTCCTTATTATTGGATAATTTAACGAAGATATCCTCAGCCCCTTCTATCACATGGTTGTTGGTAAGGATAAAACCGTCTGAAGTAGCTATAACGCCAGAACCGAGATTCGTCACCTTTCTTGTCTGCTGTCTTTGCGATTCATCTCCGAAAAATCTTCTGAAAAAGGGGTCGTCAAAAAATGGGTGTCTCTGAGCCTTGATAAGTCTTGTGGTTGAGATGTTGACGATTGAAGGTTTCACCTGTTCAGAGACCTTTGCCATTGCACTGCCGAGTTGACTTAAAACCTCTGAAGGGTCTTTTTCGGCAGAATTAGCTTCGGGCTGAAAGGTTAAAAGCAAAAATAAGGTTAACGCCAGAGATAGAATAAATATTTTTCTATCGTAAATTGACTTTAAGATCATAGTTTAATCTCCTTTTAAATCGGATTTGTTTGTCATTCCCGTAAGCGCAAAACGCTTGCCCCCAGCGCCAATGACACAGGCAGGCACGGGCTTTCTTGATTGGAAAACACTTGTCATTATGTGGAACACCTGAAAAAGCAAAAAGGGGAACTTACAAATAGACCCTGGTTAATACTTGACAAGACATTTTAAAATTTTCTTTGTATTTTTTTCAATTTTATACCTTTCATCCATCCTGTAACCCACTACCCACACTATCTCCCCATTGCCGTTGATTAGCAGCGGTATGGCATCTCTTTCATCTCGCGGTATTTTCTCATCAACGAAGTAATCCTGAAGCTTTTTTCTACCGCCAAATCCAAGGGGGAAGAAATTATCCCCACTCCTTCTCGCCCTGATCGAAAGGGGGAATACCAACTTGTCGGCATTAATGATAGCGACTTTTTTTCCGTCGCCCCAGTCATCTGTTTTGGGACAATCAATGAGTTCGGTAAAAAGCGTCATGGAAGATTCTGGAAGCCTGATTTCTCCCGGTTTTTCAACTGTATAAGTTGCAAGTTTTTTAGGCTCTTCAGAAGTAATTTCAAGGATGGAATATTTTTTTATTACCCGGATGTTGTTGGGAAGAAATATTCTATCCCCCGATTTGCCCAACTTTATGAGGTTTATAATGTCCTCGATATGCAGAAATGAAATCGCCTTCAAACCCTTTGTCGCATCAATAGCCCTACGAAGGACTCTCCTGAGGATAACTGTGTCTAATATCTCCATAGGCGCCATAAAAAGCTCTATTGAGCGGTCATTTTTTCTGCTGATCATCTTCATCAAAGACTTTGTGACGATAATGTCAAAATATCTCTCGTCGTCTCTGAAAATATCTGATGTTCGAGAGATGGTTTTTGAGACTGCTGGATTGATTTTCTTAAGCTCTGGCATTATGATATGTCTGAGCTTGTTTCTCAGATATCTATCAGTAAGATTTGAAGAGTCAACAACAAAGGGGATATTTTTCTTATCCAAAAAATCTTCTATCTCAGTTCTTTCAATTTCTATTAATGGTCTTATTATCTTTCCCCTCACAGGGGGAATTGCTGAAAGTCCTGTTGGTCCGCTTCCCCTGATAAGCCTTATCAATACTGTCTCTGCCTGGTCGTCTCTGTTGTGCCCAAGAGCGATTTTGTCTGCCTTTAAGTCATCTGCCGTCTCATGAAACACCCTGTATCTAAGTTCCCTTGCAGCCTCCTGTTTATTGATTCCCTCTTTTTGGGCAAAGGATAGAACATCAATTGATTTAGAAAGAAGAGGAATGTTTAAGGCATTGCAGAATTTCGTGCAGAAATCTATTTCAAAAGGGGTCTCATCTGGCCTAAGACGATGGTCAACATAAATGGCTGATAGACTAATCTTATATTCATTTCTAAGCTCGCTAAGGATTTGAAGCAGGCAGATAGAATCAGGACCTCCAGAAAGGGCTGTGAGGACATGATCGCCCTCAGAGATCATCGAGTATCTTTCGATAGTTTTAGCAATCTTCTGTATCAATTGCATAGTTTATATAATAAATTTTTTATCTGTGTTTGCACAATCTCCAACCTTGTTCGGTGGCGTATTCTTTGTTTTTAGATTGATGGTTATTGTAAAATTCATAAAAAAGCTTATTAATTCACAATTCAAGAGATATTAAAATGCGATTAATTAGCAAATCTTTAACCAATCTTGCAATAAAGGCGTTAAACAGGGTCAGATATGAATATGGCGAGAGTTATGGAATTAAAGTTATGGGGGCATGGTTATCTGTAGAAAAAGATAAGAAAGGAAATGATATAGCCATATTCTATATGTCTTCGGCAGTAGATTATTTTGATCTCGATATAGTCGAGAAGTCCCTTGAATTTTATGCAGGAGAGCTTCAAAGACCTTTATTTACACCTCCAATAGAGGTTATGAAAAATCCTATTGAAGCCTGGAGGCAGAGGCAGGCAGAGGTTATAAGTTCGTTAAAGGAATTTTTTATTGCTCAGGGAAAAGACGAGGCTGAAGCGACTATTGAGGCTATGTTTTCAGGCAGCGCCTTCGCTGAAATAAGAAATGGAGCAAGATATGAGTGCACAAGCTTCAAAGGGGTTGAAGGTATTATAGAGAAGGCTCTTCAAGATTGTCAGAGGGTCGTAATGAAAATAGAGAAAGACACTGCCTACTCAACAAGCGGCAATTTTATAGTCAGTATTATTGAAACAGGCTAAGAAAAGGCAGCCCCCTGCTTACAAAAACTTGAACGGTGAAGGCATAAAGGTTATTATCAAGATAATCAGGCATAAAAACGAGATAAACTTCCTTCGAGGGTCAAGAGGTGTTTCCCAATAAATAACAGGCGGGTGTTTAATACCGAGAATCAGCATAAGGACCGACCACACAGCCCAACCTTCCCAGAAAAATAAACCTAAAAACATAAGGGTTACAACAAGAAGCAGCGAGATTTGTTTGTGTCTCTCCCCGAAAACGGCAAAGGCGATATGCCCGCCATCCAATTGCCCTATTGGCATAAGATTGAGAAAGGTTATAAAAAGTCCTATCCAGCCTGCAAAAGCAACTGGATGCAGCAAAATATCATGTTCATCCGGTGCAACTCCCAGAGTAAGCTCTGATAAATAAGAGAATAATAGAGAATCACCGAGACCAAGGGCAGGAGTGCTTGCTATGGTTTGAAGAGGAAGCACCTGAGACATGCTCAAACCGATTATACAGGCAACAACAGAGACTATGAAACCTGCTATCGGACCTGAGGCTCCTATATCTACCAGAGCCTTTCTCGTAATTATAGGGGATTTCATCTTGATAAAAGCCCCGAATGTCCCTATAATTGAAGGGGCGGGGATAAAGTATGGAAGGGTGGCTTCTGTATGATGCTTTTTAGATGCGATATAGTGGGAAAATTCGTGAACAAGCAGTATTGTCATAATTGTAGCAGCAAAGGGCATTCCTTCAATAATTCTCTCAGGCTCTTTGAGTATATTGGCTCCAGCCTGCAGAGCGCCTGCGGCAAGAGTGGTTAAAAATGTTGCTATGAAAAGAATGACATGGATATAAGGAATTTTTCTCATGCTTCTATCTTATAATATACATCATCATGCTATTATCTGACTATTTAGGAGAAAATATACTCGTTATCGACCTCAGATATATAGGGGATTGCCTGTTTCTCATACCACTCATAAAAAATCTGAAGCTAAACATACCGAAGGCAAGGATTTCAGCGCTTGTAAATGAGGGCGGAGATTCGCTATTAAGGCTTGTACCTGAGGTTCATCAAGTTATCGCCATCAATAGAGCAGAGATTAAGGGAAGATTTGGTGCGTTCAAGTTTATTAAATTTCTTATGGATATAAGAAAGAAAAAATTTGATGCCACGATTATAGTGCCTCACTCTGACAGACCTACAATCATAGCTTTGGCATCAGGGGCAAAGACACGCATAGGCTACACTAATAAGTCATGGTGGCGAAATGCCCTTCTGACGGATAAACTTAACTACAACAGCGATAAAAATCCCCATTTAATCGAGTATAATTTACAGATTGTTAAAGATTTGGGCTTTAAGATATATGATGAAACATTGTCCATACAAATTCCCCACGCTCACATTGAGGCTATTAAAACCAGATATCCTTTGCTTAAGGACAGAAATGAGAAAGGAATAATTGTCCATCCGGGGGCAAGGGGCTATCTCAGGCAATGGGGTTCAGAAAACTTTGCAGAGGTGATAAATGCCTTTTCAGATGATTATAAAATATATCTGGTTGGGGGTCCTTCAGAAAATAACATAATCAAAGAAATAACTGATAAGCTCACCCGCCCCCCTGACATTATTACAACAAAATTAAGTCTTATCGAATTTGCATCTCTATGCTCTTTGAGCGATTTGTTTATAGGCAATGATTCTGCCCCAATCCACATAGCTGCGGCGGTAGGGACCTTTGTGATCGGACTTTATGGTCCTACCATGCCAAAGTTTTGCAGACCTTGGACTGACAAAAGCCTGCTTTTTGATATCAGCAAACTCCCGTGCAGACAGTGTGAACAGGATGTGTGCCTATCACCAAAAATCAAAGCCTGCATTGAAGAGATAAAACCTGAACAGGTTATAGAGGGAGTGAAATCGGTTCTTAATAGAATATAATTCAAAATTAAGGAGCTATAATTATGAAAATCAGGTTTCTTGGCGCCGCCAGAACAGTTACAGGCGCATGTTTTCACATATTAGTTAACGAGCTTCAGATACTCATAGACTGCGGTATGCATCAGGGAGAAAATGCCGATGCGATAAATAAAACTCCCTTTTCTTTCGACCCTGCAAAAATAAACTATCTTCTTTTAACACACGCACACATCGACCATTCAGGACTCATCCCTAAGCTTGTTAAGGACGGTTTTAACGGCAAAATAGCAGCCACCCCCGGAACCGCTGATCTGACAGAAGTAATGCTTTATGATTCAGCGCATATTCAGGAAAAAGATGCGGAGTGGCTCGCAAAAAAAGCGCTGCGGGCTGGAAGACATTCTTTCCCAGAACCTCTTTATACTGTTGAGGATGTAAGAAATGCGATTCCATTTTTTGAAAGAATACCATATGGGAGGATAGAACATTTAGGTCAAGGGGTGAAATTCAGATTCGTCGATGCCGGACATATACTCGGTTCAGGCACACTTGAATTATGGTATCAAGACAGCCCTGTCGAGAAAAAAATAGCATTTTCAGGAGATATCGGCAAGAAAGGGAATCCGATAATTAATGACCCTCAGAAGGTGGATACAGCGGACTATATTGTGATGGAATCAACCTATGGCAACAGACTGCATAAAAATATGGAAGATACAATCGATGAGCTTGTAGAGGCAATTAAGGTGACCTTCAAAAAAGGCGGCAATGTGCTGATCCCCGCTTTCTCTGTTGGCAGGACTCAGGATATTTTGTATGCCTTAAATAAACTCGTCAGAGAAGGACGTCTGCATAACTTAGATATATATGTTGACAGCCCTCTTGCTGAAGATGCAACAAAGGTCTATCTTGCTCATCCAGAATGTTTCGATGAAGAAGCAATGAGGATGTTTAAAGAAAGAGCTGGCAATGCCATAAAGCTCCATTTTACAACCAAGATAGAAGATTCTCAGAAGATTAATCTTAAAAAGTCGGGGGCTATCATAATCGCTGGAAGCGGCATGTGTGATAGTGGCAGGATCAGGCATCATTTCAAACACAACCTCTGGCGCTCTGAGTGCAGTGTTATCTTCACGGGATATCAGGCTAAAGGCACATTGGGACGCAGAATTATAGACGGAGCAAAGACTGTTTATGTGCTCGGTGAAGAGCTCGCTGTAAAGGCAAGGATTTACACCATCGGGGGGTTTTCAGCCCATGCAGACCAGAATGAACTTTTAGAGTGGCTAAGTGCGCTATCAAATAAACCAGAGGTGTTTATCGTTCATGGCGAAGAAAATGCCTCCCTTGAATTTGAGCGAGTAGTAAGGGAAAAATTTAATTTTATAACCCATGTCCCCCAAAAGGGAGAAGAGTTCCAGATTTAGGTTGTCACAATTACTTCCGCATCTGTTGGATATTATTTGGTGTTAAGACCTCGCCCTTCGGGCAGCCCCGATAGATGCCAATAAAGTATATTTAAATAAAGTTTGCTCTTTTCTACAGCTTTTTTATTTGTGAAGGCGCTTCCACAGGTTAGGAGAAGATTGAGGATAAGATTCCCTAACAACTTAATCATAAGCCCAATTAATAAGACTGCAAAGGTAGTCCTGCCATAATTTTTTTAAAAAAAAGATACCTTGATTTCCAATACTCTATCCTTGCCCTTATATTTGATTTTTCTTACTGTTTGACCCTGCAGATGATAAACCTTTGCACCCGGATGGTGAACCACCTTCCAGCCTTTTTTTTTCATTCTTATGCACCAATCGGTTTCTTCAAAGAAAAAGAAATATGACTCATCCAGCATGCCAACTTCGTCCATAGCCTCTTTTCTTACTGCCATAAATGCTCCTATAATAGATTCCACTTCAATAGGCTCAGCAAAATCACGTTCTTTGCCAGGGTATTTTTGGGGGAAAAGTCTTCTCAACAGAGACTTGTTGAGAAGTTCGGTTGCGAGGCTCGGTGTATTAGCGATTGAATTCTGTTTTGTCCCGTCAGGATTCAGAAGCTGTGCCCCGCATAAACCGATATCAGGGTCTTTTTCCATTGTATCTAAGACGGTCTTAATCGCCCCATCAGTTAAGATTGTGTCAGAGTTTAGCAAAATGGCAAATTTACTCTCCATCAATTTCAACGCTTGATTACATGCCTTTGCAAAACCGAGATTGGACTGATTTTCAATGACATTTACATCCGGGAAAAGTTCTCTTAAAGCTTGCACGCTGCCGTCAGAGCTGCCATTATCAACAACCCATATATCAAAGTTAATCCCTCGAGTTGTTGAATAAACAGAATTTATACACTCGATTAATAAATCCCTTGTATTCCAATTAATGATTATAATTGAAGCATCCATATCGTAAAGATAAAAAATGAAGTTTTAATGTCCCAAAAATAGTGATTTTCACCCCATCCCTGAATTTAGAAATTTTAAAGATAACGACCTCTGTTAAAGTATAATATAAGCTGTTCTTTGTTTATAAACCTTTGACATATGTTCAACATTTTAACATAATAGACTAATGGTGAATTGGGCATAACTTTTATAATGGCGACTAAAGACATCAAAAAATTCGGCTTTTTTGACTCGGAGAGGATCATTTTTTATAGCTTTTGCCTGATGCTCTTTCTCCTGCCGATGACCAAATCGCCGGCACTCATAGCCGGTGGTTTGACAATAGCCTTATGGGTGTTTTCAGGCAGATTCATAAAAGACCTTGGGGCACTGTTAAAACAAAAATGGGCTAAACCTGTTTTGCTGTTCATAATTCTACCTTGGCTCGGGCTTTTATGGACAAACGATTTTCAGAAAGGCTTGGATTTTGCTCAGAAAAGCTATTACTGGCTCTTTGCTTTTGCTGTCATATCCATCCCACATACAAGGGCTATTAATTTAATCTGGGCATTTATCGCTGGGTTGAGCCTAAATGTCCTGGTCTCGATATTTCAATATATTGGAATCATACCCTATCTAAGGCAAGACTTTGCCACGGGGCTGCTTACAGGCATTAATCCTTATATCAGTTATTCGCTTATATTAGTCTTGGGCATGGCTATCCTCTCTTTCGTCTTTGGAAATGTCGAAAAGAGATGGCAAAAAGTCCTGATTATAATCCTTATAGCGTCATATATTTTCAATCTATCGATAATTCACGGAAGAAGCGGTTATATTGCTTTTTTAGTTCTCCTGCCAGTAATTATATTTAATCTAGCTGGTAAAAAGCATATCATGAAGGGTGTGATTGCCGTAGTTTTCATCACTGTGATTTTTTTATTTTCACCTATGGTTCAAAACAGAATAAACCTTATTAAAGAGGAAATCTCGCTTTATTATCAGGGGCACAAAGGCACCTCTGTTGGTTTGAGATTATATGTCTGGGAAAACTCGATCAAGATTTTTGCGAATAGCCCTTTAATAGGAGTCGGCACCGGCGGTTTTGCTAAATCTTTAGTGGAACTTAATTCAAACACTTCTTTGCCCGCCTTAGACCAGCCGCATAATAGCTTTTTGTATATGGCAACAAGCTTTGGTTTAATTGGAATTTTTTCAATCCTTTGGCTTTTCGTTGTTTTTCTAAAAAAGGGGTGGAGATGCCGTAATAATTTAGCAGGCTATTCAGTTTTTCTTTTTGGCATTATACTGATAATCGGCAGCATGACGGATAACCAGATTCTTTCAAGAATAACCGGGATTCTTTTGGCTGTATTCATGGGCATGAGAGTCGAAAAGGATGAATAAACTAAAGATATCTGTTGCTATTATTACAAAAAATGAGGAAAAAAGGCTGCCAGACTGCCTCAATAGCGTCTCGTTTGCTGATGAGATAGTTGTGGTGGATTCAGGAAGCACTGACAAGACAATTCAAATAGCTGAGAGCTTTGGCTGCAGGGTTTATGTAGAGGAATGGAAGGGTTTTGGAAATCAAAAAAACAGCGCTATTCAAAAATGCACAAACGACTGGGTTTTGGCTCTTGACGCCGACGAAAGGGTGCCTCCTCTGACAAGGGATTCAATTGCCGATGTTTTAAAATCCCCATCTGAATCAGCATATTCCTTTAAAATGAAGCATTTTATTGACAATAGATGGCTCAAACACGGGGGGCACTGGCCTGACTGGCATATTCGCTTGATTAATAAAAACAAAGGTGCTTTTTGCGGTGAAATACATGAAAAATGGATAACAAAAGAGGGTTACGGCAAGATAGACGCTTATATCGAACACTACGGTTTCTCAAATTACTCGGATATGCTCAGAAATGTAAATGATTATTCCTCAATAGCAGCAAAAGAACTATTTGAAAAAGGCAAAAGGGTGAATATGTTAACACCTATAATTCATGGTATCGCAATGTTTTTAAAGACCTATATTTTTCAAAAAGGTATTCTCGACGGGTTTGATGGGCTCATCATGGCAATTGCCAAAGCAAATGGCTCCTTTTTCAAATATGCAAAGTTATATGAACTCCAACGCAAAGAAAGGTCATAATGCTTCTGGTTCTCATGTATCATGGAATTGGAGACCTTGACAAGTTTCGCAACTCTCTAAATTATCTTTCCTCAAACTATCCAATAGTAGTTCCTGGCGATGCCCTGCCCCCGTCAGGATTATCCGTCTGTTTGACCTTTGATGATGCCTATTTTGATTTTTATCATAATGTCTTTCCTGTTCTTACAAATATGCAGATTAAAGCAGTTTTAGGTGTGCCTGTTGGCTACATAATTGAAGAAACCAATCTCGACGCCGAGACGCGGCTGCAAGTTGACTACGATGAAACTATGAAAACCGAGATATTTAACAGAAAAGTACCATTTTGCACATGGAAAGAAATCAGGGAAATGGCTGAAAGCGGCTTCATCAAAATCGCCTCTCACTCAAAAAGCCATGCTAATCTAATTGATGTCAATGCCAATCTATCTGAGGAGATAGTGGACTCCAAAAGGATAATTGAAGACAAGCTGTCACAAGAGAGCGAAATATTTATATACCCATATGGAAAGGTCAACAGGAAAGTGCATAAATTTGCTTCGGCTCACTATAAATACCTGATGAGAATCGGTTCTGCATTAAATAGGGACTGGCACAATTCAAGCAATATTATATACAGAGTCAACGGAGAGGATTTGATGAACCAAAAATGCATCAGCAAATTGACTCTCTGCAAATTTTATCTGAAATATCTCTCAAACAAAATACGCAGGAAATAGCTGACGTTTTTTCGGTCGGCTAAATATAGTCCGCTTATTAATTGCCTCTCTAAAGCTCTAAAAAAGCGCTCGGAAGGGCTGTTTCAGAATTTTTATAATCAACAAGTGACGGGTGTCCAAAATAATATTCAAGCAGGGATATAAGAATTTATTTTGGACGGGTATGGAAATAAACTTTTTATTTTCATATCTTTGTAAAACTTCCGCTCTATCGCTCTTCAGCTCTGATACTGATCTCATAAGGTGTCGTATAAACATCACTCACCAGCCTTTCCTATCTATCTTCACCACCTTACAGCACTTTTTAGTTCTATCGCTGATTTTGGACTAAAGTTAAATGGTTGGCTATTTTTAAATACTACCTGTGATGGATAAATTTTTCCTACCGTGATGGACAAATTTGCCTATTAGTTTGTTTAAATTGTCCTGTCAAAAAAAATAAAACAATATAATTTCTTATTGACGGGCTTTACACTCATGTTTCCTCTTGCAGTGCTCACAGGTTTCTCGCCTATGCCATGAAAAATCCTCTATACCCCTTTCTTTTATAACTCTATGATAGTGCCTCCAGCCAAAAGACCAACGTTCCATAAATTTATGGGTCATTATAGTATGCCCTCTGCCACTAACTGAATTTACTATTATCATTCGCCTAATCCTCCAGTCTTGTGAATGAGTTGATTTATATGTAGATAGAGCAAAAAACATACCAATATTTTACAAAAGTTCTCTCAGCATAAATGCGGCGTGCATGATGCCCCAAAAAAGCGTAAGAACAACAGAGAAAATATAGATTTTAGTAAATACGAGGTACGAATTAGAAGATTATAACAATGGGGTGGGCGAGGGGATTCGAACCCCCAACAACTGGAGCCACAGTCCAGTGCTCTAACCATTGAACTACGCCCACCATACACGCCTGGAGAGATTCGAACTCCCGACCCACTGCTTAGAAGGCAGTTGCTCTATCCTACTGAGCTACAGGCGCAAAAACACCTTCTTTATTATAACCCCAAAGGGTGATTTGAGGCTAACGAAGAAAACAAACAATCGGGGCGAGAGGATTCGAACCTCCGACCCCCTGCGCCCAAGGCAGGTGCGCTGAACCAGGCTGCGCTACGCCCCGTAAGTTGAATTATTATGATAGTAGATATCTAAGCTTCATGTCAATTTTGGGGATGGCCGCAATTGCTGAACGAAGTGCAAATTTTTTGAGCGAAAAAAGCTGTCCTGACTGGCAGAAATTATCCCTCGCTTTTTCGCCGCCGCAATTTTTTGTATTTTGCTTTGCGAAATGCGTCGCCGTTTGTAAATTAACTGATTTTGCGGGCAAAATCAACAAAGTTGTCAAACCAGTATCGTTTGTAATTTTCCAAAACTTCCGCTATCCCTCTCCTCGGTTTGAGCAACAACTTTGTGTTTACAGTAAGTCCGTTGTATGAAAAATCCTTGCTTTGCTTTTGTTCGCCAGTTTCAAATATTCTTGAATAGCCGTCAATTTTTCTGTATCCGTCAGTGTGTTCGGTTCCTTTCGGGTCAACGAATAAAATCAAGTAGTGCTTGCCTTTTTGCGCCCAAAAAATGAAGTCAGGTTTGAAATTAACGATTTTATTTTCCTTCGGGCTGTAGTAAGGAATAAAAACCTCATCTAATGTTTGGTCAAGTTTTGAAAACATCCACCAGTCAAATTGCGTAAATATATTATCGTGCTTGGCAAGATATTTTTCCAGTTCCTCAATAAATTCTACTTCACTATCCACATTAATAATGTGATTAAGATAGTCAATTTTTTCAGTTTCTGAAACTATCACTGGAAGATAGTAGTGGTTTGCTAAATATTTAATTTTGACTTTTTGGTTTTTTATCTCATATTTTCCTGCTTCTTCAAATAATTTTAACTGTTTGCCATATTCTTCAGGAGAGATTTTACCATAATTATTTTCCAAATCTTTTTTCTTATCAGGATATTGTCTTACAAAATCAATTTTCTTTTTGATTTCTTCGAATTTTTCACCGTTGTTAAACTTAACCTTTCTGAAATGCACTATTTCGTTTTCCAACTCCTTAAACTTTTCAAATTCTCGACTTTTAACTCCGAGATAATCAAAAATCCGGTCAAGAATTAACTCCGGCTCAAAGAGCGAGTTTCTTTCGCTGAAATCATAATATCGTCCTTCTTCCGCAAAACTTTCTTTTGCTTTCTTCAAAACCTTGACTTCGCAATCGTATTTAGCCAAAGCTAT
>OGCL01001486.1_pt1 | contig 19862 bp, 17 predicted proteins | sample 1570041 | NCBI WGS metagenome assembly OGCL01 (sample SAMN06266162, study PRJEB24511) | hot springs metagenome | isolation source: Hot spring water | place: South Africa: Limpopo | collected 2015-06-22
ATATGGAAGTAGTCTCCTGTTTTATAGGGTTGTTCCACCATGTTTTTCTTAGATTTAACGGATTATTTGCGTATTGCTCACCCTTCTCTGACGGTGATGGTGGTTTTTCCCCTAATTGGCATCGTCGTTAGTATGGCATGGCAAACGCGGCAACGCCGTCTGGCTACTAGAGGTGAAGGCAAGAGCAAAATTCCAGCAACAGTCGGTTTTGAGCATGTCAAATACGGCAGATGGCTGGCTGGCAGTGTCGTGGCTACTTCCCTACTAGGGCTGACCCATCCAACGGCTAGATTTTTTGTGCGGGCGCTCTACACTCCAGAATGGAATGTAGAAGCATGGAGCAAGTTGCAGGGAGAGTTATTCATTACCGTGGCTTTTTTTGTGGCAACTGCCGTCTCGCTGATATTTCTCTACTTTGCCCGCAACCGTGTCTGGTCTATTGTGTTTGGTATACTCACATCCCTTGGCATCCTTCTGATTGGCTTCCAAGACAAGATATTTCGTCCCGATGTGGCGTATGGGGCAATTTTTCGCCGTGATGATGCTTGGTTTTTGTCCCATTTCTATTTTGGGATCACTGCCGCGGTGTTGATGGTGATTTCACTGGTAATGATTCAAGACATCTACCGCGATCGCTCCAATCGCTTCCGTTGGGCACACATTATTCTCAATTCCTTTGCCTTTTTGCTGTTTTTAGGGCAGGGCTTTACGGGGTCAAGGGATTTGTTAGAAATTCCCCTCAGTTGGCAAGAACCATTTGTCTATGGTTGCGATTATCCCAACAAAACCTGCAACAATTTGATCAATAGGCAGTCTCAGATCAAAGATAACTTCCACGCTCTCGTCCCGCCGCTCTAAATCACAAAAGCAAAAAAACAAGTCCATGACATTTCAAGTCTCAGACTTCAACGATCTGATTAGGCTACTTCAAGCTCACCCTGAATGGCAAGTCCAACTCAGGAATGTTTTGCTGTCCGATGACTTTTTGGCACTGCCTAACATCGTGCGCCAGCTTGGGGAGCGCATGGATCAACTCACAGAGCGAGTTGATCGCCTTGGGGAGCGTATGGATCAACTCACAGAGCGAGTTGATCGCCTTGGGGAAAGAATTGACCAACTGACTGTAAGCATAGACCAGCGCTTTGCCGAAATTGATCGCCGCTTTGAGCTGATTGATCACAGATTTATCCAGATTGAAGGACGCTTGCTTAGGCTAGAAAACGGTGTAGCTGATTTGCAGGGTTGGCAGTTAGAAGATCGCTATCAAAAAAATGGAGCGGTCTATTTTGGCAAACTGCTCAGGAAGTCTAGGATAGTGCGCAAGGAAGTATTAGCGGATCATCTCTATGATGTTCTGAATGAATCTGAGTTTGAGTCGGCACTTTTGATTGATGTGGTAGTCAAAGGCAAACTCCAAGTTGCAGAGGATAGTTTCCGAGAAATTTATCTGGCTCTGGAGGTGTCAAGAACCATCAAACCAGAAGATATAACTCGTGCCGTAGAGCGGGCAAGATTGATCAGTCGCGTAGGTATTCCCACTATTCCAGTAGTGGCGGGAGAGTTCATTCACGAAGATACTTTTAGATTGGCAAGGGAGGCAAAGGCTGTAGTGTACTTTAGCGGAAGTGTCAATTTCTGGCATGAAGCTTTGATGGAATACGCCAATTTCAATTAGCAAGGGGGGATAAGGGAATTATGTTATTTCTGAAATCACGCAGTTTGCAGTCAGATATGCGGCAGGTACTGCGCCCTCAAGTTGCCACATTGGTCATGGTGGGAATTGTCATTTTCAGTGCTTTGTTTGTGGCAGGTTGGTTTGCCCATGTTGGGGTGATTAAGGAAATAATTTGGCAGTTAAGGGCTTGGCAACAAAACCCGCCTGTGTGGTTGCAGGTGCCGATGGCAACGGGCGGATTTTTGCTGATTCCTACTATCGCCCTTTCTATTGTTGCACTAGTAATCACTTGCATTTCCCCACAACCAAAGGTTTGGTCAAGATTTGCCATTGTGGCGATCCTATTAGTTTTGACAATTCGCTATGTGCTGTGGCGATCGCTCACGACTCTCAACCTGTCCAATCCTCTGAATGGCACCTTCAGCATGGGACTGTTTCTCTTAGAAATGTTTTCTATCGTGAATGGAGCTTTGCAACTGTTTCTCTTGGTGCAAACTAGAGACAGGCGATCGGAAGCGGATGAGAAGTCTAAAGCTGTGATTGCAGGGGAGTTCTGCCCTTCTGTAGATGTTTTAATTCCTACTTACAATGAGCCAGAGTTTATTCTGCGAAGAACTGTTATTGGCTGTCAGGTGATGGATTATGCGAATAAGAGAATTTATCTCTTGGACGATACGAGAAGAACGCACATCAAGGAATTAGCTAGAGAGCTGGGTTGCGAATATATTACCCGTCCTGATAACCAGCACGCCAAGGCAGGTAACCTGAACCATGCCATTGCCAAAACCAATGGTGAACTGATTGTCTGCTTTGATGCAGATTTTGTCCCGACTAAGAACTTTCTCACTAGAACCGTAGGCTTTTTCCAAGATGAGCGGGTGGCACTGGTGCAAACCCCCCAAAGCTACTACAGCCCTGACCCCATCGCCCGCAACTTGGGATTGGAAAATATCATAGTCCCTGATCAGGAAGTGTTCTATCGCCAGATTCAGCCTGTGCGCGATGGAACGGATAGTGTGGTTTGTGCGGGAACTTCCTTTGTCATGCGGCGCAGTGCTTTACAGGAGGCGGGCGGCGGCTTCGTTACCAGTTCCCTCAGCGAAGATTACTTTACTTCGGTGCGGTTGTCTCAGCAGGGCTACAAGTTGGTGTATCTAGATGAAAAACTGAGTGCGGGAGCGGCTCCCGATGACATGGGGGCACACGCCACCCAACGGCTGAGGTGGGCGCAAGGGACACTCCAAGCCTTCTTTATCGAGGAAAATCCCCTGACTATTCGCGGTTTGCGTCCGATGCAGAGGCTGGCACACCTGACGGGGATCATGCACTGGTTTACGGCTTTATCTAGGGTGGGCTTTTTGATCATTCCCCTCGCCTACTCGTTTTTAGATGTTATTCCTGTGCGGGCGACTATTGAAGAGGTGATTTTCTATTTCTTGCCATTCTATGTAGTAAATCTGTTAGTCTTTTCGTGGTTGAGTTACCATACTCGTTCCGTTTTCCTATCTGACATTTATGATGTGGTGCTGTGTATTCCCCTGTCTCTGACGGTCTTGCGTACTCTGCTCAATCCTTTTGGGCGCGGATTTAAGGTTACTCCCAAAGGCACACAGAGCGATCGCCTGCGGTTTAACTGGCGATTGTCCATTCCCCTAATTATTTTATTCACTCTTACTGCCATCAGTTTGTGGATCAATTTGGGCAAATGTGTGATGGAAATGAACAGTTATTCTTGGGGTGCAGAACATACCAAAGGTCTGGATTTGGGGTGGTGGTGGAGTTCATACAATCTGGTGCTGTTGGGTATTGCCATTCTGGTAATGTTGGATTTGCCGAAGCCCGATGCCGTTGAGTGGTTCTATCTGAGGCGGGTGGTGTGCTTAAAGATGCAGAATCGGACTTTTTGGGGGATTACTTCGCTTATATCGGAAGATGGAGCGAGCATTTTGCTGACACAATCGGGCATTCCCCGTTTGGATAAAAATCAATTTATCCCCGTAGAGATAGAATTGATGGAGGATAACATCAAGTTAGATGGAGTGATTACCAAAACTGAACCAGAACAGGAATTTCCTGCGGTGAGGGTTAATTTTACCAATCTTGATCTGATTCGCCAAAGGCAATTAGTGGAACTGCTATTCTGTCGCCCTGGGCAGTGGAAACGCCAGAACGCCCCCAATGAACTAGTTTCCCTGTGGTTGCTATTCAAGCATTTGCTCAGACCCAAGGCAATTTTTGGGCGGAGGGGACAGGAACCCAGTGCGATCGCCATTGGTCAGTAAGAAGTCCTAAGCATGACAGCTAACCCCTCTGCCAAAGATATTCACTCCATTTTCAATCGCATTGCTCCTGTCTATGATCGGTTAAATGATCAACTGAGTTTGGGCAGTCATCGCCTTTGGAAAAAGATGGCAGTGCGCTTCGCTCAACCAATCCAAGGCGAAGTATGGCTCGATCTGTGCTGTGGTAGTGGAGATATAGCAGGTTTGCTGGCTAGCAAGGTAGCCCCTACAGGTAAAGTATTTGGGGTGGATTTTGCCGAATCCCAGCTAGCGATCGCCCAGCAAAAGTTCCCGACCCATATCCAACAATACATTCAGTGGCAGGCGGGCGACGCCTTGAATTTGCAATTTCCCGAGGCTTTCTTTGACGGGGTAACTATTGCCTACGGTCTGCGGAATGTAGTCGATGGGCGCCAGTGCTTGCAGGAAGTGTATCGGGTGCTGAAGGCTGGGGGCAGGGCGGTAATTTTGGACTTCCATTTGCCCTATGATTTTCTATGGCAGAAATTTCTGGAGTTATATTTGAGCAATATAGTTGTTCCTACCGCCAAACAGTATGGCATGGAGCAGGAATACGCCTATATTTTCCCCAGCCTGCTGAGATTTCCTCAAGGTAAGGATCAGGAAAGGATCGCCCGCAGTTGTGGCTTTGGTTCAGCAATTCACTATGCGATCGCCGGGGGCATGATGGGGATTTTGGTGCTGACCAAAAACTAGCTTTGTTCCCGCCACGGCGCAAACAGAGGTAGCAGAGCTAGCCCCGGTACAGCTGACAAGATACTCATAGCAAAAAAACCTTGCCACCCAAGAAATTCCACTATTTCACCTGATGGAGCCACCACTATATCCCGACTCAATGCCACCAAACTAGAGAGCAGGGCGTACTGGGTTGCCGAAAACTGGGGATGGCAGATGGTAATCAAAAAACCTACAAACGCCGCCGTGCCCAAGCCTGTGCAGAAATTTTCCACATTCACAGTCAAGAGCATCATACCGAAGTTCTGACCTACAGCCGCCAACAGCCAATAAAAACCATTACTCGCCGCTTGCAGGATGCCAAAAATCCAGAGAGATTTATTCACGCCAATTTTGCTCAACACTGCCCCCCCCGCCAGAGTGCCCACCAGCGTTGCCACCAGACCGATGCCGCCCCTGACCGTTCCCAGTTCGGTTTGAGTGAATTGCAGGGACAATAGAAACGGCGTAGCCACCACCGCCACCAATGAATCCGCTAAACGATAGAGCAGGATGAACAGGAGAATCAGCAGTCCTTTTTTGAGGCTGAGACGGCTAAAAAATTCTTGAAACGGCTTCCAAATCGCATCCACCAGAGAAATAGAAGTATTGACTTCGGCGGGAGGATTTTTACCCCACAGCGTTGTCGCCACACCTATCCCCATCAAACCAGCCATGAGCGAATACACCCACTGCCAACCGATGGCATCGGCAAATATGAAAGCCAGCGCTCCTGTGGTCAATAGGGCAATACGATACCCCAGAACCGCTACCCCAGCCCCCGCTCCAGCTTCATGCTTTTCTAAAATATCGGCACGGTAGGCATCCACCACAATATCTTGGGTGGCACTGAGAAAGGCGACAATTACCCCCATAATCGCCAGCAGTTCTAAATTTTGCTTGGGGCTTTGACTTGCCATCAAGGCGATCGCCAGCATTAGAGCGATCTGCACCAACAAAATCCAGCCGCGCCGCCGCCCCAAAAACGGAGGCACAAAGCGATCCAGCAACGGCGACCAGAGAAATTTGAGCGAGTAGGGCAAGCTGACCAGAGAGAACCAAACTACGGTTTCAATGCTCACCCCGTCTTTGGTCATCCATGCTTGCAAAGTATCCTTAGTCAGGAGTAGGGGCAGTCCAGAGGCAAAGCCCAAACCCATAATCACTAACATCTTGGGTTGCAGGAAAACACCCAGCCAGCCAGACTTTTGCTCCATGGTGCTGAGGTGATTACTTGCGCAGGATGGTTACCACCAAAACCGAAGGGTCAGAAACAGCCTTGATACCATCGGGGAGTTGCAAGTCACCCACATGAATTCCCTTGCCTATGGTCAGTTGCGTAACATCTACATCTAATTTGTCAATGATTTTATCGGGAGGGCAAGCCACACGAATTTCATTTTTGAGGATGTTCATCGAGCCGCCCGCTTTGACCCCTGCGGCAACCCCTGTGTAGTGTAAGGGAATGTTGAGTTCAATAGATTTTTGATTGGCGATCGCAAAAAAGCTGATGTGATAGATTTGATTTTTGCAAGGATGCATTTGCAAGTCTTGGATTAACGCCTTTTCCTTGAGGTCTCCATCCTGCATATCCAGTTCGATCAGGGTATTGCCTACCACCACACGATGGCGGCGCAACATGATTTCTAGGTCTTTGGCGCTAATAGTAATGGGCGTAGATTCTGCCCCCTTATGCCCATATACCGTAGCGGGGACTTGTCCACTGCGGCGCAGGGCGCGGGGCTTTTGTTTCTCTGGTCGGCTTTTGCAAGGCAGGGTTAACAGCATAAAACAGCTTAAACGACAACAATGATAATAACTAGATAGCTAAGTTTTCACAGGTTTTTAACTATATCACTTTTGGCTAAGAGCATACACATTTTTGGTATGGCAATTTGTTTTAGGAGTTATGTCGCTTAACCAACGGCATGAGGACATTGGGAAAACTGCCTGATAAAGGTTAACTTAACTAAAGTGCATTTGGCTCAACTCGGCAGGGTGCAGATAGGGATTGACAATCTTGCCATCTTTGAACAGGCAAATGCGTTGGGCATGGCGCGCAACTTCGGCGGAGTGGGTAACCATGACAATGGTGATACCGCTCTCATTCAGTTCGGTAAATAAATCCATCACTTCGCTGGCGGTACGGGAATCTAGCGCGCCTGTAGGTTCGTCCGCCAGAATGATCACTGGGTCATTGGCTAAAGCTCTGGCGATCGCCACCCGTTGTTGTTGCCCCCCCGACAAAGCATTGGGGCGGTTGTGCAAGCGATGCCCCATACCCACCCTTGTCAACACCATTTCAGCCCGCTCCTTGCGCTGTCTAGCAGGAACATTGGCATAGATCATCGGGAGCATCACATTTTCGAGGGCAGTGAGTTGGGGTAGGAGGTGATAGGACTGAAATACAAAGCCGAGTTTGCGGTTGCGAATGCTGGCTAGCTGGTCGTCATCCAGTTGGGACACATCCTGACCATCCAAGAAATAACGCCCCGCTGAAGGACGATCCAAACAGCCAATGATATTCATGCAGGTAGTTTTGCCCGAACCCGATGCCCCCATAATCGAGCAGTATTCCCCCGCATGCACCACCAGATGCACATGGTCTAGGGCTGTAACTTTGGTCTCGCCAGTGCCAAAATACTTGCAGATACCCTCAAGGCGGATGACCTCTGTCAATTGCACAGAAATAGGAGAATGCTTTTCCACCAGTAGGTTTTGCATGGTCTTAAATACTCCGTAGGGCAACGATGGGGTCGAGTTTGGCGGCTTGACGGGCGGGAAACACTCCAAAAAACAGCCCAATCCCCCCTGACACTGCCAACGCCATAGCGATCGCCACACCCGAAACACCAGCCTCTAAGGGGGTTATCAAGGCTACAAGCGACACACCGCCAATGCCGATCGCCGTTCCCAAAGCGCCGCCCGCCACCGATAGGATCACCGCCTCGATCACAAACTGACTGAGAATATCCCGCTGTTTAGCCCCGATCGCCTTGCGCAAACCGATCTCTTGAGTGCGTTCCGTAACCGAAACTAACATAATATTCATAATGCCGATCCCGCCGACTAATAGAGAAATACCTGCGATCGCCGCCAGCATGATTGTCAATGCCCCAGTGATATTGCCCACAATCTCTAGGGCGTCCCTTTGCGTGCGGACAGTAAAGGTCTCCTCAGCACTGGAGTCAGTGATCTGGTGGCGCAGTCTCAGCAAGTTAGTGATCTGAAATGCCGCCGCTTCCACACTGGCATTGCTTTTGGCTGAAACATTGATCACTTGCACCGCAATCCCAAAGGGCGAAGTGCGCCCCGACAAGCGATTGACCATAGTGCTGATGGGCATAAATACCGTATCGTCTTGGTTGGTGCCCAGAAATGCCCCCTTTTCTGCCATCACGCCGATCACCTCATAGCTGGTGCCGCGAATGCGGACATACTGTCCAATCGGATTTTGGTTGGGGAATAAATCCTTGACAATGGCATAGCCCAGAGTTACTACCCTGGCACTGCGTTGGTTGTCTTCTTCGCTGATGAACCTGCCTGAGGCAACTTCAGCATTCCTGACAGTGGCATAGCTGGGTGTAGTTCCCAACACCGTTGCCCGCTTGGTATTACTGCCAGATATGACCAGTTCTGAGCCGTTGATCTGAGGCGCAACGGCACTCACCGTAGGCACTTGCGTGGCGATCGCCTCGGCATCAGCCAGCACTAAACGATTGGGTGGGGCAATGATATTGCGGCGGGCATTATCAGTTCCTGCAATGACAAAAATTACATCCGTCCCCAAAGACTGAAACTGGCTAGAGGCATACCTTTGTGCGCCCTGCCCCACTCCCACCATCACAATCACTGAGGCATTGCCAATAATAATGCCCAACATAGTCAGCACGCTCCGCAAGCGATTAGCCGCCAAAGTGCGTACAGCCATGCGTGAGCTTTCAAAAATATTCATAAATCCAACCTAACCCACTTTTGCCGCACTGGCATCCCCTCAGGGGTGGATTGTTGCTTTACAAGTATTTACATTTTAGACCCGCGCCTTACTTGACATCCACAAATATTTCTGTAACAATAACTACAGAATTAAAAAGTTAATACAAGTCCAGTGTGATTCTGTAGACCTCGATAATTCGTCTTGATTCACTAACATTGGAGGAGCCAACTATGAAACTTCACTATCGTGGCGCAGAGTATGATGTCGCAGTAGATAACGCTGTTGCAACTGTAGATGGCGATCAAATCTGCCAATATCGTGGCGCTAAATTCCGTGTTCATGTTCCCAAATACCCCACTGCCCGTCGTGCCGTTAAGGGCATGAAATATCGTGGTGTGCCCATTGTCTAATGCAGTCGGGCTAAATTAGCCCAATGATCCCAGATGTGGTTGCATAACCGCATCTTTTTTTATGCCTAAGCGGTGATTTGGGACGCCAGTGTTGCGAGAGCGCATCTGCTCTGTGATAGACTGCCTAATGGCAAATTAGACCGATTTCACTTATCTGATGGCGCGAATTGACAGTGAGGCACAGCCTCTAGCTCAGGTTTTGGGTCTTGGTATGTCTGGGCTTGCCGCCGCTCGCTTACTGCAATCTCAAAATTACAGAGTACAAGTTTTTGACACTAATAACAGCGACACTTTACAGCAAAGGCAAAGGCAGTTGGCTGAGTTGGGGATCGCTGTCTTTCTCAACCAGTTTCCTCAATTTCAGGATGATGCACTGCCTGAACTAGTTGTTGTCAGTCCGGGGATTGCTTGGTATCACCCCACGCTGGAAACTGCACGCAAACTGGGGATTAAAGTAATCGGTGAAGTGGAATTGGCATGGCAGTATCTCCAGCATCTGCCGTGGGTGGGGATCACTGGTACCAATGGCAAAAGTACCACCACAGCTTTGATCGCCAGTATTTTTCAGGCGGGAGGTTTGCGGGCGATCGCCTGTGGCAATATCGGCTTACCAATTTGTGAAGTCGCCTTAAATTACCTAAATGGTACGCTGGCAATAGATTGGATCATTGCCGAACTCAGCAGTTATCAAATTGAGGCTTCGCCCAGTGTTAGCCCCCGCATTGGTATTTGGACTACTTTTACCCCCGATCACCTAGACAGGCACGGCACTCTGGAAAATTACAGCCGCATCAAAGGCAGTTTGCTGAGGCGATCGCAACAGGCAATTCTCAACGGCGATGATGCTTATTTAGCCAGTGTTCAGTCAGAATGGCAGACAGCCATCTACACCAGTATTCAGCAACAAATCAAAGATGGCTATGTTGTTTGGCAAAATCAGCCATTATTTCCAGTCAGCCTTTTTCAGCTATTAGGAGAACATAATTTACAAAATCTGTTAGTTGCGGTAGTTGCCAGTTGTTTGGCAGGTATCGATCCCCGAGCGATCAGTTCGGCTGTGGCAAAATTTCAAGGTATGCCTCACCGTCTGGAAGTAGTAGCCAAATGTGCGAATTTAGTATTTATTAATGACAGCAAAGCTACTAATTACGACTCTGCCGAAGTGGCACTGAAAGCAGTTAGTCCTCCTGTAATTTTGATTGCGGGTGGTCAGGCAAAATCTGGCTCAGCACAGGGTTGGCTCAAGTTAATTCAACAGAAAGTAATTAAAGTTTTGCTGATTGGGTCAGCCAGCCGTTTATTTGCAGAAATGCTGGAACATAAAGGCTACACTGATTACATCCAGTGCGAAACTTTGGCAAATGCCATAAGTCAAGCATACAGCCTAGGACAGAACTTTACTTCAGCAGTAACTGTGCTGTTTTCACCTGCCTGTGCTAGTTTTGATCAGTTTGCTAACTTTGAACAAAGGGGCGATCACTTTCGGGAACTGTGCCAAGCTCTCAGCCAAAATCCATGTCAAGAACCCAAATTATCACTACTGGAGTAGACCCCACTAGCCTTGATCATGCCTGCCAAACAATTTATCAATGGACGGAAACAGCCCGCCAATCCCATTTTGTAGTTGCCTGTAATGTCCATGTGGTGATGACTGCCCGCGAGGATCAAGCATATCAGCAGGTTGTGGCGGATGCAAATTTGGTAACCCCCGATGGTATGCCCCTAGTTTTTGCCCTGCGCTGGCTGGGACACAAGTCGCAAACTAGGGTAGCAGGACCCGATCTGATGTGGCAGTGGTGCCAGAACTATCCCCAAATCCCCATCTTCCTCTATGGCAGTGATCCCCACACCCTTAAAGCACTCACCGCTAGGTTAAAACAGCACTTTCCCCAACTGGCGATCGCTGGGAGCTACGCCCCGCCAATTTGGGACAGACACCAAGAGCCAGTTTATCCTCACCTACGGGCAGACCTTGACCTCATTCAAAAGTCTTCCGCTAAAGTGGTATTTGTGGCGCTGGGTTGCCCTAAGCAGGAATTTTGGATGCACCAAGCGGTGTCAGTATCGCCAGCGCCTTTGGTGTTTGTGGGTGTGGGAGCCGCCTTTGCTATACACAGCGGTCAGGTGCGCCGTGCGCCTAAGTGGATGCGAGCGATCGCCCTAGAATGGTTGTTTCGCCTACTGCAAGAACCACAGCGGCTGTGGCGCAGATACTTGATTTACAATCCCTTGTTCCTGCTATTATTTATGGCTCAACTGTACCAGATCAGGTTTCGCCAAACATGACCCAGTTTGTTGGCTTACATGTGCATACCGAATACAGTTTGCTGGATGGGGCAAGCCAGATTCCCGATCTGGTCAAGCGAGCGGTGGAGTTACAAATGCCAGCGATCGCCCTGACCGATCACGGCGTCATGTACGGGGCGATCGAGCTAATCAAAGTATGTCGGGATAGGGGAATCAAACCGATCATCGGCAATGAAATGTATGTGATCAACGGCGACATCACCAAGCAAGAAAAAAAGAAAAAGTACCATCAAATCGTCCTCGCCAAAGACACCCAGGGCTACAAAAACTTAGTAAAACTGACTACTATTTCCCACCTGCAAGGCACTCAAGGCAAGGGTATTTTTGCCCGTCCCTGCATCAACAAAAACTACCTAGAGCAGTATAAAGCAGGATTGATAGTTACATCGGGCTGTCTGGCTGGAGAAGTGCCACAGCACATTCTCAAAGGAGATTTACAGTCTGCAAGGGAAATCGCCCAGTGGTACAAAGAACGCTTTGGCGACGACTATTACCTAGAAATTCAGGATCACGGCTATCCCGAAGACCGAGTAGTGAATGTGGAAATTGTGAATATCGCGTTTGAGTTGGGGATCAAAATTGTCGCCACCAACGATTCCCATTTCGTATCCTGTTTGGATGTGGAGGCACACGATGCCCTGCTGTGCATTCAGACTGGCAAACTGATCGAAGAACCCAAACGACTGCGCTATAGCGGCACCGAATTTGTCAAGTCCGCAGAACAGATGCGCCGCCTGTTTCGCGATCATCTGCCAGATACAGTAATCGAGGAGGCGATCGCCAACACCATAGAAGTCGCCAGTAAAATTAAAAGCTATGACATCATGAGCGAACCTAGAGCCGCCCATTACCCCGTACCACAGGGCTTTACCGCCGACAGCTATCTGGAATATGTAACATGGCAGGGTTTGGCACAGCGCTGTCAAACAGCCAATAAGTCCGACATTCCCCAGAAATATCAAGAAAGGCTGAAGCGGGAACTGGGTATCATTGAGCAGATGGGCTTTTCCACCTACTTTTTGGTAGTGTGGGACTATATCAAATATGCACGGGATCAGGGTATTCCCGTAGGACCAGGGCGGGGTTCGTCAGCGGGTTCTCTAGTGGCTTACGCTTTGGGGATCACCAACATCGACCCTATCCATCACGGACTGCTGTTTGAGCGATTCCTCAACCCCGAACGCAAGTCCATGCCCGACATTGACACCGATTTTTGTATTGAGCATCGCGAACAGTTGATCAAGTATGTAACAGAAAAGTATGGGGCAGATCGGACAGCCCAGATTATTACTTTCAACCGCCTCACCTCCAAAGCCGTACTCAAAGATGTCGCCCGCGTGCTGAACATCCCCTACGGCGAAGCGGACAAAATGGCAAAGCTGATCCCCGTATTTCGTGGTAAGCCCGCCGACTTGAAAACCATGATCTCAGATGAAACCCCTGCGCCTGAATTCAAAGAACACTACGAAAAGTCAGCCAAAGTGCGCGAGTGGCTGGAGATGGCACTACGGCTTGAAGGCGTCAACAAAAGTTCTGGGGTGCATGCCGCCGGAGTGGTGATTGCCCCCATGCCCCTCAATGAAATCGTGCCCTTACAGCGCAGTAATGAAGGAGCGATCATTACCCAGTATCCTATGGAAGATTTAGAGTCTTTGGGATTGCTGAAAATGGACTTTCTGGGATTGCGTAACTTGACTACCATGCAACACACGGTGCAATTAATTCGCCAATTTAAGAATCCTCAATTTGATTTGGCTGAAGTTCAACCCGATCAGCCCACTCCTGAAAATGCTAAAACCTATACCACTTTAGCCAAAGGGGACTTGGAAGGCATCTTTCAATTGGAATCTTCGGGCATGAGGCAGGTCGTACGCGATCTAAAGCCTTCCAACATCGAGGATATTTCTTCCATTCTGGCGCTCTATCGCCCAGGTCCACTTGATGCAGGTCTAATTCCTAAGTTCATCAATCGTAAGCATGGCAGGGAGCAGATGGAGTATGCCCACCCCAGTTTGGAACCAATTCTCAAGGATACTTATTCCATTTTGGTCTATCAAGAGCAGATCATGCGCATTGCTCAGGATTTAGCGGGGTATTCCCTGGGAGAAGCGGACTTACTGCGGCGGGCGATGGGCAAAAAGAAACCTGCGGAAATGGAAAAGCAGAGGCAGAAGTTTCTGGATGGCTCTGCTAAAAATGGCATCGATCCCCAGTTGGCAAATAATTTATTTGATCAGATGGTGCTGTTTGCGGAGTATTGCCTGAGCTGGGACACACCAGTTCTTACGGTTGAATACGGCATTTTGCCCATCGGACAGATAGTAGAGCAGAGAATTCCCTGTCATGTTTACAGTGCTAGTCCGCAAGGGCTGATCTACACCCAACCAGTTGCGCAGTGGCACTATCGGGGACACCAGCCCGTGTTTGCCTACGAGCTAGAGGATGGCACAGTGATCAAAGCTACTAGGGATCACAAGTTTCTCACTACTACTGGAGCCATGCTCCCCATCGCGGAAATCTTTACTAAGAATTTACAACTAGCCCATGTGGTAACGCCCCCTCTCGCCCAAAATGCGGCATAGTAGAATACTGAACTTCTAGTCGATCTGCAATGCGGCGGGGCAAAATTTACCCCTATTCCTATGCTTTGGAGCACAGACGCAAAAGCTGGCGGCGCTGGCTGATTTTATGGCTTCTGCTGTTTCTGCCTGCGCTATTGCTGATGGCTGAACTAACTTTGCGGTTGGCGGGGGGCTGGCTGGGGCTGGAGCAAGTTACTGACAGTCAGATTGACCATGCCTACACCCTCGCCACTGATCAGAATGGCATCAGTCTGCAAGTTAGGCATCATGGTAGTTTGGGTTATGTTCTGCTTCCCCAGCGGGGCAATTTTTGGCAAATCAATGAGCAAGGTTTCCGCTCTGATGAGGTGATCTCGGCACAGCCCCCCAGAGGAGTAACCCGCCTGTTTTTGCTAGGTAATTCCGCCGCTTTTGGCTATGGGACTGAAGGTAATAGCAAGGCATTGTCAGTGCTAATCGAGCAAGCCCTCAATCAAAAAGTCATCAAGCAAAGACAGGAGTTGGCAAGGCAACCCGCCGCAGATGAGTTTGATCCTAATCCCCGTCCCCGTTTCCGCCCTACGGTCAAAGATACTCTGTTTCAGGTGATTAATGCCGCCGTACCAGGTTATGCGTCAGGCAACCAGCTATCCCTGTTAGCGCACCAAATCATTAGCCTACGCCCCGATGGCATGATTTTGTTGGGAGGCTATGAGGATTTGCGTCTGCCCAGCGATCGGGCGATCGCCGAAATTGCGCCCATCCACAAAGTGTTGAGCGATCCCAGTGCCTACGCCCGTCAGCAGATGTTCCAGACCATCGGTCAATGGTTCAGCTCTACTTACTTTGTCCGCTTCTCCCGCAAGCTACTGGGCTTTTCTCCAGTTTTGCCACCGCCTTGGAGTAGCTATCAGGTGTTTGATGGCGAGAGGCTGAGCACAGACCCTCAGGAAATTCAAGCACGGGTGCAACGATTGCAAAATAATTGGCGGAAACTGGCTTTATTCAACATTCCCACCCTGCTGGCACTCCAGCCCGAAATCACCGCCCAGCCCCAACAATTAGCAAAACTGACCTCTTTGAGTGCTGTTTATCGAGAACGCATGGCGCAGAATATGCCCTACTGGCAGAAGTTAAACCTAGCCTCCCTGCCTGCTAGGGCTAAGTTTGTCAATCTGTCCGATATGTTCAAAGATTATGCTGAACCTGCCTTTAGCGATCCCATTCACCCTACGCCCTCAGCCAGTCAGGTTCTTGCCCAAGCCATAGCGGATCAAGTTTTATCCCTGTTTCCCCCCGAAACCAGAAAATCAGAGTAAGCTAAAATCATCGTTCCTTCTCTCACTGCGCCTATGTTGCGTATCATTACTCAATTACCAGAAGCAGAAGCGGAGCTGAAGCGCATTGGCGATCGCCTGCAAGACGATCATGCCATCCACAAGGAAGCGACCGTGGCAGAGATTTTGCAGACCGTCAAGCGTAAAGGGGATAAGGCACTGATTAATTACACCGCCGAATATGACAAAGTCGAGCTTCTTCCCAGTGAATTGCGGGTGCGTGGTGCGGAAATTGATGCCGCCTATCAACAGGTAGGCAGTGATCTGATCAAAGCCATTGAGCTGGCACACGATCGCATCAAAGCCTTTCATGCCATGCGCGTCCCCCAGAGTTGGGTGCATTTTGGCGACAAGCAGGTAGTGCTGGGCAAACGCTATACCCCTGTGGACATAGCGGGCATTTATATCCCGGGGGGCAGAGCCGCATACCCTAGTACCGTGTTGATGAATGCTGTACCTGCCAAGGTGGCTGGAGTGAAGCGGATTGTGATGGTTACGCCGCCCCGTCAGGACAAATCGGTGAATAGTGCCATTTTGGCGGCGGCACAGGTGGCGGGGATCGATGAAATCTATCGGGTGGGCGGGGCGCAGGCGATCGCCGCTCTGGCGTATGGCACCGAAACCATCCCCAAAGTGGATGTGATCACAGGTCCTGGCAATATCTATGTAACTTTGGCAAAAAAACAAGTCTTTGGCAAGGTAAATATAGACTCCTTGGCGGGTCCTTCGGAAGTGCTGATCATTGCCGATAACTCCGCCAATCCAGAATATGTTGCCCGCGATCTGCTAGCGCAAGCCGAACATGACCCAATTGCCGCCGCCATTTTGATCACCACTGACGCTGAGCTTGCCAAGCGGGTAGCCGTTATTGTCCAAAATTTGCTGGCAAATCACCCCAGACGGGAACTCACGGAAAAGGCGATCGCCAACTACAGTGTGGCAATCGTAGTCTCTGATCTTGAGGAAGCCTGCAGACTATCCAACCTGTTTGCACCAGAACATCTGGAACTAGAAGTGGATGAGCCGTGGGAATTGCTGGATCAAATTCGCCATGCAGGAGCAATCTTTTTGGGGCATAACACACCAGAGGCGGTGGGGGATTACCTAGCAGGTCCCAATCACACCCTGCCCACCTGCGGTTCCGCTAGGCACAGTTCAGCCCTCAGTGTCGAAACCTTTCTGAAGTTCTCCAGTCTGGTGCAATACAGCCGTGAGGCACTCAAGGAAGTCAGCAGTGCCATCAAAATTCTCACTGATGCTGAAGGCTTGCCCTCCCACGGTGATTCCGTCAATATCAGGTTGTGATGACTGAGATAATTGCTTAGGGCGGTGAGTGGCAATATAATCTCTGGTAATCAGAAATGCCAAATACCATGAATACTGCTTTTGGGATTAGTTTGAGTCATAGCCTTGGTCGCATTGTGGCGATCGCCTTCAATTTATTCAAAGAAACCCTGCGCGAGCAAGTTCTTTATCTGTCTTTGCTCTATTTGGGAATTCTGGTCTCAGCCCTAGTTGCCCTGCCGCAGTTCTCCTTTGATTCCGCCGACAAGATGATCTTAGATGTGGGCATGGCGGGCGTGGAAGTAATTGCCCTGATTACGGCGGTATTTGTAGCAGGGGGTCTGCTCAACAAAGAGATTGAAAAACGCACCATCTTTATTTTGATAGCAAAACCTCTGAGGCGAGCGGAGTTTGTGATTGGTAAACACTTAGGTATTTCCCTTGTAATTGCCGTCTTGGTTACAGTGATGACCCTGATCTTCCTCTCCCTACTGAAAATTCGTGGTATTGAAGTTCCTGCTTTGGAAGTAAGCATCGCCAGTGTGTTCATCTTTCTGCAAATCATGCTGGTCAGTGCGATCGCCATTCTATTTGGGTCATTCACCAGTTCCCTTGTCGCCTCTCTGCTGACCTTTGCCAGCTATCTTGTAGGCAACTTTAGCCGTGATCTGTTGCAGTTGGGTGAAATCTCCAAAAACGAAGCTGTGCAGACCGTTACCCGCGCTCTGTATTTAGTCCTGCCCGACCTGTCTAGGGCTAATTTGAAAAATGAAGCTGTGTATGGCGTTATTCCGCCTTCCGCAGAGCTGTTTAACAACGCAGTTTATACAATCAGTTATGCCTTGCTAGTGTTGGCACTGGCTATTCTCATCTTTGGGAAACGCGAATTATGAAACAACCACACCCTGCAGATATTTGGGGAAGAGTTTCAAGTTATGTGGCGATTTTGTTGAAATTATAGCTGTACTCACGAATCAGAGATAAAGCTATGATCCTTAATTTTTGGTAAAAAAAAGATTACGAGGTTGAACCTCCCGCCGCTAAACAGCTAGCGCTGTTGTAACGGGGGATTCCCTGTTCACCGACCTGTGCCAACTAGGATTATTCCTATTTGGTCTTACCGAGTCTCCGAGGGCTGTAGCGGTCGTTCCAGCCGCCATTTGTTTTTATTGTAAGCTTACTACTGCTACTTGTCAAGCAGAATCTGGTCGCAATTCATCTCATCGGTGAGCTGAAACTGCACCGAGAGTCTTCTTGCTCCATTGAGATAAAATTTATGCAATACAACACGAGGATCGACCTTGACTCCCAAGCTAGGAATCAGTTGATCGCTATACTCAATCAGAGTTTGGCGAATACCATCGACCTAAAGACCCAAGCCAAGCAAGCGCATTGGAATGTGAAGGGTGCAAATTTCTTGCAACTGCATGAACTATTTGATCAGATTGCCACACAGTTAGATGGCTATGCTGATACCATTGCCGAGCGAGTTACGGCTTTGGGGGGTGTGGCTATGGGTACGGTACGGACTGTAGTGGCTGGTTCGGCGATCGCCGAATTTCCCCTCGATATCACCGCTGGCAAGGATTATGTGGTGGCTCTAGCCGATCGCTTGGCTGTATATGGCAAGATGATCCGCCAAGATATTGAGAAGACTGCCCAACTTGGTGATGCTGGCACTTCCGATCTCTACACTGGCATTTCCCGCGAAGTGGATAAGTCTTTGTGGTTCCTTGAAGCGCATTTGCAGTAGTTTGAGGTCAAGTGGCTCTGATCTGGGCGATCGCTGGCTGAATCTGGCTGATCGCCTCTCTGGGCAGGGCAGAAAACCCCAAACTAGGGCTAAACTCCTGCCCTTGCGCCAATGCCCAAGCCACAAATGCCTTGATGACTTCTGCTTTTTCAGCAGAGGCATAGCTCCGATAGACCAACAACCAACTGTAGGTAACAATGGGATAGGAGTCGTCGCCTAGAGGATCGGGCTCGATACCCGCCAAGTTCGCAGGCAATCTGATCCTAGATAGGGCATTGGTTTGACTGGCAGGGCTGGGAGCTGTAAATCTGCCTGCCCGATTTTGCAGTTGCGCCATTGCCAAGTTATTGCGCTGGGCATAACCATATTCCACATAACCCAAGCTCCCCACATTCTGCTGAATTTGGGCAACCATTGCCTCATTACCCACCACGCCAGTCCCAACCCGCCATTTAATGCTCTGACCAGCGCCAAAGGTTTCTTGCCATTCCTTGCTGACTGCGGAGAGGTGGTGGGTTAGAGTAGAAGTAGTACCGCTGGCATCAGTCCGATAAACTAGGCTGATCTCTAGGTTCGGCAATTCTAGGTTAGGGTTGTCGGCTAAGATAGCGGGGTCATTCCAAGTGCGAATTTTGCCCGACAGGATATTGATGTAGGTGGCACGGGACAAGCGCAAATTACTGACATTGGGCAAATTGTATGCCAGCACCACACTCCCCCCTGTTAGGGGTAGCATCAAAGCACCACGCCCCACTTTGGCTATTTCACTGTCGGTGAGGGGAATATCGGTTGCCCCAAAATCTACTGTACCTGCAATAAATTGCTTGATCCCCGCCCCACTGCCGATGGGTTGGTAGGTGATGCGGACATTGCTATGCAGTTTACCAAACTCACTTGCCCACTTCTGATAGAGCGGTGCGGGAAAGGTAGCCCCTGCTCCAGAAATGATTATTTCCTTGCCCCCTGCTAGGATGCTGGCTTGCGGTGTGGGGGTTGATAATGCGGTGGAATTATCTGCAGTTGGAGGGGGAGCACAAGCCGACAAACAAAAAACAATGGCTCCCGCAGACAAGTAGATGAATCTGCGGCGCGAACACGCTGACGACATACTTAATACCTAAGAACCTCGTATAGAATGGTTGCAGGCAAGTCTATCACAGCCAACACAGTCGCTAGTTACGGGGGGAGTGTCATGCTACACACTAAGCTGAGCCACAAAAGCACATGCATTGACCAAATTCTGAGTAGGATCACCTAGTTGGTGCTTTTGCAAATTTTCCCCATTGCTATGTCCAAGGCAGTGCTTGTTAGTTTGATCCTGCCCACCTGTGTATTTATCTTGGTGGTGTGGCAATCCTTGGCGGTTATACCTGCTGTGGTAGGTGGAATGATGGCTTTGGGTGTCAGCACAGTATTGGTGATCGCCATTTATCAGCCGTGGCAGAAATTCAGATTAGCTGTGCAACGGCGGGCAGAGAATTTTACTTTTTACAGCCACAGAATTTTCGAAGACTGGGCATACCCCGAACTCCAGCAAATTGCGCGCAGTTTGAACCAAATTTTGAGCCAGATTCACGCTGA
>OGCL01001488.1_pt1 | contig 19847 bp, 21 predicted proteins | sample 1570041 | NCBI WGS metagenome assembly OGCL01 (sample SAMN06266162, study PRJEB24511) | hot springs metagenome | isolation source: Hot spring water | place: South Africa: Limpopo | collected 2015-06-22
ATGTCGGCGACGGTCTTGCCGGCGCGCTGCAGCGCTTCCTTGGCGGCGCCCACGGCCATTTCGCAGAGGATGCCCCAGTCTTCGTTGGAACGCTCAGGGATACGCGGCACCATGCGCAGCGGATCGAGAATGCCTTCCTTGTCGATGACGAAGCGGCTCTTGATGCCCGACGCCTTCTCGATGAAGCCCGTGCTGGATTCGCTCAGCGCCTCGACCTCACCGCGGGCGATGGCCTCGGCATTATCGGCGTTGAACTGCTGCACATAAGCATTGAAGGATGCCACCAGCTCGTCGTTGGAAATGCTGTTGGCCGGGGTATAGAGGCCGGTACCACTGATGACGACGTTATGCACGCTCATTCCTCTTCTCGGCCGCTGGCGGCCTCAGGCAGTAGGCCGGCGACAATGGCGCAGGCCGAAAATCGGGAGACTTGGGCCAAGCTCTTGCGACGGTTGGCTCCGGGCCACTGAGTGTGCCACAGGACGAGGAGGTTCGTCCTCAGCCCTTGAGAGTGTCTAGATGGACAGAACATGACCCAATATAGCCGTTTGGTCTAAAGTCTTATCTCGATCCGCGCACCTGGAGCTTGCATGAACCTCTCCCTGCTCAGCCGCTACGCATTCTTCGCCTTCTGCGTGCTGTTCACCCTGGCCAGCCTACCCTTCCTTGGCCATGAATGGCTGTGGCCGTTCACCCTGCTCAGTGGCGTGCTCAGCCTGATCGGCATCGGCGATCTGCTACAGACGCGCCATGCGGTGCGGCGCAACTATCCGATCCTCGGCAACATTCGTTATCTGGTCGAAGGCATTCGCCCGGAAATCCGTCAGTACCTGCTCGAAGGCGACGCCGAGCAGCTGCCCTTCTCACGCGCCCAGCGCTCGCTGGTGTATTCCCGTGCCAAGAACGAAGGCGCCGACAAACCTTTCGGCACCTTGAGCGATGTGTACCAGAACGGCTTCGAGTTCATCAGCCACTCGATGCGCCCGGCGCCGCTGACCGACCCGTGCAGCTTTCGCGTGGAGATCGGCGGGCCGCAGTGTAGCCAGCCGTACTCGGCTTCGCTGTTCAACATCTCGGCAATGAGCTTCGGTTCGCTCAGCGCCAACGCCATTCGCGCGCTCAACGAAGGGGCGAAACTCGGCGAGTTCTACCACGACACCGGCGAAGGCAGCATCAGCCCCTATCACCGCGAGCACGGCGGCGATCTGGTCTGGGAGCTGGGCAGCGGCTACTTCGGCTGCCGCGCGTCCGACGGCCGCTTCGATCCCGAGCGTTTCGCTGCCCAGGCCGCCAGCCCGCAGGTGAAGATGATCGAGATCAAGCTCAGCCAGGGCGCCAAACCGGGCCATGGCGGCATCCTGCCCAAGCACAAGGTCACCGAGGAAATCGCCAACACCCGCGGCGTACCGATGGGTGAGGACTGCATCTCGCCCTCGCGCCATAGCGCCTTCTCCACGCCGACCGAGCTGCTGCAGTTCATCGCCCAGTTGCGCGAGCTGTCTGGCGGCAAGCCGGTCGGTTTCAAATTCTGCCTGGGCCACCCCTGGGAATTCATGGGCATCGTCAAGGCCATGCTGGAGACCGGTATCCTGCCCGACTTCATCGTCGTCGACGGCAAGGAAGGCGGCACAGGTGCCGCGCCGCTGGAGTTCACCGATCACCTGGGCGTGCCGCTGCGCGAAGGGCTGCTGTTCGTGCATAACACCCTGGTCGGCAGCAACCTGCGCGACAAGATCAAGCTCGGTGCCAGCGGCAAGATCGTCAGCGCTTTCGACATCGCCCGCGTGCTGGCCATCGGCGCCGACTGGGCCAACTCGGCGCGCGGCTTCATGTTCGCCATCGGCTGCATCCAGAGCCAAAGCTGCCACACCAACAAGTGCCCTACCGGCGTGGCGACCCAGGACCCGCTGCGCCAGCGCGCCCTGGTGGTGGAGGACAAGGCCCAGCGCGTCTACAACTTCCACCGCAACACGCTCAAGGCGCTGGCCGAAATGCTCGCTGCTGCAGGCCTCGACCACCCGGCGCAGATCGATGCCAAGCACCTGGTGCAGCGCATGTCGGCTACCGAGATCAAGTTGTTCGCTCAGCAGCACGTGTTTCTCGCGCCGGGCGAGTTGCTCAGCGGCCAGATCGCAGGGGAGTTCTACGAACGCATGTGGCGCATGGCGCGCGCCGACAGTTTCGAGCCGGCACCGGCCTGAGCGGCCGTCGCCCAGTCTGTCACGGCCAAGCTCGGCGCGGCATCGCTTAACGTCTTGAACCGGTAACCGCATGCGCCTTTCGCTTTGCGCCCTACTGTTTCTGCTGTACCTCGCAGCCTCGGCCGAGGAGCAGCGCCCGCTGCGTTTCTCGGTGTCCGAGAGCTGGGCCATGCCGATGATAAAGATCGTCGATGGCCAGGCTACGGGCGGGATTCTCTACGATCTGCAAATGCGCCTGGCGCAGAAGGTCGGCCGCCGTGCAGAGATGCTGGTGCTGCCGCGCCTGCGCGTTCAACGTTTGCTGGTCAGCGGCGGAATCGACGTGCGCTGCTACGTCAATCCAGACTGGCTCGTCGAATCCCATCATCAGTACATCTGGAGCCTGCCCTTCATGGTGCAGCACGACCTGATCGTCGCGCGCAACGCCGACCCTGACTTCAAGCTGGAGCAGTTGCGGGATGAGCGCCTGGGTACGGTGCTGGGCTTCAGCTATCCAAACCTGGAGCCGCTGCTGGCTAATGGTGCAATACACCGCGAAGACGCCCGCACCCAGGAACTGGCCCTGGAGAAACTCGAGGCCGGCCGCTACCGCTATGCCATCAGCAATCACCTGGCGTTAGCCTGGTTCAATCGCGACCGGCCAGCCGAGCAACGCCTGCATGCGCTCGGTGAAATCAGCGCCGACCTGATCGCCTGCATCGTCCGGGACGAGCCGGACGTACCGACCCAGGCGCTGCTGCGTGCACTGGTGCAGATGAGACAGGATGGCGAGTTCGAGGCCATCCTCGCTCGCTATCGCTGACAGCTACCGACCCGACTTGAGCCGACTGAACGCACGGGTCAGGGCCCGGTTGAACTCGCGACTGTTGTCATTCTTGGTGTAAAGCGTGGCGCGCAGCTCGGCCGGCGGATAGGTGCCGGCGTCTGCGAGAATCGCCGGATCGACGAAGGCGTCGGCCGCCGGGACCGCATTGGCGTAGTAGATGCTGTTGCTGATGGCGCCGATCACCTCGGGCGTCATCAAGTGGTCCATCAACGCCAGCCCGGCTTCCGGGTGCGGCGCGTCACGCGGGATGACCATGGCATCGAACCACAACAAAGCCCCTTCACGCGGGATGCGGTAGCTCAGCTGGAAGTCCTTGTTGGCCTGCTCAGCCTGTGCCGCGGCGATGGCGACGTTGCCATTCCAGGCCATCGCCAGGCAGGTGTTGCCGTTGGCCAGATCGCTGATGTTGCGGTCATTGTCGAAGTAGCGAATGAACGGTCGCACCTTGGCCAGATGGGCCTCGGCCTGTTTCAGGTCATCGAGATTCTGCCGGTTGATATCCAGCCCCAGGTAGCGAAACGCAGCGGCGAACACCTCGTTGGGATCATTGAGGAAACTCACTCCGCAATCGGCGAAACGCGCCACCACCTGCGGGTCCATCAGCATCGCCCAGCTATCGGTCGGGGCATCGGCCATGCGCTGGGTAATAGCCTGCGCCTGATAGCCGAAACCGGTGGTGCCCCAGACGTAGAGACCGGCGTAGCGATTGCCCGGGTCGAACTTGGCCATGTGCTGAGTGAACTCATCATCCAGCCCGGCGAAGTGCGGCAGCTGCGTCTTGTCCAGTTCACGCAACGCACCGCTGGCGATGGCCCGACTCAGGTGCTGGCCGGCGGTCAGCACCAGGTCGTAACCACTGCCGCCGGTGAGCAGTTTGGTTTCCACGGTTTCCAGCGAATCGAAGTGATCGACCACCACGCGGATACCGGTCTTCTCTTCGAACGAAGCCAGGGTGTCCGGGGCCAGATACTCGCTCCAGATGAACAGGTTGACCTGCTGCGGCGCCGCGCCGGCCTGCGCGTGCGCGCAGGCAGCAAGGGCCACGGCCAGCAGACTGGCGGGCAGTTTCATCCGGGCCTCCTAGGCGCGCTGGGGCGCGGCGTATTGCGGCATGGTGATGCAGGCGACGTTGCCGCCACCCAGCAGGATTTCCCGCGAGTTCTCGATGCCGAGGATACGATGCTGCGGGAACAGGTCGGCCAGGGTGGCCTGGGCCACACGGTCGTTGGCGTCGCCGAACAGCGGCAGGACGATGGCCGAGTTGCCGGCGTAGTAGTTGATGTACGAGGCGCAGATCTGCGTGCCGGCCTGGCGGGTGTGAGTGGCATCGTCCTGATCCAGGCCTTCGGCCTCCGCAGCAGTCCATTCCAGCACGCGAGGTTGCGGCAGCTTGTGCACCTCCAGCGCACGGCCACGAGCATCGCGCACGCTGCGCAGGATGTCGTAGGCCTCCTGGTAGATTTCCCATTGCGAGTCGGTACGGTCGTCGGTCCACTGCATCACCACCACGCCAGGGCGGACGAAGCAGGCCAGGTCGTCGATATGGCCGTCGGTTTCGTCGAACTTGCAGCCGCGCGGCAGCCAGATCACCTGCTCGGCACCGAGGTAATCCGACAGCCTGCGGGTCATCTCGTCCTTGCCCAAATGGGCGTTGCGATTGCGGTTGAGCAGGCACTGTTCGGTGGTCAGCAGGGTGCGCTGGCCGTCACTCTGGATACCGCCCATTTCGGCAATGAAAGGCGCGCGATAGCGATCGAAGCCTTCGATTTCGAGAATCTTCTGCGCGATCTGGTCGTCCTTGTCCCAGGGGTAGTAAAGCCCGCCATCGAGCCCGCCATAGGCGTTGAACTCGAAGTCCACGCCGCGCACCTCGGCCGTCTCGTCATGCATCAGAAACGCCGGGCCGCTGTCGCGGAACCAGGTGTCGTTGCAGGTCATTTCCACCACCCGCACATGCGCCGGCAGCAGGCGCCGAGCGTTGGCGTACTGCGCCGCCGAGGCGCAGACGGTGACCGGCTCGCTGCTGGCGATGGCCGCAACGATCTCGACCCAGACCTTCTGCGCCGGCTTGCCGCCGTTGCGCCACACGTCCGGGCGCTCCGGCCAGCCGAGCCAGCAGCGGCTCTTGGTTTCGAATTCGCCGGGCAGACGAAAGCCGTCGGCCTTGGGCAGGGAGGTCAGGGTACGGGCCATCTCGCGGCTCCTCGTCAGTGGCTGGAAGTAGCCCGACAGTACGCGCGTCGATGCCAGTACGACCAATGACGATAATCGCGGAACCCTTGAATTCAATTCACAGATCGACCAGCTGATCAGTGAGCCATTCGATGAAATGAGCGACTGCCGGCTTGTCCAGACGCAGGCGCTCACACACCAACGCGTACTGCCCGAGCGACGGCACCTGGGCGGCGAAGGGGCGTACCAGGCGACCACTGGCCAGGTCTTCGGCACTGGTCAGGTTGTCGCCGATGGCCACGCCCTGGCCGCGTGCAGCGGCTTCCATGGTCAGGCCGGCATGGCCCAGATACAGATGCCGCGTCGGCTGGATATCGCCAGCATGAGTGGTCAGCCAGGCGGTCCAGGTCTTGCCGTCCTGATCGTCATGCAGCAGGCAATGACGCGCCAGGTCGCGCGGGTGCTTGAGTGGCGACTGGTTGAACAGGCCCGGGCTGCACACGGGGAAGAACTGCAGGGTCGGCAACGGCCGTACGAAGTAGGCACTGGCATCGTCCGGGCCGGTGCCATAGGTGATGGCGATATCGATTTCGCTGCCCGGCAGCGTCGCCTCCAGCGGTTGCTCATGCAGATGCAGGGTGATCTGCGGGTGGCGCTCGGCGAAGTCGGCCAGGCGCCCGACCAGCCATTTCTGCGCCAACTCTGCGGTAACCGCGACGCGCAGTTGCGCCTGCGAGCCGGGGTCACGCAGCTCGTCGCAGGCCTCGCCAATCAGCTCGAAGGCCTGCTGCAGGCTATGCAGCAGGCGCCTGGCCTGCGGCGTCGGGCGCACCTGGCGGCCGTCGCGCTCGAACAGCGTACTGCCGAGTTGCTCTTCGAGCTGGCGAATCTGGTGGCTGACGGCGCTGTCGGTGACGCACAGCTCAGCGGCCGCGCGGCCGAAGTGGGCATGCCGCGCGGCTACTTCGAAAGTGCGCAGGGCGGTGAGCGAAGGCAGACGACGCATGACGATTCCGTTTCGGTCGAGAACGCGCATCCTCGCCCAGCCATGGATGGCCGACAAGTCTCGTAGCGTGTCGCAAGGCCGACCAGACGTTGCGCGCCGCTGATTGCAGTCATGGCTGGCTGAACTCCAGGCGTGTTCCACAAGCCGGTGCGCGCAGCGCACCCTACGCAACACCACCCGCGGCTATACCGGCAAGTGCTTCGCTCGTTCGAACGTAGGGTGCGCCGTGCGCACCAACTGCCTCCGACTAGGTTCCGCTCAGGCTATGCAGCACCTGCTCGATGCGCTGTTGCAGAGAGCCGGTCAGCCGTGTGAATGGCCAGCCGCGCCGCAGCAGTTGCTGCCCGTACCACTGGTTCTGCCGGCGGCGAAAGGTCTCGTCCTGACGGGTGCCGTCCTGCACGAAGGGGAAGTCATCGGCGCACAGGAACAGGTGGTGATAGTGCCGCTCGGCCAACTGCTCCAGCTCGGCCTCGGCGCGGCCGAACAGCTCGCGGCAATAGAACAGCGTGGTCAGCGGCGTGGTGTCGCACACCAGATAACGCTGGCACTGCCCGGCCAGGCTCTGCTCACGGGCGACCTGGGTACGGCCGATACGCAGCAGGTCGTCATAGGCGAGCACGCCGCCCTGCTCTTCCCAGAGTTCGCGACCGTACTCGGCGGCGTGACGCGTGCCCAGCGCCTCGGCCAGCACCAGGGCGAGGCTACTTTTGCCGGTGGACTCACCGCCGAGCAAGGCGATGCGCTCGACGAAATCGCCATACACCTGCGGCGCCAGGTAGTGGCGCAGGCCATGAATATCGGCGCGCAGACGCGTACCGGACACCGGCACCTGAATGCGCACGCGGTCGATCTCGACGTGCTCCACTGGCCGGCCGAAACACCGGCTCAAATGCGCGGCAAAACCATCGCCGTAAGCCTCGCTGGTAAACACCGCGTCCACCGGGTGGCCGAGCACTGCCAGGCAAAAGTCAGCGACGAACTGACGCTGCGCGGCATCGGGATCGGATTCGTGAGGAAGGTCCGGTAACGCCAGGCCGCGTGCGCGTTGCTGGGCAACCCACTCAGGCGTGACCACCCAGCTGCGCAGTTCGGGAAAGCGCACCTGCAGCCAGTTCGCCCGTCGCTCCGGCTCGCTACCGGCAAGCTCCGGGTAGGCCCAACTGAGCAGCACCAGCTGTTCGCATTGCTGCTGCGCCTGGCGAATCAACCATTCATGCCCCAGGTGCAACGGCGCGAACTTGCCGACCACCAGCCCGCAGGCGAATCGCTTGCTCATTTCAGGCAGCCTGCGCGTTCAGCTCACGGTGCCAGCGATACAGGCCGTACCAGGCATTGCACCAGAACAGCAGGTAGATGAACGCCGTCAGATACAGCTCGCGCGAGGCGAATAACGGCACCGCCAGCGTGTTCACCAGCAGCCAGCCGTACCAGGTTTCCAACTTGCGGCGCATCAGCAGCAATTGCGCCAGCACGCTCAAGGTCAGCACCAGGGAATCGATGAAAGGTGCGTAGGCGTCGGTGAAATGGTGCAGCAGGGCACCGTATGCGCCCGCCACGACCACCGCGAGCAGCAGCGCCAGGCCAAGTCCGGCCGTGCTGGCACGGCTGATCGGCAGCACCTCGCCCTGGCGACCGCGTAGCCAGCTCCACCAACCCAGCAGGCTGGTGGTGATGAAGAAAATCTGCAGGGTGACATCGGCATACAGCTGCACGCTGAAGAACAGCCAGCTGAACAGCACGCAGCCGACCAGGCCGACGGCCCAGGTGTGCACCGAATTGCGCGCCGCCAGCACGACCGAAACCAGATAGAAAAGGTTGGCGAAGATCTCCAGCGACGACGGCATGCACGCATCCTTATGAACATGGAATCCGCCGCGCAGCCTACCACGTGACGCAGGGCACAGCCGTGCATGCGTCACCTGACAACGGGGCCGATCCATGCTCTGATAAGCCTCCCCTCGCACTCCAAAGGACTGGACCGCCTCATGCCTCTGCTCGCCCTGCTAGTCATCGCCTGCCAAGTCACCTGCGGCCTCCACGTGGTTCGCAGTGGCCAGGAACGCTACTGGCTGTACCTGATCATCGCCCTGCCCGGCCTCGGCTGCCTGATCTACTTCCTCGGCATCATGCTGCCGGATCTGCTCGGCAGCCGACGCGGCCGGCAGACACTCAACCGCCTGCACGACAGCATCGACCCAGAGCGCCACCTGCGCGCCCTGCGCGATGAGCTGGAGATTCGCGACACCCGTGATACCCGCGTCAACCTGGCCGATGAACTGCTGCGCATGGGTCAGGCCGAAGAAGCGGCCCAGCACTATCAGACAGCCCTGCGCGGCATCCACAGCGACGCCCCGGATATCCTCCTCGGCCTGGCCAGGGCACGTTTCGCCCTGGGCGACTTCGCCGGCTGTCAGGCGAGCCTCGATCAACTGATCGCCCACAACCCCGACTTCCGTTCCTCCGACGGCCACCTGCTGTATGCCCGCGCGCTGGAAGGCCAGGGCAACGACCTCAAGGCCGAAGAGGAATACCGCGCCCTCGGCAGCTACTGCGCCAGCCCCGAGGCGAACTATCGCTATGCCCTGCTGCTGCGCCGACTGGGACGCCAGCGCGAGGCCATCGAACTGCTGCAGCAGATCCAGACCCACGCCCGCCGCTCTGCGCGGCACTACCGCACCCTGCACAAGGAGTGGCTGGACCTGAGCCAGAAGGCGCTGCTCGAGCTGCAGCGCAACTGAGCTTCAAGCACTATTATTTGCGTGCATCGTTCACAAAACAGAGACGTAGCACGCCACTGCGCAAGACTTTGCGCATAGGTCATTGGTTAGCATCGGACGCTGAAGAAGACACCTGCCGGCAGCCGCCGGCCGCAGCATGGATGCCAAAGGATGAGCGGCTACGTCCCCAACAACCGTAATGATCGCCCGGCGCCAACTCCGGAGCCCTATAACGGCGATTTCCACCGCCAGACTCCCAGACCATTGGAAGGCGGCAGTACGCAGACCTCCAGTTGCCTGGTCGGGCTGCGTTTCGTCTGGGACAACGGCGAATGCCTTGGCGCCAACCTGCCCTACAGCCTCACCCCGGCCGGCGGCAACCCCGTGCGCGGCAGCCTGGACGCCCGAAGCAGTCTGATTCAGACCATCCAAGGCAGAGAATACGAGGCGCAACTACTCGCCGATACCGATGTGGACAGCGACATCAGTAGAGCGCGCGCCGAACTGCAGACGGTACTAGATGAAATTCTCGCCGCCGAACGCGCAGAAGCAGCTCGGTTGCAGGCCATTCAGGATCAGCGCAGCGCCCTCTCCAACTACGTGCATCGCCGACTCGCAGTGGGTAAAGGGTTCTTCCTCGGCGCCTGGGGCCTGCTCAAGACCGCCAAGGAATTCTCCGACCTGGTCAATCCTTTCAGCGCCTTCTCCAATGCCCTGCGCAGTGCCTGGCAGGCGCGCGCCAGCGAGGGAGAAACCTGGCTGGCCGCATACAACCGTCACTTCAGCGCTGAACAGCATCGAGAGCTGGTGGAGGCGCTGGGCTTCGACCCGAGCAACATCACCCGCGAGCAACTGGCCGAGGCCTACGAACTGGCCTGTTTCATCTACGAAGACGGCCCCAGCAAAGCCATGCTCGGCCGCTTCGCCGTCGACTACGCCAAGGCGCAGAACGTCGAGGAAGTGGCCGAGTTCAGCGGCGGCGCACTGTTCGAAATCGTACTGGCAGCCCTGCTGATCGTCTTCACCGGCGGCGTCGGCCTGGCCGCGCGCGGTGCGGCATCGGTAATCTATCTGGACAAGCTTGCACGTCTGGGCAACGCCCTGAAGCGCCTGAGCGCGGCCTTGAAACGCGCAAGGATCAGGCGCGGTGGCAGAACGAGAGGGAGCGGGACTGGGGCGCGGACGGTTGAGGTGGAACGCCCGAAAGCAGTTGAGCCAAGTAGTGTTCAACGACCGATCAAAGAGCCGGGCACACTGTCCGGCTCCAGGACTCAGATTCCCAAGAAGGCAGATGAGGCAACCAGGCGATCCTTGCTGCTAGAAAACGACGCAGCAGACATACTGGTAAAGAACGGGCTGGATGTAGAACAGAACCCCAAGGTCCCAGGTACAACGAGAAATCCCGACCTGCTCATCCTAAGAGGAGAAATAGATGGCAAAAACCTCAACAACGAGGTTGCCGACGTTTTCTCTCCAGGGGCGAAAACCTCTGCTCGAAACATACGCAAGACGATTGACGAAAAAGTGAATGTAAAGCAACAGGCAGACACCATCGTCATCAACCTGAACGGCAGCGAAAGAAGCGCAAAAGAACTTGCCGACGCGTTAAAAGCCGAGCCTGTACCAAACCTAAAAAACCTGATCGTGGTCCAAGATCAGTCCATCTCCTTGCTATTCACAGGCCAATGACATGTCGATCGACTACCAGTTCTATCTAGCCCCCCTACCGTATACGTCCGTCATGACATCGATTGATTTCAGGACACTTGAAGATGGGGAACATGTCGTTCAGGGCGAGATAGGCAATAGCGGCCTGACGGCATGCCTGGTGAAAAACCCAGCGCCCGATGAGTTCAGCAGGGAGGAATTGCAGTTCAGCCCCACCTGCCAGCTCATTCTGTCTCCCGACCTAGGCAACTACGAGCAAAGCATGAGCGCTCTGATAGCGACCATCAACCAGTTGGTGCCCGTGGCCAAAGCCTCGGCGCTGTACATGAACAACGAGTTGCTGCTACTCGACAAGCTGGACAACCAGACCACTCTATACACATCGGATAAGGACTGGTGGGACGAGCACATTGAAAACATCAGGTTCCCGCACAGTCAACGCTGAGCCCCCTGATAGGGACATGGCGCTGATCTCCTGGAGAATCGACGGCACCACCCCAGTGCCAGGGACCCACTCAGGCGGACTGGCAAGCGCTGATGTCGACACGCTCGCCTGTTTGGAGGACAGCCAACGGCGAACAGCCTCACTCCCTCAAGACGCCCACACTGCACAATGAGCCGTTCGATCAATCTTTTCATCAAAAGAACAGTCCCCGAACGCGAGATCGTCACGCGGCTCAACCGAGAAATCCCCGATGGGATCGAGTCGCTCGAATATCCCAAGGAGCGCGCAGCTGTCTTTCTTCAGTACGCCGACCACGAGGCCGAATTCCAGCAAAGCCTGGGACTCTCCTGGGCGTCGGATGAGCTGAGCCTTGACGACGTACAACTGGCCATCCATCTGGCCAATGCACTGTCCACAGACGTCTTGCTGGAACCTAAGTATCTGGCTCTGCCTGATGGCTACACCTGGTGTCTCGCGACGATGAACAACCAACTGTATGCAGTCGACACCACTGATGTAGAAGATGGGATCGCTCTAAGACCACATACCCAGAAAATTCTGCTCACCATTTGAAAGCTGCCACCCTCACTGCTCGAGCCGCAATCATTCAATCATGACAACCTTCGAAAAAGAACTATCAATAACACTTCTCGAACGGTATAGCAGTGAATCACAGGACATGGGCAGGCATTTAGACAACATTGGATTTCCAGACACTCCAGAGAATAACGAAGCACTGATAAAACATCTTCTCAACGTTGGAAACAAAGTCACCCCTGAACAGCGCACCTAGGTACCAAGCACGCTAACGGGCCCTGAGGGAACCTTGAAAGTAGAAAGCACATGGAAAATACTCGACGACCAACGGGCCTATCTCACGACCTTGAAGCTCATCCCAACCTCTCCATGACAAAACCGATGACAACCACCGAGCACGCCTTGGAAAAAGAGATTATCGAGCTCAGCGACTACGACACAGCGGCAGAAGCACTGCGCCAACTGAAACACCTGAACAAAGCCGTAGCAGAGCACTTGGCAGTAGACATTCTGCGCAGCAACAAGGGTGACGAATATTTCCAGGCATCGGCTTTCGAGACGCTTTACTCAGTCAATCTCCATAAAGGCATCGAGCTAATAAAAAACCCACCCATGCCCCTGAACACAGCGACACTGAGTGCCATGATCGAATGCATCACCGAAGACTCCGGCATTGTGGTGGATAACCCTGAAATACTCGAAGCGGCAAAGGTGCTGAAAAAGAGAATCAGGAATCTGAATTCACAGGACAGCCATCGAATCCAGGGCACCCTCGACTGGTTTCTGGAAACCTATCCGGATATCTGATTCTTTCAGCATTATCATTACAAAAAACAGAGCACCAGCAAAACCTTAATTCCTGAAAGAACAGAAACAGTCAATGAGCGTATATGAATTTCCCGCACTAGCAATTCAAGATTGGCTACGTGTGTTCTGCTACGACAGCTATTGCGCGGATGCCATGACCAGTGGACTGACAAACAGCAAGGACACCACTCTGCGTTGGCAGCTGGCGGTAGACACGCTCTATCGCCTTTTCGCTAGTAACCTCCTCCATATTCCATCCTTGAAAGCTGACGACTTTTCGACGCAGAAATCCGTTGCACTCGATTACATAAAGTCACTTGCCCGTCATGACCCTTTCAGCTCGGACATAGAGGAAACCTCACATTGGTATCTATGGGATATCAGTGCCACAGACAGATGCCATAGACTTATCGAAAAGTTTGGAATTCGTGATCTTCCTCAAGGGGAGCTAAGTCAGGGGCTTGTCGCAGCGCTCCACAGCCTATTCGCTGAAAACCAAGTTGCCTGGAGTGACCAGCCCCTGATAGTCATAAACACGGATCAATGATACCTACGCACGTTCTTCACTGCTAATTCAGCGTACCGTTGCCGGCCTGCGTCAGGAAAATCTTAGGCGAGAACAACACACATGCATAATGATCAACTATTCAGCTTTACTGATTTCAAGAAAGCTAACAACGATCCAGCTACTTCCGGCATCGACTACGTGCAAGCTGTATATGCCACTACTCCCCTGCACTTCGATTTCCTTCTCCACTACGCACAACTAATGTCTCCCGCAATAGAAATTGTCGACGACCGGGCATTTATTGGCGAGCTTTTCGATGAGAATCGTTACCTAGACCTCATAAAAACAACACAAGATATGGATCGCACTCAGTACTGGATGAATTTACTGGAAATCACAGGACTTTTTGACAACTTGACAACCGAGCAGGCTATCGCTCTAGCGCAAATAATTTCCCAATGCTGGAACAGTAATCTACTTACCAAACATGGCAATTCATGCGGAGAAGCTCGTTATATTTGCGACACCGATAGCGGTGAAGTCTTCGTCACCATAGCCAGATGGTCCCTCGCAGATACAGAAGAGCAATGAGTAAATCCATCACCAGCGAGTTACGCATCGACGCTTCATTCCTGGCGGGAAAGTGACAGGCCTCCCCAACCAAGTTGCCAGACCTTAAGGGGTAGTAATGAACGAATATTTTCCCGAGCTTGCTAAGCGCAACCTGGTTGACTGGCCGACCCTGGCGATCGGCTTGAATAACGGCTGGATAAACAAGGACGCCGTATCCGAGCATGCCTTCAAGCTACTGTCTGCCGGTCAGCAGGACAGTGATATTGCCGTTCTGGCCGGCAGCGACGCCCTGGGTGATGACGAAGTAGTCGCCTTGCTGGCAACCCTGTGCAAGAAAGAGGGTATCGATCTTCAGGAAAAACGGTCGCATGCTCTGGAGAAATGGCGGCTAGCCATGCTCTCGGAACTGCAACACTCCTCGCTTGCCGATGAGGACAAGATCGAACGGTTGCAGGAACTCTATGCGGAGTTCGGCTACCCGGACGATATGGCCTCATGCAGCATCTACGCGCAAACCGATGTCGATCCGATCGATGCGCTACATCAAGTCGTCGCTGCTCTGGAACAGCGCTTTGCCAGCGACAGCGGCAGATAGGCTACTCCCACGCCTCCCGCTCGCCCTTCCAGGCATGCAGCTCGCGCTTCTGCGCCCCCGACCATAGCCAGCCGCCGCGTGCACCAACCAGGGTGCTGACGGCATGCTGGCGGCCGAAACTGTTGTGCCGAGCCAACGTCAGGGCGATATCGCGTAGCACGGCCAGGGTGTTGCTGTTGGACTGGAACAGCGGCGTCAACAAGCGGCTGGCCTGACGGTAGTAGCGCAGGTGATCACGGCGCGTATCACCGTAGCGGGTGAAGATGGCGTTCCAGTCAAGCGCTTGCTGGTGCTCGTCACCGGCATGGCCGAGAGCATCGGCCAGTGCAGCAGCATCGACCAACGCCATATTGGCACCCTGCCCCAGTTGCGGGCTCATGGCGTGGGCGCAATCACCGATGGCTAGCACACGTCCATCGTTCCAGCGTTGCATGCGCACGTCCGCATAGGCCGCCAGGGTCAGTTGCGCGGGATCATCGATCTGCTGCAGATAGGCCTCTGAAGCCTCGCCAGCGAGGTTGCGCACGCGGTTTTTCCAGGCTTGCAGGCCGCTGCTGCGCCAACTCTCGTGCTGGCTCAAGGGATAGGGTCGCGACTACTGCCGCACCTGCATCTGCCCGCGTAGGATCGAGCGTGTGCCACCGGCCAGAATCAGTGCAGCGAAATCGCCGAGGGGTTATTCACTACCCTCCGCCCGCTCCCGCAGCATGCGAACATGGCCGCTGGCCTGTTCGAAGCGGCTCACCGCCACACCGGTTTCCATCTGAACACCTGCCCGCTGCGCGGCATTGAGCAATGCCGTCATCAACGCCCCGCGGTGAATGCCCATGCCGAAACTGCCCGGCCCTGGAAGCTGGTGCCGTACAGGCGGCTAACCGGCGCCCCCAATGCGGTGCACTCAGCAAGCAGGTCCAGGCGCTCCAGTGCAGCTAGTCCCGAAGGTCGAAAGCGCTTTGCCCCCTCTCCGGGAACCGGGGAACAAGGGCGCAGGATCGCGGGCAAGAAAAAACCCGTGAGAGCCAATCTGCACGGGTTTCGATTTAACAGCGCGGTTACTGCACAGATGATAGCGCGTCATTAGCTGCGGAGGTCGGCACCAGAATTGCGGCCTCGGCTTGGCAGGCGCGGTTAATACGGTAACTCAGCTCTTCAAACAGGTCATCAGCATCAAGGCCTTTCCCGTCAGCATCGCGCAAGTTTCCATAACGGAAGACAACGACATGTTTACGAAAGCCCCTCCCTCTGGCCGCGCCCGGCCTTAAGAAAAGACCATCAAGCCGGCTATATTGGAAGGCAGGCAGCGTATCGACTTTTTCCAACGGAATATGAAAAGTGCTATTAAACTGGAAGTCCTTGTGCGTGCAGTAAGTCTCGATTTCCATATCGTCAATAGAAGTGTACGGCAATAGACCGTTTGCATTGAAAAACCAGATGCCCTCATCTTTCAGAATCATCAGCGGCTTTGATCCTGCGCCCCGATTGATCCAAGCCGACGCCAGCAGCCAGACCGCAACCAAAAGCAGCAAGCCCGCAATGGGGCTTGCACCCATGCGGAAAGCCTGAAAGGACAGGCCCATCAAAAGAAGCCCAATCCCTCCCCCCATAAACAGAACTCGACGCCCCTCTTTAAATTCTACGTCGCTCGCCGTTATTTCCATGTTGACTCCTTTTTATTTATCGATTTCCATTCGGTCAATTCCTGCCGGTCGGACAGGCTTTGTGCATTTTCGCCCACGCGAAAATTAGTTTCTTGCGGCAGCGCCCACTGCCCCCAATGCCAGCTTTCTTTGCTTGTAGACACGCCGCACCAGATGCGGCGCAGTCAGGGCGAGAATATGCACCTTATCGGCCACCCGACACGAAAATTGGGGATGTTAGTTTTGCGAGCTTGAGTGCTTTAAGAATCCTTTCTTGAAGTTCAGAACGGAAAGGCTGTTCTTGAAGTCGCTGCCAAATACGCACGGCAAGAACCTGCGGGCCAAGCCGATGGCGCTGGCCAGACAGGCCGTGCCGACTTTCACGATGACAATCGGCGATCCCTTCAAAACAGCTCTCCTGTTGACTACCGCGCAGTCTACCTAGGCTGCGCAGCCTGGGCTGAGAACTACCGCGCAACGCCAGCGGACGTCAGAGGAACATGCAACCGGAAGCCTCGATGCGCTGACCGGTGACCCAACGCCCGCCCTCGCCTCGCTCGGATATCGTCAGGTTGGTGCAGCCCAGTGCCTGCGCCTGGCCGACCTGGCGCTGTATAGTCGCGCCCGCGAGTTGCTAGGGCAGATAGACGAGTTGGAAAACCTTTTCCGTAAGGATGCTCACCGCCCTGAGTGGACCGTTACGCGTGGACATGCCAGCGGAAATCGCCAGGCGCCTTGTCACGCCGCGTCTCGATGAATTTCTTGCCCGACATCTGGAAATCGAGCTTGGTTGCAGCGACCGGCGTATCGATCCGCTGCGGGAAGGGTTCGACTGCGTATTGCGCATCGGCGCCATCAATGACGACAGCCTAGCACGCGGCCAATACAAGCCTCACTCCCAGACCTCGCGCTCACCCTTCCAGGCGTGCAGCTCGCGCTTCTGCGCCCCCGACCACAGCCAGCCGCCGCATGCACCGACCAGCGTGCTAACCGCATGCTGGCGGCCGAAACTGTTGTGCCGAGCCAACGTCAGGGCGATATCGCGTAGCACGGCCAGGGTGTTGCTGTTGGACTGGAACAGCGGCGTCAACAAGCGGCTGGCCTGACGGTAGTAGCGCAGGTGATCACGGCGCGTATCACCGTAGCGGGTGAAGATGGCGTTCCAGTCAAGCGCTTGCTGGTGCTCGTCACCGGCATGGCCGAGAGCATCGGCCAGTGCAGCAGCATCGACCAACGCCATATTGGCACCCTGCCCCAGTTGCGGGCTCATGGCGTGGGCGCAATCACCGATGGCTAGCACGCGACCATCGTTCCAGCGTTGCATGCGCACGTCGGCATAGGCCGCCAGGGTCAGTTGCGCGGGATCATCGATCTGCTGCAGATAGGCCTCTGAAGCCTCGCCGGCGAGGTTGCGCACGCGGGTTTTCCAGGCCTCCAGGCCACTCTTGCGCCACGCTTCATGTTCACTGAGCGGCAGGCTCCAGAACAGGCTGGTCAGCGATTTCTCCCGGGCTTGGTGGGTGCATCCGGTCGGCATTAGCCCGAACATCTCGCGGCAGCCGCGGTACCACTGGCGCAGCTCGCCGGACTCGGTCGCCGGCGAAGTTGGCAACATGCTCCATAGAGCGCCCCAGGGATAGGGGCGCGACCACTGACGCACCTGCATCTGCGCACGCAGGGTCGAACGCGTGCCATCGGCCAGGATCAGCGCGGCGAAATCCCCCAGAGGTTGTTCAACGCCCTCTTCGTCCTGACACAGCAAACGGACATGGCCGCTGCCCTGTTCGAAACGGCTTACAGTCACTCCGGTTTGCACCTGCACGCCAATGCGCTGCGCCGCATTGAGTAGCGCCGTCATCAGCACGCCGCGGTGGATGCCCAGGCCGAAACTGCCCGGCTGCCAGTCGTGATAACGGGTATCGAGGATCACCCGTCCCTGGCAGCTGGTGCCATACAGGCGGCTGACCGGCGCGCCCAGGGCAGTGCATTCGGCGAGCAGCCCCAGCCGTTGCAGCACGGCCAGACCGGAGGGTTGCAGGAGAATGCCGGCGCCCACCGGCTGCAGCCGTTCGACACGCTCCAGCAGGCGCACCGCATGGCCCTGGCGGGCGAGGAAAATCGCAGTGGCCAGGCCGGCGGTTCCGGCTCCCACTATGGCTATCGGCAATCCGTTCAAAACTGCTCTCCCTGACTCGATGCGGCAGATACTACCCGCATCGCCTGCGAGGCGGCTTGATGCGCCGCGCAAGTCAGCCGTCAGCGCCCATCCGGCAGGATGTCGAAGCCCCCACGATTCTGGCTGACGATACGCAGGTGATGGGTTTCCCCGGCCTTCACCGGCACCGCCACTTCGCGCAGCAGGCGGCCCATGCCGCAGAGGGTGTCGTCCATGCGGTCAGGGGTGATGCCCACCACACGGGTGCCAGGCGGTACCTGGAAGGTTGCGACCTCACCGACGCCGATACGCGCGGCGACCTTGCGATCCACTTCGATGGCCACGTAGCAGCCGCCGCCCATCATGCCGAAGTCGCGATTGACCACGATCTGCGCGCCGTTGGCCTGGGTTTGCTGAAACGCCAGCAGGCGCTCTTGCGGGACGGGACGAATGTTCTCCGGATCACCTCGAAAGGAGGAGCAGCCGGCCAACAGCAACAACGGCAACGCGATGAGGATCGAACGCATGAAGCCCTCCATGGGCGGGTGAATGCCGCCTGAGTATTGGTGCAGCCAGACGTTCGGGCAAGGTATCGATGACAGCGATCTTCGGTAACACAAGCATCGATTTCTACGGCGAAGCGACGAATGTTTTCATCTCTCTCGACCCCAGCGCCAACCTTCCAGGCGCCCCAGATCGGAGATTATCAAGATGAAATTCGCAGCCCTCAACGCCACCGTTCTCGCCGTATTCGCTCCCCTGGCCTTCGCCAGCGAAAAGGCGCCTGCCCACTCCAAGGTGGAAGTACAGGAATACCAGTACGGCATGCAGCTGGACATCGACCAGGTCCTGCAGCGCACCGACAACAGCCGCAAGAGCGGCGTGGTGCCCAGCGTCATGGTCTACCGTGACAGCCAGGGCGAAGTGCACGCCGTACGCTTCATGGAATGGGGCGGGCTGAGCAGCCAGAACGGTTGAGCCGCACGCTGAGCAATGCCCCGGCCGCATCATGCGACCGGGGCATTGTCGTTTCAGCCTTGCAGACGCTTGACCAGACGCGCCTGCAGCGCCTCCAGCTCGGCCGGGTCGGCCTTGTTGGCGGCATGAATGCCCAGCTGCTCGCCGGGAAAGCGCGGGATAACGTGCATGTGGATATGGAAGACCGTCTGCCCCGCAGGCGCGCCGTTGAACTGCGCGACCTGTACACCCGCCGGCTGCAGCTCGTCGACCAGGGCGCGCGTAAGCTTCTGCACCACCGCCATGACCTTGGCCAGGCTGGCTTCGTCGATCTCCAGGATGTTGCGCGCCGCGGCGCGCTTGGGGATCACCAGGCTGTGGCCGTGGGACTGCGGAAAAAGATCGAGGAAGGCCAAGACATCGTCGTCCTCGTACAGCTTGTAGCAAGGCGCTTCGCCACGAATGATCTGAGCGAAGATGTTCTGGGGATCGTAGGTACCGTGCAGGCTCATGCCGATGGGCTCCGTGCCGGGTGGAGGAAACCTGCACCATACCGACTCGCTGGCGCGCAGGGAACCGGGCAGGATCGTTCAAGTCGATGACTAATAGCAGCTGGATCGATTTTCCACGCGGCGAACGCTCGTGTTCTGATCGCCCTTTCTCAGGCCCATTCGACATGGAACCCACATGACCGACCTCAGCTCGTTCGACATCACCCGCAAATGGCCCGCCCAGCATCCCGAGCACCTGCAGCTCTACTCGCTGCCCACGCCCAACGGCGTCAAGGTCTCGATCATGCTGGAAGAAATCGGCCTGCCCTACGAGGCGCATCTGGTCAGCTTCGACAGCAACGATCAGTTCAGCCCGGAGTTTCTATCCCTGAGCCCCAACAACAAGATTCCCGCCATCCTCGACCCCAATGGCCCCGAGGGTCAGCCGCTGGCGCTGTTCGAGTCCGGGGCGATTCTGCTCTACCTCGCGGAAAAGACCGGCAAGTTGCTGCCGCAGTCGCCTGCGATGCGCTACCAGACCATCCAGTG